>Ga0214172_1000021_pt1 | contig 100553 bp, 141 predicted proteins | sample TroBogEpilimnion_29_FD_153010 | JGI IMG/M metagenome (GOLD analysis project Ga0214172, IMG submission 153010) | Freshwater microbial communities from Trout Bog Lake, WI - 12JUL2007 epilimnion | ecosystem: Environmental > Aquatic > Freshwater > Lake > Epilimnion/Euphotic zone | place: Trout...
GCATCTGCTACAGGAGCATCTGCTACAGGAGCATCTGCTACAGGAGCATCTGCTACAGGAGCATCTGCTACAGGAGCATCTGCTACATCAGTTGCTGGTGGTGCATCGGTTGAATCTGCTGCTGGTGCTGCGTCCGCTGCTGGTGATGCATCTGCTACAGGAGCAGTTGCGTCTGTTGCTGTTGTTGCGTCTGTCGCAGTTACATCCGCTGCTGGAGCGGCTGTTGTATCAACTGCAGGTGTTGTTGTCTCGTCTGACATGGCACGCCTTTCTAATTTGCGTAGTCTTGGAATTGTGGATAGTTCTGCAATTCCTCAGGGTTGATTTGATTGCAGTCGATCTGGACCACACTATACCGTTCGGCGTATCTTCCCAAAGGGTTAACTTGTTGAGGGCGAAACACAATTTGGTTAAAGACTACGTGGTCTTTGACATGGTTGGTTGGGTTAGCAATCATGTCTGGGAGCAGGCGATTGAGATCGGCCACGGCTACCACGATCTTAAATGTGTCCGTGGTGTAGAAGCCTCGCTCGTTAGGAGAAGAGTCGCCACGAACGTGTTGAGCCATAATGACAGGCATATCAAAGGGATCATTCCAACGAACGCCATGTCCTGGAGTCTGGCTTGAGACGTCGTAGATAGGGTCTACCCACGTGTCTAAGTTAGAGGCCAAGGCATTAGGATCAAAGGTCCACCAGGATACGGTGGTTCCTACAGGAGATCGTAGTTCATCTACAATTCCCTCATCGTTAGAGGCAATTTCAAATGGGATCTTGAATCTTCCCTGTACCTGAGTTCCACGCATAGAGACTATTCTCCCCTATCTATGCTGAGAAAAAAGGACTTAATTGATGCCCTCGTTTGTGATACCTTAAGTGTATGACAGAGCCTAAACCAGCCCGTCCTTGGGACATACTGAATCCTAATACTGATTACGTTTCTGCTGAAATTTCTGACAGCAGAATGGCGTTGTGTAATTTGTGTCCTGAGTTAATTCCAACGGGTTCTGTGTGTAAAAAATGTGGTTGTTTTATGGTTATAAAAACAAAAATGAGCCATGCATTCTGTCCATTAGAAAAATGGTAATTTGAGTCCTGTTGTCCTCTATCTTTCTAGAAACAAATCTACTTAGACGGTTGATTCTTTCCAAGACAGTGTTGGCTCGTCCCAAGTATAGGCTTTATCGTTAGAAGGCGGTGGGGTTGGAGAAGACCACAAAAAAGTTGTGGTATCTAAAACCCAAGATGGAAATGGTTGAGGTGCGTAAAAAGCATCATTTGTTTCATCGTAAGTAAACCCAATAGATGCAAAGTTTTTACGAAGAGCGACTCCACCATCACTGGTCACTCCACCAATGGTGTCATAAGAAGTCTCTAACCATTTACCCTCTATACCAAGAGATGCAATAAATGCTCGACCTGTTGCTTCATCAGGGGCATTTTCATCATCAACTACTATTACATGTTGAACAATGTTGTTTTCGTCTATTTGTGCAAAATGTGCCATTATCCACCTACCTGTGATCTTGTGTAACGAACAACTACAACACCATTTCCGCCAAAGCCGCCAGCAGCAGTACCGTCTCCAGCCCTAAATCCTGAACCACCGCCACCAATTGATGCCGTATACGAACCGTTTAGAGTAGCAGAGGTTGTAGCAGTTGAGCCTCCGCTACCACCTGCGGATCCATAGCAACAATATCCAGCGCCGCCGCCACCGCCGCCACCGCCACTGCCACCATAACCTCCTGTTGAGCCGCCACCAGTTGCGTAGCCAGTTGTTCCTGCTCCACCAGTACCACCTCCGCCAGCGCCGCCACTTCCTCCGCTAAAGTGTGAGCCTATACCTGTACCGCCCTCACCTCCACCGCCGCCGTAGTAACCATTCCATACATAACTACCATTAGCACCACTTGTAGGAGCGCCGCCAACAACTTGTCCGCCCGCAGCACCTCCGCCACCAGCAGCAGAGATAAAGCCGCCAAAACTAGTAGAGGCTCCAGGATAACCATTGTTACCGTCTTGGCCGCCACCGCCGTTACCGCCTCCTACACATAAAATGTCTGCAGATAAGGATGCAGTGCTCACAGAGAGTGTCCCTGTTCCAGTAAAGGTTCGATAATAATAAGTACCGTCTGCTGTTAACGATCCACCACTAACTACTGGGTAAGGTGCTACTGGAGTAACTGAGTTAGAGGAAGAAGACGCAGAAGATGTTCCATAACCATTAGTTGCTGTGACCGTAAATGTGTACGCAGTTCCATTAGACAAGCCTGAAACGGTAATAGGGCTTGATGACCCTGTTCCTGTAAATCCTCCTGGTGAGGATGTCATCGTATAGCCAGTAATACTGGAGTTGTTGTTGGAACTGCTTCCAGTAAATGTAATAGATGCGCTGCCATTGCCTGCAGTTGCTGTACCAATGGTAGGAGTTGAAGGTACATTGTACACGTAAGAACCAGAGGTATTAGAAGCAGCAGATGTTCCTTGAGCATTTGTTGCTGTCACTGTGTAGGTGTACGTGCCAGCAGTGGTTTCTGTAATAGAAAGAGGGCTTGAACTACCAGAGGCAGAACGTCCAGAAGATGATGTTGCTGTAAAACTTGAGATAGCCGAACCACCTGTTGCGTTTGAACTGAACGCTACTGAGGCAATTTTTTCTCCTCCATTAGAGACGCTGCTTAAAGTAGGCGCTTGTGGAACTGACGCAGGCGTAATAGCAGAGGATGCGGATGATGAAGAAGATGTGCCGTTAGCGTTAATTGCTGTTACGGTATAAGTACGGGCAGTAGTTGTTGGATTTCCAACGGTTTCTGAAATAGTAATAGGGGAAGAAGTATTAGAGCCCGTGGCACCACTAGAAGATGTAACTGTGTAAGCAGTAATTGCATTTCCACCGCCGCCAGGAACAACATCAACGCCCCAGTTATCTGAGTAGATAATCTGACCAACTGCAGTGTTTGGAAGAACACTTAAACGAGATACAAATGCACCAACAGTTGTAGATGAAAATGTATAGACGGCTCTTGCCTGTACCCATTGCCCGATAACAAGAGTCGCTGGTGAGGAAGAAACAAAGGTGGGGGAGCCAGAGCCTTCATAGGTAAACGCTATTGTTTTTCCAGCAAGTGTGGAACCTGTAGGAATATAGAACCATGCAGTTACCGCATAAGTTCCTGTTGTAGGAAGGGTTCCGCCAGCCCAATATCCAATATTAGTATCAGTACTGCTTGTAAGGGTATGGCTCATGGAGTACGTTCCACCATAAGAGTATGTACTTGATGTAGAGAGTGTGGCACCAGCAGCCGCATAACCAGAGGTACTTTGAGATTCAAATGTAGGGTTGGTAATGGCGCCTAGTGGGGTAAAGTTAACTGTAACGTTAGCAGAACCTGTATACGACTGACCAGTAGTAACGGATGGAGTTCCAATAGTTGGTGCTGTTGGAATGGTTGACGGTATAACCGCAGGAGAAGCACTAGATGCTGAAGATGTGCCATTAGCGTTTGTTGCTGTAGTTGTAAAAGTGTATTGAGTTCCTGGTGTTAGACCTGCAACCGTAAGGGGTGAAGCAGAACCAGAAGCAGTTAAAGAGCCTGGGGTTGAGGTTATGGTATAAGAAGTTATAGAAGAACCACCAGTTGCGTTAGCACTAAATGGTACAGAGGCCGACGCGCTTGAGGCACTATAGGCCTGTCCAGAAGCAAATGTGGGAGTGTTTGTTGTTGGTGCTTGAGGAACTGTTGTAGCAGTTACTGCAGACGATGCAGAAGATGCGCTAGATGTGCCATTAGCGTTTGTAGCAGTGACTGTGTAGGTATAAGCAGTTGCTGACTGTAAACCAGTAACAGTAAGAGGAGATGAAGAGCCAGAAGTTGAAAAAGAACCTGGGCTAGAAGTTACTGTATAAGAAGAGATTGATTTGCCGCCCGATGACGGTGCAGTAAACGATACGGAAGCAGCGCCGTTGTTATACGCACGCCCAGACCCTGAATCTGTCGCTGTAGGGGCGCTAGGAGTTGCAGGGACTGTAGTAGCCGTAATGGAACCAGCGGAGGTAGAGGTACTAGTACCTGTAGCGTTAGTTGAGGTTACCGCAATAGAGTAGGTTGTTGCACTCTGGAGACCCGTAACTGTTAGGGGCGATGTGCCTGTAGCGGTGTATGAGCCAGGTGTAGTTGTGGCTGTATACGATGTTGGAGTACCCCCAGTAGCGGCTGCTGAGAAAGAGACTGTGGCTGCGCCATTGTTATACGCACGGCTAGTACCCACATCTGCGCTAGAGGCAGAGGCAGGTGCATCAGGTACGTCAGGTATAGCGGTTGTGTTACCGTCTACATCTTCTTCACTGGCGTGTCTTAAACTCACTTGTTTTCCTCCCACAAGCAGGTATCTTCATTTAATGTGAATGTTTTACCATCAACTACTGGCATAGGTGGTATAAACGCATCACGGCTTTCATCATAGTTGTAGCCGATACCAGCATAATTTTTACGGATATTGCCGTGGTATGAAGTTCGTACACATTTTTGACCACGAAAGTTGCCGTAATAGGTTTCCCAATCAGAGATGCCGTTCACAACTTCGTCTTCATTACGACCAGTAATGACTTCTGTAACTATGTTGTCTTTATCTAAGAACGCGTAATGTGCCATTAGAATGTCACCGTATCGCTTCCATTTGTAAATGTATAAACTTTATTACCGCCAGTATTAGCAAAAGTGTAAGTTAAACCAGCACCAATAGTTGTGATATTAGCGTATGTATTTGGATAGGAAATAATTACTACTCCAGAACCACCACTTCCTCCCGCATAACCGTTGCCAACGTTACTGTCTTGACCGCCACCGCCACCGCCACCGCCTAAGTTTGCAGTACCATTAGTAACTCCTGAGCCATTATAGTTACCGCCTGTACCACCACCGCCTGTACCACCGCTGGCATTAAAATTTGCACCTGTTGAGTTAGAGGTACCACCACCACCACCGCCAGCGTAAGTAACGGAAGATCCATTTATTGAATTAGAAAGCCCATTTCCTCCTGCTCCTCCATTAGGGCTAGATCCAGTCGAGCCTGCCGTTCCTGCGCCACCGCCACCACTTCCAGCATATCCACCGCCGCCACCACTAGTTGAGCCACCGCCATTATGTCCCTGCGAGCCTGTTCCTCCTGAATTACCCTTACCACCGCCGCCGCCTGATCCACCACTTCCAGGAGTTGAAGAAGAACTACCACCGCCGCCGCCATTACCAGTTAATGAAGAAAATACAGAATTAGAACCTGTGGTGCCAGTAGAAGATGGGCCACCGTATGCGCCTCCAGCGCCAACTGTAAGAGTGTAAGGAGTGCTTGAAGAAACAGATAATGTACTAGACAGATAACCTCCTGCACCACCACCACCACCGCCTGCACTTTGGCTTGCTAGACCACCACCACCGCCACCGCCACCAGCAACGACAAGAAAGTTAACTGATGAAACAACAAACGTTGATGTAACTGAGTTACTTGCTGAAGATGCAGCCGAAGTTCCATTAGCATTTGTAGCGGTAACTGTGTACGTATAAGTTCCCCCAGCAATTTCTGTTAAAGATATTGGGCTAGAAGAACCTGTTGCTGTTTTACCAGAAGATGAAGTGGCAGTATAACCAGTAATTGCAGAACCACCAGTAGCATTTGCTGTAAACGCCACAGAAACAACACCAGAAGTTCCGCCAGAGGCAGTACCAATAGTAGGTGCTTGAGGAACTGTTGTTGCAGTAATAGCAGATGTAGATGCAGAGGTTAATGTGCCAGAAGAGTTAGCCGCAGATACAGCAAATGTATACGAGGTCGCAGACTGAAGCCCAGTGACTGTAATAGGAGATGCCCCAGTAGCAGTAAAAGACCCTGGAGTAGATGTAGCAGTAAAGGTTGTGGGAGTACCGCCTGTAGCCGCTGCTGTATAGGTAACAGTTGCAGAGCCATTGTTGTAGGCACGTGACGTACCTACATCTGTAGCAGTACCAATAGTAGGCGCATCTGGAACATCTGCAATCTTCTTAGAAGGGATGCTGACGCTAGATGCACGATATTTCTTTGTATTAGCCATCAGTTATCCTTTCTTATAAAACGCCTTTTACTCAGTTGGTGTGGAAGACTCGGATGGGAGTGTGTCATAGACCGACTTTAGCATACTGGTAAATTCTCCGTTGCCCCTGTCAATTATGGCGTATTCAATTTCGTTGATTGTTTCAAAAGTTATATTTTCCATTTTACAACTCCGCACTAAATCCAACATAGCCCGATGCGCTATTGTTATTTGCTAAGAAATAGACCTTACCTGTGGTGATACCAGATGCGTGTGTTCCTAAAAGAACCATACTGTTTTGAGTAGTTTCAGTAGAACTTAAAACCAAACTTGTAATTGCTACTGGGCCAGAACCGTACACAGAAGCACCAAGAGTTGAATAGTCAATAGAAGATGGAACCGTTCTCATTGTTACTGGGGTTGCAACTACATATTCTGTAATTGTTGTTGTAGCCCCATAACCTGCGCCGTAGGATGAATAGACACCTGTACCTGAATTGCGCCAGTAGTACCTCTGACAAGCGGCTAACTCCCCCTGAAGTGTTCCACCAGCGCGGGAGAAAGCAGTTGCAACTGAGCCAAGTTCTAGTTGGAAACCAGTTAGGTCAATGTAATCGGCTGCGCCAGCAGTTCCAGTTGGGCTGAAAAATGCTTCAAAACCTAACTCTGTTGCAGTTGATGGAATAGTTACAGTTTGTGAGTAACGCACCCAAGAAGTTGTTGGCGAGAAGTTTGGAGAAGTTGCAACCGCCGTCAATCCAGTAAATGAGTAAAGGCGCTGGTCTGTTCCAGTTCCATAATAAAGGGTTACTGGGAAGGCACCCATTGAGTAGTTTGCACCCTTGCGAGCGTAGAACGAGAAGGTAACTGTTTGGCCTGCAAAGCGTAGAGATTCGCTAGTTTCAAGTGTGTAGCCAAGTGTCATTGCAGTTGTCGTGGCATTACCTGAAGCGCGTTGCAAGCGGCCAAAGTATCTGAATCCTGTTAGGTCAGAAGCACCTTGGTTGAATGTGAAGCCAGTAGCGCCAGCATTGTTGAGGTAATAGCGGTCAGCAGTTAGATAGCCAGAAGTTCCTGCGGTCTGAGATGTAGAACGCTGCCAAATGTCCATCCCGCCGTTGATGATGCCATTGGCAGTTTTGGCTGGTTGCCAAGACACTCCAGCACCAGCAGAAGAGTTTGCAACGAGTGTTGAGCCGTCAGCGCCTACTGCTACGTTGGAAACGGCACCAGATGCTGTTGCAGCGATAATGTCACCCTTAGCGGTGACAATACCTACTGGAATTTCAGCAGATGCCTGAGTGACGTTAGAGACTGTCATTAGGAGATTTCACTTCCAAATGCATTGAATGATGTTGTTGCGCTAGATGCGTAGACGCGGAGTTGATCACCTGTAGCGAGTGTGATACCTACAGTCAAGACTGTTGTATCTGAGGCGGCTACTGTGGCACCATAGACGATCCACGAGAGCGCTGCTGCTGGGGATGTTGAACCGCCAGACTTGACTACCGCAATACGGTATGTGGCAGCAGTGGCTGCCTGATTACAAACGGTAATAGTAGAGACTACAGAAGAGGTAGCAGATGGAACCAGATACAACTGGGTCTCTGTTGTGGCTGATGGGGCTACTTGACCCAGTACTTTATAAGCGGTGGCCATGGGACTCCTTTAGAGGTATTGGCTATAGGTTAAATGGTACAGAGCCAATTTGTGGGCTAAAGTGACCCTATGAATTTGGTGCAAAAATCGGTTTCTCAGGGTGGAAAATTAGCGCCCATCATCATACCTAGCGCTTTGACTAACGGTCTTGGCCTAATGAATCCTTCTGTCTACATAGACGATGACGGTGACATCTTAGTTAATCTTCGTCAGGTTAATTACACCCTGTACATATCTGAAAATGAAAAGCGCTTTTTCTCTCCTTGGGGGCCGCTTACTTATCTTCATCCAGAGAAAGACCAACGCCTGGTCACCAATAATTTCCTTTGCCGTTTAGATAAAGACTACAACGTCATCAACTACACCAAGGTAGAGATGCTAGAACTGCATACCCCTATCTGGGAATTTGTTGGTTTAGAAGATGCTCGTGTAGTCCAGTGGGATGGCGATTACTACCTGATTGGCGTCCGTCGTGATACCACGACCAATGGACAAGGTCGCATGGAGTACAGCAAGGTAGAAATTGATAAAGAGAATTGGACAGTCAAAGAGGTCCAACGAGTAAGAGTTCCTGCAACTGGTGACGACTCTTCATATTGCGAAAAAAATTACTCACCTATTGTTGACAAGCCGTACCACTTTGTTAAATGGACTATGCCTACTGAAGTAGTGTGGGCAAATCCTAACAAGTCAGAAACAAAACAAGTTATCCTTAACAACGATGTGCCTACTCCCCCTAGAGATCAACGAGGTGGTTCGCATACTGTTGCATGGGGGGATTACTACATCACATTTAGTCATGAGGTTAATCTATGGAGAAACTACCTCAATCAAAAAGACTCTACCTATAGACATCGCTTAGTTGTATGGGATAAAGAGTTTAACTTTGTTGGACTCAGCAAAGAGTTTGCTTTTATGGACACTCCAATTGAGTTTTGTGTTGGAGCAGCACCTATAGGAGAAAATCTTCTTGTAAGTTTTGGTGTGCAAGACAACTCTGCATTTGTACTAGAGGTTCCAAATAAAGTTATTAACGAACTTATAGAGGAAGCCAAAACCTATGGAAAATAACCTACGCTTATACGATAACTGTGGAACTATGGCTGGTTATAAAATGCACAGGAACCATTCCACACCTATTTGCGAGGATTGTCGAACAGTATGTCGAGAGACTAAAAAACAATGGCGTGCAGATAACCCTGAAAAGGCTAAACAAGAAAATAAAAAAGCACACTTAAAACGTAGGGAAAAAGTCCTTGAACGTAATAGGTTGTTTAGACAGAATAACCCAGAGTACGTTAAAGAGTATCAAGATAAATATCGTGCTGAACACAAAAAAGAACGAGAAGAGTACAGATTAAGTAATTTAGAGAAGTTTCGTTCTTATGCAAGAAAGAGAAAAGCATGGAAGTTAGAGAATGGGCATGAGCCTTATTTGGAAAAACAAGTCTTTGAGTTGTACGGTACGGACTGTCACATTTGCAATAAACCCATAGACTTAGAAGCATCTAGAAAAGTAGGTGTAGGTGAATGGCGATTAGGTCTTCACATAGATCACTTAATTCCTTTGGCTAAAGGTGGTTCAGATTCTTTAGAGAATGTCAGACCATCTCATGCAAACTGTAATTTGATAAAGAATGCTAAAAATATGGAGAATATAAATGGCAATTAAAGAACTGGCAATTGACGTTGCTTTTGACTCCTTTAACCCTGAGAAAAACTTTGCTTTGGCTAATGCCTATTACGATCAAGGGCAGTACTCTTCTGCCGCTGGGTTCTATCTTAGGGCTGCGGATCGTGGATATAAGACTCATCCACTTATTGCTTACACCTCCCTGCTGAGGATGTCCCTCTGCTTTACTCAACAAGGAGAACGCAGCGCTACCGTCTATCAAAATACGTTACAAGCACTTACTCTTCTTCCTGGGAGACCAGAGGCGTACTTCCTACTGTCACGCATTCATGAGCGCAATAAAGAATGGCAGAAGGCATACACCTTTGCAGAACTTGGCCTTGTACATACCATCGCAAGTTATAATCAACCACTTCCTGTCTATGTAGAGTACAACGGCCCATACGTATTGATGTTTGAGAAGGCTGTTTCTGGCTGGTGGTTAGGGCGTAAAGAAGAGAGCAAGGAGTTGTTTACACATCTTCTTGATAACGTTGAGATGTCTCAAGAGTATCTCAATGGCTGTATTAACAATATGAAGTTGTTCTGATGTTTCCTAATTGGTTTCAAAACGTCTCCCCATACTTTGACCGCAAATGCCCTGAAGTTCCTTTGCGTGCATTACAGATTGGTACCTATACAGGGGATGCTACAGAATGGCTACTTCTTAATAGAAACATTTTGACTATTGATGATGTGGATACTTGGGCAGGCAGTGAAGAAGAACAACATGAACATTTAGACTTTTCTTCTGTAGAGGAGTATTACGACTCTCGCTTTAAAGATAACCCAAGAGTTATTAAGAATAAGATGACTAGTGATGAATTCTTTAACCAGAACAAAAAGACCTTTAATTTTATCTACATAGACGGTAGCCACACTGCCCTTCAAACGGCTTTAGATGGCCTCAACGCCTTTAAAGTCCTTGAACCTGGTGGCGTTATTGCCTTTGACGATTACCTATGGGCAGAGGGCGGCAAACCCTTCCTAGAGCCTATGCGTGGTGTTAATGCCTTTATGCAAGTTTGTGCAGGCGAGATGAATTGCCTAGAAGACGGATATCAGATGTGGTTTGTTAAATGCTAGAGAATGCTTGTTTTGAAGTATTTCACACTGACACAGGAAATAAACTTCGCAATCAATCTTATGACGGAATTCTTAAGAGCGTGTCTTTTCTCCCTAGACTTGGTTCTCCTACCATGTACCTTAACACCGTTGACAAGGTAGAGAACTTCATCAATCTGCACCCAAACTTTAAGGTCAATACGGTAGAAGATTACTGCCAACCAGGAGAGACCTTCCCACCATCTGCTGGAGTTGTGGGTGTATGGGCAAGTAATTACAAGGCTTATAAGAAGTTCTTAGAATCCGATTACGACACACTGCTTCTCTTTGAAGACGACATTCTTGTAAGTAAGAACTTTAAATCCGTCATTGAAACGTATATGCGTCAACTTCCTGTTGATTGGGATTTCTTCTCGTTCTTTGTTCCTGAAGATTCTCTCTTTGCCTACAATGAAGATACTCACACTATTGGGGCAGAAAATGTTTGTATCTCATATCAACAGTGGTCATGCGCTGGTTACATGGTAAGCCGAGAAGGTGCACGAAAGGCTGTAGAGGATATAGAGTCACGAGGCATCAATTGTCCTGTGGATTGGTACATCTTTAACTTTCGTATGAAGAAAGAAGAGAACCAAAAAACTTTTTACACTTATACATTAAAGCCAGGAAATTATCGCCCCATAAACTTCTTAAAGGGTGCAGCCGAATATACCCAGATTCACAATGGAAGTACTGATTTACTAAACTAGTTACATTCCACCAAACAACAAGATTGTTACTGTAGGGTCTGCTGCAACTTGTCCAATAAGTCCCTGTACACCCTGCACGCCTTGAGTACCCTGAACGCCCTGTGTACCCTGCGTTCCCTGCACACCCTGCGTTCCCTGCACACCCTGCGTTCCCTGTGCGCCTGTAGTTCCTTGAATAGATAGGCTTTGTACACCTTGCGTACCTTGCGTACCTTGCGTTCCTTGTACACCTTGAGAACCAAGGGTACCTTGTGCACCAGTAGTACCCTGAATACCGATCGCACCATCAAGGTTAACTGTCCACGAGGTATATGTTCCAGAACCTAGGCTACGGGTGACTGTGATAGTCAATGATCCAGTACCAGAGTTATATGCTGTTACATCTCCATAAATAATGTTAGAGATAGTGTTGGCAATAATAACTGACTGACCTACTGAGTAGGAAAGGTTAGTTGCAACTGTAAGAGTCTGAGAACCAGACGCTGGAAGAGTAAGCGAAGTTGTAGAAGATGTTTGGTACTTATCTCCTGCTGTTCCTTGTGAACCAAATGTTCCTTGAAGACCTTGAGTACCCTGTGTTCCTTGGGCGCCTTGCGCACCAGTGGTACCTTGAACTCCTTGAACACCCTGAGTTCCCTGTACGCCTTGTAGACCCTGTGTGCCTTGAATAGATGGACTCTGTACTCCTTGAATACCTTGAACACCCTGGACGCCTTGGACGCCTTGAGTTCCTTGTGTGCCCTGCACACCTTGAGAGCCAGTAGTTCCTTGAGAGCCTTGAACTCCCTGCGTACCTTGAGAACCCAAAGTACCTTGCACACCCTGTAGCCCTTGAACACCCTGCGTACCTTGAGCACCTGTTGCTCCTTGACTACCAAGGGTTCCTTGAACTCCTTGTAGTCCTTGAACTCCCTGAACGCCTTGTACACCCTGCACGCCTTGAGTACCTTGAACTCCCTGAGTACCCTGTAGGCCTTGTGTGCCTTGGATGGCGTAAGCAACTTGTGTGGCAGTAAGAATGATTCCTGGTGTTACTGGAGTTGTTGGGGTTGTTCCTGCAGAAAGTGTTTCAATAGAAACTGTTGTACTTTCTGACTGCCACATGAAGGTAACAACGTCATTAGCGTTAAAGGTGTAAACGTAGTTAACAGTCTCAATAATTTGACCTGAAACGGAACCGTGTGATTGCGGAACAGTCATTTGGCTATTGGAGTATGGGGCATCTACGCCGTTAATACGAAGCCATAGGTTAACGTTGTAAATCTGAGAAGCAGTGTTAACTAATTGTACTGAGATAGTTATGCTATAAGTTCCTTGATGCAAGAACTCAATAGAATTTCCACCAAGTGTTTCAACACCGTTATTTTCATAGGTGTTGTTAATACTGATTGGGTACGCAGTTGTTGAGTTTGCTACTGTTTGTTGAGTAGTGTCGTAGAAAGAACCATAGTATGCGATTGTTCCACCAGCACCAGTTGCACCAGTAGCACCTTGTACACCTACACCACTAGCCTGTGTCCACAAAATAGCGTCTGTACCAATACGGATAGAACCATCTGGGTTAGAGCCGTTGGCATACATAAGCCATGCGGTTCCACCGTAAGTTGTTCCGTCAGTAACAAAAACGTAATCGCCCTCTTCTACCTGACCAGCAACGTGGTTATCTGAATCTGTAGCACGAGTAAGTTTCCATTTAGCAGATGCGCCACCAGTTTGAGTTACTGTGTAAATACCGTTTTGAGTGTGAGTTGCTTGACCAGCAATAAGGACGCGATCACCAACTGCTAAAAGAGGAGTTGTGTAACCATCAATAGAGAGTGTTCCGTTAGTTGTTGCAATAATGTAGGCACCAATACCTGTGCCGTTGTCTGCATCTGCAGAGCCATCGTAGTATGTAGCGCCATTACCAAGTGGAGTAGTTTGAATTGCTTCTACAGATTGGTGAGCATTTTGTGAAGAAACAGGTCCTACAGGTCCTTGAATACCCTGTGTTCCCTGTACTCCTTGGGTACCTTGAACTCCTTGTGTTCCTTGAACCCCCTGTGTACCCTGTGTACCTTGAAGTCCTTGTGCTCCTTGAGTACCGAGTGTTCCCTGTGAACCAGTAGTTCCTTGCGTACCCTGTAAACCTTGTACTCCTTGAATGCCTTGGACACCCTGAGTTCCTTGCGCTCCCTGAGCGCCAAGTGTTCCCTGTACTCCTTGAGTTCCCTGGGTACCTTGAACACCTTGGGAACCATTGTATCCCTGAGTACCAAATACACCTTGTGTGCCCTGTACGCCCTGTGTGCCTTGAATAGCGGGTCCTTGAGTACCTTGTGTACCTTGAACGGTGGGTACAGATACATCGATTGTCTTATCTGTAGAGTGATAAGTAAATGAGATGTTGTTCTGTGTTCCGCTTGTTATCGCGTTATACACATGCTCAGGAGTTGAATATAGGTTTTGTACACCTTCTGGAAGATCGTCAGTAGACCCTAAAGCCGCCCCTGAAATAGCGGTAGAAACTTCTTGTAAAGATACTCCAGAGTCATTCCACTGAGAACCATCGTATACACGAATTTTACTAGAGACTGTATTGTAGTAAGTGTCTCCAGCAGAATGGCCCGTAGGGTCGCTAGTTAGGTGCAAAAGACCTAGCGGTACGACGTAACTACGGGCCATCTGTAAAACTCCTCACTTAATGTTTAAACAATATACTACAGAAAGTGAGTGCTAAGCCTTTACTACTACTCTGTAGGACTTAGTTGTAATTGGCGCTACCGCAAATCCAACTGTTACGGATGTTGTGGTTACATAAGCAACGTCTGTAACAACTTCCATCTTGGTTGCTGTATCCCAAACGGTAACCATAATATCTTCAGTTCCTAGGTTGTGTGTAACTGTGAACGCTGTAGTTCCAGATGCTCCACCATCGGTTGAATCTCCAGTAATGGTTGTTGCATAGGTTCCAAGTTGACCAGATAGACCTTGTACACCCTGTACGCCTTGCGTACCCTGTGTGCCGTCAGTTCCCTGAGTTCCTTGTGAACCTGTGGTTCCCTGTACACCTGTGGCACCATCAAGATTTACTGACCAGGCTCCACCAGTACCTCCGCCAATGTAATCCTTAATATCAACGTTAAGTTCATTTGTTCCGTTGTTATAAGAAACTACTCTAGCGTGGATAAGATTTGCAGTATCAGCAGCAATTACTACATCTTGACCAACTGAGTAAGAGAGATTTGCATCATCAAGTACGAATGTGTGGTTTGAGTCAGAACCCAAAGTATAAGAAGTAGTAGAGGTTGTACGGTAGCGGTCAGAGTGTCCTTGGACACCTTGGGCGCCGTCTGTACCTTGAGTACCTTGAGTTCCATCTGTACCCTGCGTTCCCTGGGTACCATCGGTACCTTGGGTGCCTTGAGTTCCATCTGTTCCTTGTGTGCCTTGGGCTCCGTCAGTTCCTTGGGTTCCTTGAACGCCTTGAGCAGCAAGTAGATCCCAATATCCTTCTACTCCACCAGGAGTGTAACCAGCAGAGGTGTAGACATTGCGGTACCAAAGTTGTCCGCCGTAAGTAACAACATCACCTGTTGTGTAGATAACACCTGGGTCATAAACACCTAGGTAGTTCCAGAGAGCGGCTGTACCTTGAGTACCATCCGTACCTTGAGTTCCTTGGGTTCCGTCTGTACCTTGAGTGCCTTGGGTACCATCAGTACCTTGAGTACCCTGCTGTCCATCAAGACCCTGAGTTCCTTGAGTTCCCTGAGTACCGTCGGTACCCTGGGTTCCTTGAGTTCCATCAGTTCCTTGGGTTCCTTGCGTACCTTGAGTTCCCTGAGCACCTTGTGTTCCATCAGTTCCTTGAGTTCCCTGTGCTCCATCGGTGCCTTGAGTACCTTGTGAACCTGTAGTTCCCTGAACACCAGTAGCACCATCAAGGTTTACAGACCATGCGCTGTCTGCACCGTATGTTCCAGAACCAAGGTAGTCTCTAACAATTACTGAAAGGTTTTCACCATCAAATCCTGTAACAGTTGCGTGAATAAGGGTGTATTCGTTTTGGGCGATTACTACATCTTGACCAACTGAATAACTTAGGTTTAAATCGTTAAGTGTAAATGTAGGGGTTGTTGTACTTCCAAGTAAGAAGTCTGTGTTAGAGGTTGTCTTGTAACGGTCTGAGTGACCTGCTGTACCTTGTTGTCCTTCTGTACCCTGAACACCCTGTGTGCCGTCAGTTCCTTGTGTTCCTTGTTGTCCTTCAGTTCCTTGGGCACCTTGGGTACCATCTGTACCTTGCGTACCTTGCTGGCCCTCGGTACCTTGTGTACCTTGTGTGCCATCTACGCCTTGTGTACCCTGTGTGCCCTGGGTTCCGTGGGTACCTTGTGTGCCTTGTTGACCGTCGGTACCTTGTGTGCCATCTGTACCTTGTGTTCCTTGTGTGCCGTCAGTACCTTGGGTTCCCTGAGTTCCATCTGTACCCTGTGTACCTTGCTGACCGTCAGTACCTTGTGTGCCCTGAGTTCCATCGGTACCTTGAGTTCCTTGCTGACCATCGGTTCCCTGTGTTCCTTGAGAGCCAGTTGTACCTTGTACACCTGTTGCTCCATCAAGGTTAATTGTCCATGAAGAGTAGTTTCCAGAACCAACAATGGTATGAATATTTATTTGGATGTAATCAGATGGCACTGTCTCGTAGTAAGCAACAGTTCCAGTCATGTAATTATTAATGTCGTAAGCAACAACGACATCTTGACCTACTGAGTAAGAAAGATTTTCGTCATTTACATAGAAGACTACGCCATCTGCTACTGCAATATCATTTGCGGTATTAGAGGTTGTCTTATAGCGGTCAGAGTGACCGTCTGTACCTTGAGCACCATCGGTACCTTGTGTACCCTGTTGTCCGTCTGTTCCCTGAGTACCTTGGGTACCGTCTGTGCCTTGAGCACCTTGTGTACCATCTGTTCCCTGAGTTCCTTGCTGACCATCAGTACCTTGTGTACCTTGTGTGCCATCAGTTCCCTGAGTTCCCTGGGTTCCATCGGTACCCTGTGTACCCTGGGTACCGTCTGTTCCCTGTGTACCTTGGGTACCATCGGTGCCTTGTGTACCCTGTGCGCCGTCAGTACCTTGTGTGCCCTGAGTTCCCTGTGTTCCCTGAGTGCCTTGAGTTCCGTGGGTTCCCTGAGTTCCCTGTGTACCTTGAGCACCATCAGCACCTACATAACCTGCGGTTCCTTGTGTACCTTGAACACCATCAGTACCTTGTGTGCCTTGTGTACCTTGAGGACCAAATGCAATCCACGCAGTTCCATTCCATTGCTTAATGTACTTGTCGGTTGTGTCATAGTAAATCTGACCTTCGACAGGGTTCTGTGGTTGGGCGGCAGTTGAAAGGTTCTGAATGCGAGCATTCTGAAGTTCAAGTTTGCCAAGATCAATCGGTGTTAAAAACTTACGTGCCATTCGGTTATCTCCTTAAGATAAGTAGGCTTCGCCTGAAAACGCTGTTGCAAATGTAACTGTTAAGGAGTCCGAATTAGTGTATGTGATCTCGCCTTCGACTATATTACCAGCCGAATCCTGCACTGTAATGTTAGGGTAAAAATGCAAATTGTGGGTGATAACCCACGTACTATTTGCTACCCCTTGGGTGTGAACATACGCCACTCTTTGTGGAGTAAAGTACAGGTTTGTTACACCTTCAGATAGGTCATCTGTAGTTCCTAGTGATGTTCCAGAGATACCTTGAGTACCAGATTCTCCTTGGGTACCTTGTACTCCTTGTGTTCCACTGCCTGTAGATCCCTGTACACCTTGGGTACCTGTTGTTCCTTGTGTACCTTGCGCTCCACCACCAGGTCCAATCGGTCCTTGTGCGCCTTGTATTCCTGTTCCAATTGCGCCCTGAGTTCCTTGTGTTCCTTGTGTACCGCGAGCACCGCCTTGACCAGGACCAACAATAACTGAAGGTCCTTGAACCCCATTGCACTGACCACAACTGCAACCAACTACATGTCTAACGCGTGTCATACGGTAGCCTCTCGTGTAACAAACAGCGCTCCTCGCATGTAGGTTTGTTCGTACCCTGAATCATCAGATGCTGATGCTTGAATATCCCAGAAGCAAAGATCTGGTAAAGCCTCTGTCTGTTGACTTGTAAGTGTCAAAGTTAACTTTGTGTTATCTCCGTCAACAAATTCAATGTCAAATGTTGCAAGAGGAATACCGTCACCAAACTGCATGTGGATTTCAGACTTCCAAGTATACGTTGTTACATCAAATGGGAACTGCAAAGTAACTTCAAAGGAGTCACCTTGATATGCGGTTAAATCAAATGTAGGAACATCTGATGGAAATTGTTGAGAGCCATAAGTAGGCATTGGAAGAAGCGCCCTTTGAGGCATAGAACGATCATCCACTTCTTGAGGAAGATAGATCGGAATATATCGATTACTAAATTTAGCAATACGACGAAGTTGGAATACATCGATCTTGTATAGACCAATACCCAACTGTGAGCACAACTCAATATACTGAGCCTTACGTTGTTGAGTCATCTCCATCAGTTGACGGTAACGCTCGGAGCGAGGTATTTGTACGCCATCAGGAGCGGTGATATCGATGTCAAATGCGGCATCGTTAGCCAGGGTGTAGAGAGACAACGTGGCGGCGTAAACAACTACTGGGTACTCTTCAACACCAGGAAGATTGGTGATAGTCACACCACGACCGTATGGGTCTGCATGGTTCTTGGTGTGCTGGTTAAATGCGTCAGTAATAAAATTGCAAATTTCGTTGTTAGTAAAGTAACGGTAGTACGTTCCTGCTACGACGATTGAGGCTCCCGCATTTGGGAGGGAGTCAAATGTTAGATAACCAGTCTCTTCTTCAACCACGCAGGCATTGGAGACATCTGCGCCATTGACGTGGACAATGAGGTTTGCCCCATCCACAGGAGAGTATGGGATGAGGTAACGATTTGTGACTCCGTCGGCTGTTGTCTGATAGACAAAGGACTTGCCGATATCGCCTATCTCAGAACGAAGGCGTTCCGCCAGACTGGATAACGTAGCCACAAAACCTCCGAAAACTGTTTGGCGTAATCATCTCGTGTTATTCACAATATGTACGCATAAAAAGGTCCAACCCCCAACTGGGAGGAGGGCGGGAACCAGTTGAGGGTCGGACTACTAGCGACGGCTTAGTTTGGCCGCCAAATGTATCCAAGTTCTTCGAGATAGTTTGCTAAGTCTGGAGATACGCGGTACTTGACTCCTGCTTTAAAAGAAAGAGTGTTTCCTACTCCGTATGTCATATCGTCAATATCAGTGATTGTACGAATGATTACTGAGTTGTTTGCTGTACTTACTCCGACGTTTTCAATCTCGTCAAGAACAATAGGTGCTGCTGCATTCGTTGGATCGAATACGTTGGTCTCTAGTGTCTCTGCCTCAATTTGAGCCGCAATTGAAATCTCGTCTTTGCGGTCCTGTAGTGCCTTTGCATTCTTTTTTGCTGCTTGTTCTGCAGCACGTCCTGTTGCGTCCAATGGACTTGTTGGTGTATTTGCCACGGTGTATTTCTCCTAAGTTAGTGTGGTGTTAAGTGGTGGCTGGGGGCCAAAGAAGGAGTATGACCCCCAGACACCTATTAAGTTGTAAAAGTTATTACAAACCAGTTATTAGTTTGTGTAGACTTTCACGATAGCCTGATCGGTAATGACACCGAGGCCCCAGATTGCGTACCATGCAAGAGCGTGCTCACGACCGAAGTCGAGAACGCCACCGTCACGGAGTTCAACTGGAAGAGCGATAGCGTGACCGAAAGCGTTGTCACCAATCATGATTGACTCATAGACTGTTGCAGACGCTGTTGAGTCTGATCCACCTGCTGGGTATGGTGAAGTTGAACCTTCTGGGTTTCCACCCTGACCAGGAGCGGTGTTAGCCTTTACAGGGACATCGGTCTGGTATGAAGGAGCACCAACAAAGTTGGTATAGTCAACAACAGATGAAGAAGCGAACTGCTTGACCTGTGTTGTTTCGATGAAGACTACGTCGTAGAGACGACCGATTTCACCGAGCATGAAGTTACCTGGAGCAGCGTACTTTGTAACTTCGATGAACTCTGGGTTCGAACGAATGTCACGAGACTGCTTTGGGTGGATGAACTGGACGTAAGTCTCGCCCAACCGTGGGATGTTCTTGGAAGCGAGGGTAAGGGCAGCATCCTTGACAGCACCTGTAGACAACTTGAAAGCGCCTGTGAGGTCTGCGATCTTTGTACCCTTTGTACCTTCGTTGTACCAGTCGTTAACACCCTGGAGTGAAGTGCGGTCATAACCGAAGACAGCAGATGTCGCAGCAGAGAGTGTGTTGCGAGCCTGGATGTCGAGGTACTGAGCCATGTGGCGACCGAGCAAACGTGAAGCAGAAGCCATGATGTCATCGAATGATGAGTTCAAGAGCAACTCAGAGACAGCAACGCCGTAACCCTGTTCTGCAACTGTGATTGCAATCTGCTCTGCTGTGAGAGCGTTTGTTGTCATACGAACACCTTCTGTAAGAGGTGTTGGATCGACAGCGAAGTTCTTGTAACGGAGGAAGTTTACACGAAGACCTGGTGCAACACCGAGTTCTGTCTTCTTAACTGCAAACTGTTCGAAACGAAGAATTGGCATTGCCTGGAAGAGGATTTCCTTCGACCAGATTGTTTGGATTGCTTGGTTTAGGCTTGAGTTTGAGCCTGAGTAAGCGGTTGGGGCTCCTGCGAGTTGCGAGGAACCTGTAATTGCTGAACCAGCCATTTATGGCAGTCCTTTCTGTAAGTTGTTGGGGGGAATTAACCGAACAGTCCCTGACCGCGATTATTGGCTGCTGTGCCGAGTAGTTTGGCGCGTTGCTTCTGATATTCTGCCATGTCCATGCCACGAATTCCTTCGGGCGTATACGATTGTTGTCCCATTTCGTTATCGAGAGGTCCTGAGGCAGGCGCCGTGATACGGGTACCTACCATCTGTTGCTTACTTGCTTGAACTGTCTGCATCACATCTTGCATAATTCCTGCGGACTTATCCTTGAGTGTTGCAATACTCTGTTCAATTTCTTCTGGTGTATTACCGCCTATTAGGTCAATGAGTTGAGGCACGATTGAATCGCGCTCTTCCTCAAGACGCTGTGAGCGATAAGCCATCAAATCCTGGAACTTACGTTCCTGATCTAGGAGAGCAAAAGCACGTTCTCTTTCAAGACGTTCATTCTCAAGTTGAGAATTAAATTCTTGCTCCTTCTTAGCGAGGAGTTCTTTAAAGGAAAGTTCTTTGACTTCCTTCTGCTTTTCTTTCTCCGCTTTTTGTGCTTCACGTTCAGCCTGTCGTGCTGCCTTACGTGCGGCTGCTTCTTCGCGTTCCTTCTTAAGGGCGGCAAGTTCTTCAGCCATCTTTTCCATCTGTGGATATAACTTAGCCTTCTCCTGCGCACGAGCCTTTGCAAGGTCATCTGCAGTAAATCCTGGCACTGTAGCCTCCACTGGTACTTCTTGGATTGGCGCAACTTCTGCTGCGACTGTTTCCATCACTTCTTGATTATCGGCCATTATTGGTCACCTATTTTTCTTATGTCGTTGTCCGTATGCCTTGCGGCGTGTCCCTTGGTTTCTTACAAGACTATTGCATTACAAAATGTCGCAATTGTCTCGATATACTCTGATGTTTATCAGAATGCTAGTTGTCGTTGCGGTCGACATTCCTTCGTTGCACCTGCTTGGTGCCGTAGGCTTCTTCCACTAACTGCTGACGAATTGCGCCTTCGGTTTGATCCTCTAGGCTTTCGTTCATCTGCTGTGCTGGGTCGTTAACACTCTCTGGTGTCTCTGGACCCTGAATTCCATCACCCATAACGTCACCATCACCAAGTTGTGTTGGCTGCATAGGGATGGCAGAAGTTCCATCAGGACCAGGCATCATGCCCGTCATATCCATGATCTGCTTCTGGATCTGAATCTTGAGAAGTTGTAGGGCTCCATCGGCCTTGGCATCTTCCTTCAACTCATCACGAATCTCACGAAGTTTTTCTTCTGGGAACTCCTCGCCCAAGGTACGCAGAGCGCCTTCCTTAGACTCAAGACCAGCAGCCATCTTTGCCTGGACTTCATTCAAGACGATTAACTTATCGAGAGGAAGTGGAGGTGGGAACTGCACATAGTTCTGGTATGTGATTGGATCGTTAGGATCAAGGACAGCAAGTTGGTCTGACTTTAATGGGCCATCAACTTCTGGGTTAAATATCAGAGTCTCTGGCTCTTTGAGAGCCAAGTTACGAAGTATGAGTTCGTTAATACGCTCAACACCCTTGCCGTACTGAATGACCTTCTGGGAGTAGCGATTCATCAGTGGCTGGTACTGGATGGAGAGAGCAACACCTGAGGTGTTAGAGATTGGCTGAACTTGTCCAAGCGCACTCTCTGGGATGTTCATGATCTCGTGCATAGAGCGCTTAAGAAGTTCTAGGTATTGAAGAGCGCCGTTGATACCTTCAGCACCACCATCAAGGTTGAATACCTGAGCGTCCTTTGGAAGACCGCCCCATACCTTGCTTGCACCCTTTTCCAGATTTGATGCCTTAGCACCGATGATGACTGTTACTGGTGCAGCGTGGTAGTTGATGATGTCAGCGACGTCTGTAGCAATTTCATTATATGTGCGGTTGATCGTGATGATGTCTTGGCAATCTGCAAGACCCCATGGAGAACCTGTTACAGGAATGTTAGGGATATGTACCACTGGAATAAGGCCTAGTGGGTTTGGACGTGAGTCGATCAACTCGTCGTTGATGTACTCCTCGATCATGTCATCAGTCAAGATTTCAGTATAGGTAAATACTTGACGTGTTCCTTCTAGAGAGGTACCCCAGAAGCGGTACTTCTGCTTAAAGCGAAGAAGGCGTGTGCGATCGTGTGGGTGGAATTCTGGAAAACAGAATGACGAGTTCATTGGCAGAATGCGGACACGACCAGGATGGAAGTGACCAGCAGAATCTGTCCATGCCTCTTCGTAGGCAACCTTTACAAAGCAGTCACCTGTGACTCCGCCTTGCTGCGCCATCTCAAGTAGTACACGCTCTTTGTCGTTATCTACTTCCCATACGCGCTCTAAGCGGTCAGGAACAATTGCTTCCGTTGCTTTAGGGGAACGAAAGTTAACACCCTTACCAAATGTAAAGCGAGCAAGATAATCTGTAAATGCGCGATAGTAGTTCATCGTCATCTGTGCTTCGCCAGTTTCGCGGCGGTAGCCCCATTGATGACCTAGGTACATCGCAAAGTTTAATGAGTAACGGTTTAAGCGAGGACCGTGGACTTCAAACTCTTCATCAGCAAGTTCTACTAATCCAAGAGGAGAAATAGAGATCGTTAAGTCAGATGATGCCGCTCTGTACGATGGCGGGGAGAAGTCAAGATATGACATTACTTACCTTTATTCTTTTCTTCTTTTTTCGCAACTGGCTTACGCTTCTTAGACTCAAATTTCTTCTGTGCAATCTTTTGTCTGCGATCTTTTTCGTGAGTCTCTACGAACTGACCGCCAAGTTCAATGTAGTGCTTGTGAACCCATGCACTTGCTCCAGGAGATGGATAGGTCGCGTACTTAGCACGTGCCTGTGCAATGACCATTTGATACAACTTTGGATTTGCTGGTTTTTGCATTTTATCTCCTCCCTGGATAACCTGACAGCCCCCACATTAATGTGAGGGCTGAACGGTGTCTGTCTAAATTAGTCGTTGACGACTGTTGCAGACTGACGCTGTGTGCGTCCGCCTGAGCGAGCGACTGTCTCAATTGTTGCTGCTGAGTAGTCGTTCATTGTGCCGTGTGCAAACTCTCCAAGGAATGTTGGTGCTTCAACCCATGAGGCTGAACCAACGTGCGCACGCTCTGCCATTGTCTCGGCAGCAGACTTCTCCCAAACTGGAGCGTTGCGGTTTGGACGACCAGGTGCTGTAGCAGCGCCCTGCATCATTCCCTTTTGAAAATCGTTTGGAACATCGGTATCAGTAGCGATACCCTCTTCGAAGCGGAGTGGGCCACGACGTGTTGCGTTGCCTGCACCCTTCATTTCGTAAACCTGTGGTGCACGCTCTGGGAAGCGTGGTGCTGGTGAGATTGTCATTATGACTCCTTAAGGATGTGTACGGAAAGGCCTTTTCCTAGTACATAGTTTCCACCCTTTTTACAGGGTTTTGTTGTTAACTAAAGAAAGGATTAGATGAGATGACTACCTCTGGCATCACAAGGTCTTGGGTAAGACTGCATGCGATAGCCAAAGAATCTGCAAAGTCATCGTGGGCGTAGGTCTCATCAGGTGCGGCAGCAGAGAAGTTAGGTCCCTTGAACTGAACTTCAAGGTCGGTCATCTGCTGATAAAACCGCTTCCATGTACGCAATCTGCGAGTTTTTGCATGGGCAGGCCACGTAATAAGTTTGCGCTGAATAAGAGCCTGCAGATGTTTCCATCGCTTTGATTGCTCTGATTGACTGGATGTGAGAGCCACGACTCTAGAGCGTGGAAGCAACAGAGTAAGACGTTGCGCTACTGCATCTCCCACACCATTGCCGTCTACTCCAGCAACAAGGACATCGTAGTTAGATAAGAAGTTAACGATTTGGAAGTACTGCTCTTCCCAATCGGCTCCCTGGATCTCTAGCCAGTTAAGAACTTTATGCTCAAAGTATCCAAACTCATCGGGGCGATCCCAGTCAACCCATACAACAGTCACAACAGTTGAGTCAGTCTTACGGGCTGGGTCGATGCCCACCACCACTGGGGTCTTGTGCCAGGACTTTACTAACTCTTGAGAGGTATCGCCTAGTTCATCCATAATGGCAGAGGTAACGAACATACCGCGCTCAAGGAGCCACTTACAGTTGTACGACATCTGGAACTCATCCGAGTCCTCACCAATACGCAGCATCTCTTTCTTGATAGAGCGCTCGTAGTTGGGGTTGTACTTAATCACATCTTTCCAGTCCCACTGGAAGTGGTTCTGCCTGGAGTTACGCCCTGTTTGTCGGCGCTTGTTTAACTGAATAGCCTTATAGAAGTTGTTCTTACTGGTTGTAGGTGTTCCAGTCTTGACCATGGTTCCTGCGTAGTACGCCAACATAGGAGCGATTGACTTGGATACTACAAAATCATCAGCCTCTTGACACTCGTCAATAACAATAAGATGGAAAGACTTAGATTCAATCTTTGCTCGTGGGTTAGCGGTCATCATCGTCATGGTTGAGCCAGATTTAGTCAATTTAATCTGACGAGTTACTCCGCCTACACGGGCAGCCTTATCGTCGATCTCAACGTCATTAAGAATCTCTGTAGCACGCTCAGAGGTTAGACGGGTAACGCATCGACCAAAAAGTGTTTCAGCCTGTGACTCTGTAGGAGCAAATAGCCCAACCCATAGTCCATCTTTAAATTTGCCAAGAAGATCTGGGTACAACTTAGCAAGTCTAGGAAGAAGGATCATCAACGTCACAACAGTGTCAGCCACTGTCTCTGACTTACCTGACTGACGAGCGGCTAGGGCTGTAATCTCTTCTGCGTCATTGATGAGGACAGACTCAATTAGTCGTCTAGCCAACGGCTTCTGATAGGGGTGAAGATCGTGTCCTACAAGTTGCTTGAGGAAGAGCATGATCTTGTCGATCAGTTTGTCTACAAATTGCTGAGATAGTTCGTCTAACTGTTCGTCAGGCTCTTCTTCTGCAGGCTTATCTTCCTGCAAGAAGAACTCAGGAGTAATCTCCTCAAACTTCTCATCGTCAAATGACTCGGTGGTCACAGGGAGCGTCTCTCTAGTTCTTGCGCGATGGCGTGAAAGACTTCAGCGCCCAGTTTTACCTCAGCAAGATCATCTTTGCTCTGAGTCCTTTGCCAACTGGAAATATGTTTGCCAATCGTAAACATCGACTGTTCCATCCATGCTACTAAGTCTGGAGTAGAGATCATCGAGACTCTTTTCTCGATCCGACTTTGGGGGCGGTGTCCATCCCGCTTCTTCCGTAAATTCATCTTCCGTCACAATCCTTAGTCCGATTAGTTTATCGACTTCAACTGAGTCAGTTTGTCCAGTCCATCGTCCCAATACTAACGCCCTATATCTAGGAAGTCTTACTATGAGAGGAGTTGCCGTCCTATATGGGGCTTCCGTCTCTTGAGTCCAACCACGGGTAACAACCTTATGGCCCCACTCATAGGGGAACTTAGTAAGTTGTACAAAGTGTTGTGTTCCGATGTTGTGCGTCTTGGGCATGTAGTCGTCCTATTTAAGTGGTCGTAGTTTCTTTGGGCTGAGGGATGTCTTACCACCCTTGGTTGTTCCGTACCTTTTGCCGTAGTGTAACTGAGCGCCACGACTGAATTTGTAGAATGCCTTGCGAGCCGTAGCAGAGATGGATGACACATCTGCAGGACCACGAGGTTTGAAGTCCAAGTACTTGTAGATGTACTGACCCTTAGATACACGAACCTTGAATGCCGTCCACTCGCTAGGGGTGACTTCGTAATAGTTGTAGAAGGTGCCGTCTCTAAATACTACGGTGATCTTCTCTTCCTCTTCGTCATAGCCAGCGGCTACGGTACGAGGGCGATCAATGTTAGTTGTTGATGTTGGAACAACCGTAAGTGGAGCAGGCTGTGTGTCCTCATCAAGTTGGGCTCCATATGAGCCAGGAATACTTGGGTTATCTACACCCTCTGTAACATCTTCCCACTGACGCTTGTAGGAGAGTTCTGCAGGAAGTCCTGCCATGTTGTTGTAATACGCACCAGTTACGTCATAATCCTTGAGTACATCTTTCATACCGATGATCTCTTTGAACTCACCAAACTCACCAGTTGAAGAGGCTGTTGGGGCGCTCTGAAATGGGTTCTCTACTCCAGTAATCTTTGCAAGACCCGCGGTCTGTCGAGGACCAAAGCCATACATAGAACCTAGTTGTTCTAATGGGCTGCGTAGTTCCGCAGATGACGGAGTAGACATGCGCGGTTTGCGCGATGCACTTCCACCACCTGCGGGACGACGATTAGGCATTTATATTAGGATGCTGCTGCCCAAGGAGTGATGGTGACTGTTGCACCGATTGCAACAGATGTTCCTGCTGCAGTTCCTTGTGCCTTAACAGTTCCAACAAGTCCAACAACTGTTCCTGAAAGACCTGTGAGGTTTAGGACTGTTGTGGTTGGTGTTGCTACTGTGAATGTGTTAGTTGCGTTATCAACAACTGTGTATGTTCCGTTTACAGTTGCGTCAACAGACGCGATTGTAACCTTAGTTCCAATTGCGTATGCTGCACCTGCACCTGAAGCAGTGAGAACTGCTAGGCCGCCTGCTGCACGTGATACTGCTGTAACTGTCTTAGCAGCGTTAGTTGCGGCTGCCTGTACTGACGCAACAAGTGTTGAGTCAAGGAGTGTGTCAGTTGCATCTGCTGTAAGTTGTCCTAGTACGGTTGGAACCTTTACATAGTCAACTCCACCAGACTGAGATCCTGTGGTGTTTGGTGTGTATCCAGGATAGCCGTTCCAGCCATCTTCTGCGATATTGTGTGAATCAAGAGTGTAATCTAAGTTAGATCCACCATTGTCACGGCGAACGTCGTTTGGCTGCAATGGGAAATTACCCCATACGAAGTCAATTGCGACGTTACCTTTGTCATCTAGAAGATGACCGTCTTGATTAGTAGCCATTTATTTCCTCACAATCATGATTGGTTAGTTCAGCCTCTAGAAGTACTTCTCCGCAGTCGCGACATCTGAAGAAGCGTGTTTCGTCTAGTGCAACATGTAAGGAGTCCGCGTGTGAGTCCTCGTATGCCATCCGAGGTTGGGCTAGAACTTCAGAAGGAAACGGTCCTTGAGGGCTGTGCGCTCCCGATGGTACAGCATGTCCCTGTACCGCGAACTTGCGAATGACCTTCATTATTCTGCAGGTGTTGCTGGCGTTACTTTCTTTGGTTTCGCCTTAGTCGCAAGAACCTCTGTCGCAGCAGCGGCTTCTGCAGCGTATTGCTCTGTTGTACGAAGAAGTCCAGCGATCTTTCGAGGCTGCAAGAAGCGAGGAAGATGTGGCTCACAGTAAGGGATCGCCTTGGTTTTGCTAATGTCGTAGACAAACATTGCCTTTGATTCGCAATTTGCACACTTCATGGGTACTGCTCCAATCCTAGTTTCACATCATAGCCACCAGTCATAGGTCCTGGTCGTGATGGATCGGGGAAGATTCCATCCAACTTAGCCCGTTGTTCTGGTGCAATATCTGGGTGGTTCGCTATTGCTTGAGCCCGATTCCAGAACTCTGGTGGATACATTCCAAAATTACGAAGGATCTGTCCCTGAGTATTAAGATTAGGATGAGCGCTAGAACGAACAGCAAAGTCTAACATTTTACGGTCGACAGTAGTAAGGGGCGGAGTCTTAGAGTTGACTCCAGCATTAAAATGCTCGTAAGCGTTATCGTCCTTAGATACTTGACCAGCCATGGTTACTTCTTCTTTGGCTTTGTTCCTGGAGGAGTTGGATTTGCGCCTCGCTGCTTTACAGGCACAGGGTTAACTTTTTCTCCAGTGATTGGATGAATTGCTGTCTTGTTCTTTAGTGTTCCTGGCATGGGTGCTCCTGTCGTTGATGGGTTTATTGGTCCGCGTTTGCGATACCCAGGCATTGGTGCCCCAGTATTCGCTGGTGTCGGTGTTGCTCTGTGTACGACCTGCATCGTAGAGGCCTCATCAAGTTTATTCTGTGCATACGCGGCATGTTGTGCTCGCATGTTTCGATAACTTGCTCTTTTGGCTCCTGTAAGGACGTCCTCGATCTTATTGACTGCCCAGTCTCCTGGGTTGATTGATGCGACGCTCATAGGGCTATCTTCCCCTAGTTTGTGGCTGGAGTCTCTTTATTTGTTAAATGAGTTTCAATAGTGATGAGTCTTTCGCCCATCTCAACAAAGGCTTCAAGCATCTTGTCTTGAGTCTCGATGATCTTTTGCTGGTTCTCGTAGAGTCGATCTACGCGATCCTTGACTGTGGTGAAGCCACCGTTACGGCTAAGTTCGCCATCCATGCGGTTCATGCGCTCCATAATTCCTGGGATAGCGTCACGGCCTGGTTCTTCTGGGGTACCTTCCCAGTCACGCTTAAAGCGGTCCATCCAGTCTGCAAACTCTTTAAACTTCTTATATGCAGGACGCAAGATAACCCCCAAACTGATGAGAGCACCAGTGACAATGCCTAAAGATGTAAAGAACGTTGTCACTGGTACTACTCCTTAATTACTTATTTAGTTGCGCCAATACCAAAGGCTGCGTCCTTTGGATTGAGTGCACGGAACAATGGGCCTGCTACTGCGCCTGCTGCTGCCATACCGATTGACTTAGCGTCGGTGTGACCTGCAAGATACATACCAAGTCCTGCTGATACTGCTGTGCGTGCGTATGAGGCAACGATTGCCTGTAGTGCTTTTGCGTTCATGTTTCTCCTTAGAATCGCCCTTACCCTAATTGTTTATTATTCTTTAGGGTTACGCAGTCTAAGCGTGACGATCCAGATAACAAACGAAATCAAGGTCACCTTGCCAATAACGGTCTTTGCAGAACCCGTTAAGACCAACCAGGCAGAGAAAAGACCAACAAAGGTCCAAATCTCACTGAAAAAGTCGGCTGATACATCTTTGCAGAACTGCCATGCTCTTTTCATTATTTACCAAACTTCCTTCTCACTACTGCTGCTACTGCAACAGTAATCACCAAGATTTTCTTGGCTTTCTTTCTTGTGACTGGAGACATGTCGTTTCCGATATTCGACATAGCGACGAATGCGTGATTGAGTGCTTGTGCGCCAGGTACTGCTGCGATTGCTCCTGTTACTGGTGTCTCAATAACTGGAACAGCAACGTCTGGTGCATTGAATGAAGTGCCGCCTGGTTGTCCGATAAATGTGTCCGCAGTAGTAATCGCCTCTGGAGGAATTGGAAGACCAGATCCTGGAGGTGGTGCAGGAGGAGTTAATTTTCCATCTTCTTGAACAACCTGTGGTGCTGATTGTGTGCCGAAGAATTGGATACCGCCGTTTTCAACGCCCTTCACGTCTACCTGTACGTGAGGAACAAGCACCTCTGCAGGAGCAGGCTTTGGTATGTCTGTAGGAAGTTGAGCGGCGTTATTTGGAACAATGCCGATTTCCTTAAATGCTTGAATTGCAGTAGGAGCCAAGTACTTCTCTGGAGCAACTGCAGGAACATATGTTTCTGCTGTAGTATTTGTAGTCACTACAACAACAGGAGGTGCTGGTGGAGGAGTCGGGGCAGGAGTTGGAGTTTGAGTTTGCTTGGCCGCATCAGCAGCAGCCTTGGCAGCGGCTGCATCCTGAGCAGCCTTAGCGTCTGCTGCGGCTTTATCAGCAGCCGCTTTATCTGCGGCGGCTTTAGCATCTGACGCTGCTTTATCAGCAGCGGCTTTGTCTGCTGCAGCCTTATCTGCTGCGGCTTTATCAGCAGCAGCCTTATCAGCAGCATCTTGTGCAGCCTTAGCATCGGCCGCAGCCTTAGCAGCATCTGCTGCAGCCTGTGCGTCTTTGGCAGCCTGTGCTGCAGCGGCAGCATCAGCGGCTGCTTTAGCATCTGCAGCGGCTTTAGCGTCGGCTGCTGCTTGTGCATCTTTCAATGCCTGTGCTGCTGCGGCTTCTTGAGCCGCCTTTGCATCCGCTGCTGCTTGAGCGGCGGATTGTGCATCAGCCGCATCTTTTGCTGCCTGTTCTGCTGCAGCGGCTTGTTGTGCTGCTAATGCCTCTGCTGCTGCTTTTGCTTCTGCGAGTTGTTTAGCAGCCAGAGCATCCGCCGCTTCTTTGTCTGCTGCTGCTTTGGCCTCTGCAGCCTGTTGCGCTGCAAGTGCATCTGCTGCGGCTTGAGCGTCAGCGGCTTGTTGTGCGGCTAATGCATCAGCGGCTGCTTTAGCAGCAGCGGCATCTGCTGCTGCTTTCTTTGCAATCTCATCTTGAATTGTTTGTGTTGATTGAGCAAGAGTCGTTGCTGCTGTGTTGGCAGCCTGTACTGCTGTATCTGCTGCAGCGTTAGCAGTGTTAGCATCTCGTGTAGCGGTGTTTTGTGCCAAATCTAATACGGTCTGTTGTACTGTAAGGTTTTGTTGTGCTTGTGTGAGGTTTTGCTGTGCAACTGTAAGGTTTTCTTTAGCAGTTGCTAGATCAGCCTGGGCTTGGTCGTAAGCGACCTGTGCAGCAGCCGTAGCAGCAACGTTATCAGAAGCAGCATGAACAGCACTGTTGTAGGCATCCCATGCAGCATTTCGTTCGGCTAACTTTGCATCGTATGCAGCCTGAGCATCTACTACTGCTTGAGCAGTTGTTGGCACCGCTGCTTGTGCTGTTGTTAACGTCTGAGTTGCTGTGTTAAGAGTTGCTTTAGCGTCTAAAACAGATTGTTTAATGGGGTCAAGTGCAGCAACTGCTGTATTGGCAGCCTGTACTAATACTGGGTCTTTGGTAGTTGTAGTCGCAGCAAATGCGCTGGCTTCAGGAGTTGTGAAGTACCCAGTGCCATCTGCTTTAGTAATACCCCAACCAAGAGTTACTCCAGCACCGCCACCGTTTTCGTAATACCAAATAGTAAGTTGTTGCGTTTGCCCACCAGTTACTGAATAGGTTGGACTATATGGACTCCACGTTGGTCCTTGATCTCTCCAGTTGCTTATTGCAAGAGTTCCATCAACGTAAAGTTTGGAGCCGTCGTCTGAGTACACAGCGTACTTGACAGCAGTGGCGTCTGATGGAACGGTAATTGTTCCATCAAAACGAATGATGACATGGTCTGCTAAACCAGAGTTTAGAACAATACCACTGCCCCAGTTAAATGCAATGTTAGGCACTGTAGTAGTAAGAATTGGTGTTTGATTAGCAATAACAGGAGCAGCGCCGTTTGTAGCACGATAAACAGTTGCGGTTACTCCATTGGTTGTTGTTGTAACAGCAGAGGCATCAGCAGCCGCCTGTGCTTGTGCAGCGGCATTTGCAGCATCAGTAAGCGCCTGTTCTTGTGTAGCAACTTGAGTTGTTGCTGAATCTACGGTTGCTTGAGCAACGGGTACTGCGGAAACTGCTGCGTCTGCTGCTGCTTGGGCTGGAGCAATTTGGTCATGAAGAGGGCCTAATTCAGCATTGGTATTGTAAAAGTGAACGCATGCGGAACCTTCTGTACATGCGGCAGCAGCATCAAGGGCTGGTTGTGCATCCTGCGTTGTAATCAAAATTGTGTTAGTAGATGCAACCGTTGCTGTTGCGCTATCTACTGTAGATTGAGCAATCGTTGTATCTTTAATAGCATTAGCCACTGTAGCAGTTGCTGCGGTTACACCAGCCTGTGCAACAGGGACCACCGCTGCTGATGCTTGGGCAGTTGTAAGAGCGGTTGTTGCCGCAGCAATCGCTGTAGTTGCTGTATTAATTGCGGTTGTAGCATCTGCAACAGCCTGTTGAGCCACAGGAAGTTCTGTCACTTTGTTCTGTACATCAGGGATTGCCTGGAGAGTGGTAGTAGAGTTAGTTACCGCAGTCTGCACTGTAGCCGTTGCTGTATCGATCTTAGAGGAGACAGAGTCCAATGATATGGAAGTCAAAGAAGGTGAGGGCGTTGGAGCAGGAGATTGCAAATTATCAACGTGATCGGATACAACTGTTGAAGGTGTTGAAGACGATGGATCAGGCGTTGGAGCGGGAGCAGGAGTTGACGAAACGGTTGACGAAGAGTTTGTTGAAGAGGAAGAAGTAGATGAAGAAGATACTGAGTCTGATGTTGGTGTTGGTGTTGGCTGTGATTGCGTCGTTTGGTTTGCTGCGAAGTCTGTGGAAGTAGATGGAGTCGTGGATGTGGTTGGTGCTGGTGCTGGCGTTTGTTCTGGTGTTGGCGTTACCTGTGGCGCTTGTGACTGCGCTACTGGTGCGCTATTTGTTGTCGTGGAAGCCGCTACAACTGTGGAAGTATCAACAACCGTGGCAACAACAATCGGCAGAGGCGCAACAACGCTCGTTGAATCGGTTGAAGAAGTCTGAGTAGTATCTGCATGTGCGGAGGTAGCAAAAGATAAGCAGAAGAGCGCTGCTCCTCCACCTAAACTTGCTGTGATGATACGTTTGCGTGAGTCAGATTGTGCTGCGAATGTACGCAGTGGTTTCAACTATTCCCCTCGGAACGTTAATGGCCTCGCTAAATTATAGCGGTTTCCAATTCTTATTCACTATAAAGTTTTCCCCTCCAGAGTTAACAGATTCGCCTTCAACTCCACGCCCTGGAGAAGACCAAGTAACAACTGATGGATTTGCTACAGATTTAATCATTGGTGGAACATACTGAAACTCTTGTTTAATTCCACGACGTTGATTAACCATCAGAGTTTTGCGGTTTAACTGTTTACTCATTTTCTTCCTTTAAATACTTAATGGGATCGTGTCCTTTAAACTGCTTTTTTGATAATGGACGTGGACCACCACTTGGGGGAAGTTGCATCAAAGCCCCAATACCTTCAGCGGAGTATTGATGTGTAGCAATCTTATGATCAGCCTGTTCTTGATCAGTCCTAATTTGAATGTTTGGTTGTTTGCGTGGTTTGTACTTTGACATTACGCAGGAGACCCGCCTGCAGCACCTGCTGCACTTGCTGCTGTGCCACCTTCACCCATGCCGTTAGCGGTACCAAGACCCATAGAGTCTTCGTGCGCTTCTTGTGCTGGTGTTTCACTTGCTTCATCTGAGGTAGAGGTTACAAGATTGCCAGCAGACATAGCACTTGTATAGGCAGGATACATAGTCCATGCATTACCGATTCCTGCATATGCTCCGAGAAGACCTTGACGCATAGCGCGATGGCGCTTCATTGCCTCAATATCGTGAGCCTTTTCAAACTGCTTGCGACTAAGATTGCTCATTTAAGTTTCCTTGGTTGTAGTTACCGTATTGACCAGCAGGACTTCCATACATGCCATTGCTTACGTGTTGAAATTGCATAGCAGAAAGATTATTGTTTTCCATAGTTAAACACACCTTCTGGATCAAAGACTGTAAGAGACTGTAAAACTAATGGTGTCCCAATCTCACGTGCATGATGGCCGCAAAAAAGAAGTTCTCCTGAGGTAAGTTTTGCTCTGACTTTTGCTTGAGCGCCACATCGATCGCAGCGATCCTGCGCAGTAAACTCGACATTCGCCTCAAGTGTGGTTGTCATGGCTTTAGTTTGCCCTCTTTTTCCTCTTGTGTATGGGCATAATAGGACCATAGACGCTTACACAACTAGGTATACCTGCGAACTATGTGGTACTCGGTATGTAGTACCATCGATGGCTCGGCATTGCGAAAAGAAACATATGGAGGATGAATAATGGCTGTTTATGAGTATTCGTGTATTGAATGCGATATCACGCAAGAGAAAGAGCGTAGCATTCACGATCCAGAACCAGAATACTTCTGTGAATCATGCGGCTACGCTCTTACGAGAGTCTTTTCTCCGTTTGGTCTATCTTTTAAAAGTGGAGGCTTTTACTCCACAGATGGACGTAACGTTTAGTTGTAGTTAGGATCAATTACTGCTGGAGTTGGTGCCTCAGTTGACACTGGAGCAGCGGCATCTGCAACTGGTGCTGCAGGAGTTGGCGCAACAGCGATAGACCCAGTAGCAGCAGAGACTGTGATGTCTGCACCTTGCTGACGAGCCTGAACCTGTAGGTCTGCTGCAGTTGTGGCCTGGGTGTCAACCGCAGCAAATGCGGCGTTGATCTCATCAAGAGTCAACTTGCCATCATCCATAAATCCACGAGCAAGTTTTTCAACGATTGTTGCGGTGGCTGTTAGACCTGCAACTGTCATAGCCTTAAGAGTTGAGATGTGGGCGATAGCACCAGCACCAATAACTCCGAGTGCACTTGCTGTAAACGCTGCAACGATACGCATGAGGACGTTCCAGAATAACTTGTATGTTTCAAAAATCTTTTTCATGAGTGTCCCCACGGTAAAGCCTCCCCTAGTTTACTTTCTCGGCGTCAATGCCTTCCTTACGATACATTTTAACATTCTTCTTCTTGTCATCGTAGGCTTTCTTGACCTCAAAATGAGGTAGGACTTGCTCCTCAAGAATCTGCTTCTTGATCTTCTTGTCCTTCTCGTCATTGTCGATGGGGCGCATGTACAACTGGTCGTATGGCACGCCATGCTTGTGAAGCCAGTTCTTGGTATCAGAACGGTAGTGGGCAGACCTAGCGGTCAAGATAATGACATCTCTACCCTTCTGCTTCGCCTCTTTAGCAAGGGCGACCATGTGAGGAAATGCATCGGCATGATCAGCAGCCTGACGGAACTCATCACTATCGATCTTGTGAAGGGCTTCGTAGTCCTTGATATCCGCCAGAGTTCCATCTAGGTCAAAGATGACAGCCTTTTTACCGCGCTTATTCTTGCCAGTCTCAAAGGAGTCGTTTTTATTCATAAGGCTATTATCAGTCAGCCTGAATGCCGATACTCTCTAAATACTTGTCTTTCTCTGTTAGGAGATAGGTCTTGATCTGTTCTTGTCGTTCTGCAATCTGTTCTTCTGTCTTGGTAATCATCTCTTCGTCTAATTCTTCCTTGTGCTCGTTAAACTGCTCTACTGCGTAGTCCAGTACTGATTGAAATCCTGCTGCTTGAATCTGGGCCGCAGTCCAGCGGTCCTCTGCTTCCTTATTGCGCTTTGCAATGAGTGCATCTAGTTGAAGCGCCTGACGCTCTTCAATCTTCTTCTGTCGGTTTGACTTATAAAGAGTCTCTTCGCTCACTTATATTGCTCCATAGTCGTTAGTGGTCCTGATGAGTAGACGCTAAACCTGCAAGCGATCTCAACTGCTTCTTCTGGAGTGGCTCCAGCCGCCAAAGCGCCCAATGCGTAGTTTTCTCCAGAACCAACAGCATACAGGCCATCGCCCGTTCTACACACTGAGAGATCATCAGCAACGTCAAATAGTTCTCCGCAGACTGCGATCAAGAAGTGAAAGCGCTGCTCGTTAGCCTTTCCATCGCCCTTGCCCTCATTGAAGTCGTAGCCATTCTCTGTCAAACACTTGCGCATGGATGGCATGGCTTTAGTTATAACAAAATGATAAACGTCTTTTTTATCGGTTGCAGTAACCTTAGGTGGTACCCAGAAGTGCTGCACGATGTCGCATGGACTGACTTCACCACTGCCTGCAACTAAGAATGCGCCTCTTTGGGCGATCTTCTTCATATCAGGATGATTAAAGCGGCGACCTTGATCGTCAGTCACTTGATTGTCAGCAACAATGACGCATCTGTCTTCGTACTGGACTCCCACGATGGTTGTCATCTCTACCCCCTAATAAGGAACCACCCCAGAATACCAGTTCTGGAGGGGCTCCGAAAGGGTGTCGGAAATGTCCGATTAGTCCAAATCTGAGTAGAAATGGCTTTTTTTGAGATTACAGATTCCATGAGCGGGTCTTACGTTTTCTAGCGTATCTGGTCCACCTTTTGAGATAGGAACTAAATGGTCTATGTGAAAGCCTTTTTGCCACCCCTGTAATCCCACCTGTCTTGGGGCTTCCAGGTCAATTTCCTCAAAGCACACATGGCAAATAACGCCGTAAGTTTCGAGTACTTGTTGCTCTAGGTATTTTTCATAGCCATTTTCATGTTTTCTGGCTCTTCTTCTCCGTTTATGCTCTCTACTAACTTCTGGATGGTTTTCTCTAAACTTTTTCTGGGACTCTGCATTTTTTTCAGGGTTTTCTTTTGCCCATCTCATAGCCCGTTTTGAAGCAAGAGATTTTTGTTCTTGTACATACTCTGGGTTTAACTTTTTTAGTGTAGTTTTTCGCCAAATTTTCATGTATTCATTTTTTGCAAACTTACAGGCATCACAAGGTACTTCTTTTGCATCGTAGTGTTTGTTATACCCTGTACGGGTCCCACAATACTCGTTCGTCATCTTATGAGCATAACACCTTAATCAAGGTGTTTCATGATTTCAGCCCAAGTAGCAGGTCCTACGATGCCGTTAGAGTCTAGGTGATCGTGGCTGTCCTGGATAGCGATGATGGCCTTCTTGGTAGCAGGGCCGTAATCGCCGTCAGCGTCCAAATCAAGAGCCTGCTGGATCAACTTGACCCCATCACCCGTGTCCCCTGGCTTGATGGTCCCTGGGAAGGCTGGAAGGGCCTTAGGAGCCGCTGGGGTGGCTGGGTGGTCTGATGTTGCTCCAACGTAGTCTGGGCGCCCGAAACCGACCACAGAGCACCATAGATGACGCTTGTTGTCGACCTTGTAGCCACGGACGTTCATGGCGCACTCGCCGCCGTTATTAGGAGAGCCCTTAGGCTTTGAATCTGGGGTTGTATTTCCCTCTACAGTCGTGATTGTGCCATCGCCGTTGTCCTTGACCACGATACCTACGTGCTGGATTGGGCTATTAGGGAGGGCGTGAGGAACGAAGGAGAAGTAGACGAGGTCTCCTGGCTGTGGGTGAGCATTTGCTGCATCTGCCCACTTACCAGCCTTCTTGAAAGCCGCGACTCCGTTTGGAGTATAGACAGTGTTAGGAATAGTTACTCCAGCCTGCTTAGCGCACCACATCATGAGTGAGCCGCACCATGCCTGGAAGTTAGCGCCAGTAAATGCGCCGTAGAGTGTCTCGTTATCCTTTGGACCCTCGATAACACCGACCTGTGAACGAGCCACTTCGAGCATACGCGCCGCTGTTCCTGGTTGTGCTGTTGTTACTGGTGGGACTGGATTTCCTACATTACCTAGTGCCATTACTTTTTCCCTTTTCTTTCTTTGACGATTTTCTTAAGAACATCTTTTTTAGGACCACGGCTGTTGCGTTCTGGCTCTTGTGGCTTTTTAGGAGCACCGAAAAACTTGCGGTGATTTTCTGCTGCTTCAGGGTTGAACTCTAGACCGCTAATGTCAGGATTGAGAATCTTCTCAATTGGTGTACCTTCTTTAGGTGATTTAATTCCAGAGAAGATTTTAAATCCTTCTCCATCCTCATCAAAGGGGAGTTTGAGTTGATCGTTGTTCATGTGCTCGTTGTAGCGGTGTTCCTCAGGGCTTAGAGTGTCGTTAAAGCGCTGCTTACTTACCCAGTACGCAGTGTCATGTCCCGCATTTAACGACCCTGACTTATACAACTGCATCGTGTAGGGGTGAACTTCGCCCTCTTTACCTTCTTTGATTGCCTGTTGAACGTAGTCATGATGAGATTTCAGCCTAGAAGGATCGTGAACAACAAGAGATAGACTTCCCTTGTCTTCGTGCTCATTTTCGTAGTAGGCATTTGCTTTTGTTCTAGCGGGGTTTCCTCGATAGTTATTAGCAACGTCATCCGTAGTGCGTTGTACGCGCTCGCCTGGATCGTGATGAAACACGTGCATAGAGGCATTCTGCGTATACCCTCGTGGAACCATTGAACCTGTCACAAGGTGACGTTGTGTTGCGGCTCGATCTGTTCCTAGATGGATTCCTGGGGAACTACGTGCATAAGGATCTTTTACATCTTCTGCTGGAAGATGCGTTGAGTGGAAGACAGCAAAGGGATGTGAAGCAAACTCCTCAGGAGACATCTGGTGCGGAGCCTTAATGCGAGGACCCTCAATATCGCCAAGAGGGAGTTCAGCCTGAGTGAACTGGTTCTTGTTGAGTTTAGGCACGGATGACCTCACATGGATTCATGCACCCATTGTCTCAGTGTGATAGGTTTGCCACATGTCAAAAATCGTGAAATTAAGCAAAGAAGAAGTTAGAGCCTGCGCTGATGTGGCTCTCAATCGCTGGATGATGAAGTGGGGCTCAGTAGACCGCCCTAATTATGCAGGAGACAATAAGGCCAAGTTAGAGCCTGAGATTGCCGCCAACGTCAGAACGATCGTTGCCGAGTACGCCGTAGCCAAACTCTACAAGCAGTCATTCACATTTCCCTTTTACACCAATGAAGAGCACCCATTCAGAAAAGACATTGCTGATGTGGGCACAAACATTGAAGTCAAATCCATCCGCACTCGTGATGAGATTCCAGTCTTTCCTAAAGATATACGACCTGGATGGCTGCTCGTGGGCGCTCGCGTGCTAGACCGCGACTACTACTCAGAGGTAGAGGTATTTGGTTGGATCAAGATGGAGGATGTGCAACGTGATGAGTGGCTCTATGCGCCAGAAGGTTCGTGGAGAATCCCACTAGATCAGTTTAGCGACGAGCCTATCGCTTAGGCTCCCAGTGCTTATGCTCCTGGCCTTCTTGGAATGCGCCATCAGCATGCATCTGGTTGTGCATCTCTTCAATCTCAGAAGGACCAACGCCACCCCAACCTTGGGCTGGAGCACCCTTGTGATAACTGTGGATGTGCCACTTCGTTAGATGACGGCTATTAGGCTTTGGAACCCACTTAGTCTTCTTTGGCTCTTCGATCATTTGGCAATCTCACAGATGCACTTGCAGGAATCAACCACACAGACGCCGCTCTCCATGTCATGGAAGCACTTGCTGCACTTGAAGGTGATGGTCATAGCAGAAGTATGAAACACGGGGCGCAGTTTTATTTGTCAAAGTCTCGCGCCCCCTGGGTTATTTCTTCTCAGATATCAGTACGACCATAATCATCATCCAACCTGACGATATCGCTCTCAACCAAGACATTACCTAACTGCACCTCAATAAAGGTGAGAGGGTTAGTACCTGTATTGGCAATACGGTGAGCGTCGCCAATTTCAATCACGAAGGCATCACCCACACGGCAGTCGGCTTGCTCCCCATTAAATGTCACCGTCCCATGACCTTCCACGATCACCCAGTACTCGGCTCTATGCTCATGCGTCTGGTAGGAGAGTCTCTGGCCAGGTTCTACCGTGATGGTCTTTATCTGGTGGTTAAGTTTTGTATGAAGTACGTCGTAGGTTCCCCATGGGCGATTCTCTTTCATCATTACTCCTTAATTAGATTTGCAGGATAGACAGTAGTAGGTGTTACGCATCTCTGATTTATGAATCACATTGATCTCGGCACAGCGCACACACTGGGCGATTTTTTCGTTAGGGCGTGCGTAGAGTGGTAGATCTTCCTTACCAGTGAATACCTTCTTCAATCCATCAAAGATACCCATTATCGGTTCACCATATAGACGGCCAGGATGCTCACGGCGATTACTGCTACCAGTAGGTAGGGTAGATACTTCTCAATGTTCACAGTTCTCCTTCATCCATTGGGCGAATAACTCGGCGGCCTCCACCTCATCGATCGATTCGTCAAAACCTTCTTCTGCCAGGTACTCGATGAAGTCCTCATCAGCGACCATGACAGGAAGTTCTAGGCCGATATCAATAAGTTCCATTATGGCTTCACCGTCTTCTCTAGATACTCGACGACGTCACAATCCACATCGCACAAGTCGAGAGAGATAATCTCTGCCAGATACTCGGAGGCGATTGACTTCCTGATATTTCCTACTAACTCTTCACCAAGGTCTAGATCTACGTACTTGACCCACGGCTTTCTTACTGTATAACCAAAGATTGTCATTCTCTTCCCGCCTCTACTTCCTTGCGCAGGATGCGCCGCTTGTGTGTCCTGGTTCTATGATGGTTAGCGCAGACTATATCGCATTTCTCTAATTCAACCATCACCTCTTGGAGCGTGTTGGTGCGATACATCTTGGAGATCTCATTAGACTTGGCGCCCTTCACGTGGTCGGCATCCAGTACGTAGTACGGATGCATGCCAGGATAGCCCTCGTCGCGGCAGTCTTGACAGCCTCGCTCTTCTTTATATGTATTGATGAAGTTCTTGAGGTTGAGGCGGTAGGTGCGACCGCGCTTGATGGTCTTCTCTTTCTGGCCCTTACCGAACCAGTATGATAATGTGCCTTTAGATAGCCCAGTTATCTGTTGAATGGTGCGAAATGATTTGCCCTCAGCCCGTAATGCGAACATGAGTTCTTTCTGTTCATCGGTAGTCTTATATCCCATGGGTTCAACGTAGTACGATGTATTGAACCTGTCAATTGCTCCCTGGCCTGGATTCGAACCAAGATACTCGCCTCCAAAGGGCGATGTCCTACCGTTAGACGACCTGGGATAGGAGAGTGATCCTAGCCCAAACTGTTGGCGGCTACAGGTGTATCTGTTGGGGCAGTACCTATGTCATCTGACTCAGTCCGCATCTGTTGCAGATGGTTTTGAAACTGTTCTCTAGAGAGCATTACATCAACTGCTTAAAGTGTCCTGGGTGGATATTGGTAGGAACGTAATCTTCTGTCTGGGGCGTTCCACGTCCGAAGTCAGTCATCATGGCTAGGTGACCGCCGATGCCCTGCTCTTTGTGTTCGGCTAGGTTACCTTGCCTATAGACCGTTACGGGGACGTGGGTTGCACCTGCCTGTATAGCGGCAGCCATTCTATGGTTGCCCTCACCGATATAGCCCCACTTGTTCTTGTGGTCATACGCCACCATGATGGGATTAGTAATGCCTTTACCTGACTTGATATCCGCAGCGATGCTGTTGACGACCTCTCGGCTATTGGAGTGGGCGTGCTCGCCCAAACGATCAAACTCCATCAATGGCCTTAGCGCATGAACAGAGACCATGCCTGTAGCACTCTCGGTAGGATCACCTTCTAGATGACCCTTTCCTCCCGCGTACTTTTGTTCGACATTCTCTGGGACAGGAATCCTGAATTGATTAGGGTTGAGGGCGCTCATGGGTTCTGTTCCTTGTGTGCTTCCCAGGCTTCTTTCATTCCTTCTTTATCAGCGTGATGCCACATATCAATAGGATTACCAAGTCCATTTTTCTTAGTTGGATGCTTGACAGTTTGGTCGCAGTGCTCACAGAAAAGGTTAGTTCCACCATACGTTGTAAACTTGACCATCTTGTGGCGACGCTTACCTGACTTAGTAAATTGCTTGCCTAGGTTATCTTCTGCGGTCATTATCTGTACCAGACCTTTCCTCGTACATCAATATCTGGATGATTTTTCTCAATCTTTTGCTTGATATGTCCTACCTCTGGCTCCATCATTTTGCCGAAATTGATGGATGAAGGTTTGTTTGAAGAGATCATAGTCTCTAATGCCTTTTGAGCAATTCCACTGCCTTGTAGGTGGTTTCTTGTCCTCATGTAGTGGATGTGGATAGCATCGCCATGCTTCTCGTAGTCAACGAATCCAGCAGAATTACTACCAGCACCAGGAGTTTTCTCTACTTTTGGCTTTTTAAGTTGCTTTCCAGTTTTGCTGCGATTAATTATCGTCTGAGTATCATCCATGTAGTTTTCTGGCTTCTCTACACCAGTGGTGGCTTCAGGATGTCGTATCACTACTCGTTGCACGGGGCCTAAAGCCTCTGGGTAGGCAAGAGGACTTGTCGTATGCTCAATTTGAAATTGTTCAGGATTAAGATTGCTCATTTGACGTCCTTACAGGCCTTGCAGCCACATTGTAGGTTGACACATGGGCAATCCTCGTCAGATGGCAGTAAACCGCTGCCTTTGCACCATTCACATGCGTTCATTTAGTACTCCACGTGCAAGAACTGGTTAGGATTGAGATTATGGGCTACAGCGAGGCGATGATGGCCGTCAATAACGATAGGGCGCTTCATGTAGGGGCTTCTTCCCACGCTGATGGGGCTTTGAATGCCTTCGGTTTTGATGGAATCGTAGAGAGAGGTCTTTCCATCGTAGGATTGTGGATGCTGGGCATCCTTCAACTTGTAATCCAGGGTCTCTCTATCGGCTGACTGCTGATCTGAGGTCTTCTTCATGGCTGGAGTGGTCATCCGATCGATGACTGGGGAGTCTCCTAGCGAGAAATGCTCTGAAATCTCTCCAGGAGTCATAAACATAGGCTGATTACCAGCAGCGATTTCCTTGCCTAGTTTGCTCACAAGCCGATTTTAGGGCTACTGCCTCACTTTGTACCCCTCAACCATGTCTCTGCCCTGGGCCTCTCCCTCGTGCGATCGCGTTTAACCATGGGGGGTGGCAGGGGGTGGGTCGGTGTTACCACTCTGCACCTCATTACAAGTCAGGTGTTAACGCGGTAACACGCGCATGAATGTCACTCTGCATTATGATCTGGTGACAATCTTGATGACGATCATCGATGCGACTCGGCTACTGTCGCAATTCGATGCAGGACTGTGCGGATACGACCAGACTGTCAGGTCTCCGACCTGCTTCTTATCAGATGCAACCACGATCACCACTGCAACATCATCACTGTCGCATTCATTGCATTCATTCATGTATCCGATGTATGCGGATTGATAAATACACCGATATCACTGTGCATCGATGCAACACTGGTGTGCATTCGATCATTCATTCAATGCATCGATGTGATGTGATCAATGCAGTGAGTGATCTCTTCTCTCTCTTCTCTTTCTCTCTTGTCATTATCTGGAAGAAAAAACTCATGGCGCGATTTCGGCTGACATCGTGACATCGTGATAATTGAACTTTCAACTATGTAATTGAACATTCAACTAACTAATTGAAACTTCAACTAATTAGCACTCACTCACTCCGAGTGCCAACGATCTGCACAATTTGGACAATCCCGACATCGCAATCACTCCATGACTGGTCATACTTACTTCACGCATGGAATTATGCATATAAATCGGACATATTGACCCACCACATCGGTGCGCGTGTTTGTGTTTGTCCGATGTATACGGAATACTGGGCCATGAGCACACGCGTGCGACCCCTCTCACTGGTCGCGCAGAAGTGAAAAAGGCTCAAGGTACGCGAGAGTCAGTCGGTGTACGCGCAGGCGGTCAGATCTCGATCTGGTCTCTGGTTCAGAATCCCCTAGGGGCAACCAGCGCGGTGACGAAAACCTCTCGTGAGTGCCTAATTACACATGGACTACTCGATCATTCACTCTCTTGATCGATCAGCAAGTCGGTGCGCTCGTCTCCCGAATCTCTACGGAGTAACTCGGCAGTGAAGAGACCAACTGATGAACGCGATGAACGCGATGACCCCAGCAATGGGCGAGCGGTGAGCGGTACTTCATCAGCCAGCGTAAACCGACCCAGAGATCTACGAATGACGATAGGCGAATCAACCTTTTAGAGGGGCTGGTCATGGACTGCCAGCAATGGTGCAGGCGGTACTCATTCCGACCGACAGACCAGTGAAGCCAGCCCCCACTAATTGCCACCAGATCTGCTCACGACTCGATCGTGGGCGGTTCTGGTAGCAATCTGGTGCTATCAATAACGAAAGGCAAATCCAATGACACTCACTGCAAAGGGCAAGATCAAGCAAGAATCTCGCCTCAATCTCGATAACACGATCTACGACTTCGAGATTGACTTCGACACGATCAGCGACCTTGAGGACTTCATCTCCTACAACCGCAACCAAATCGTGGAAATCCGCTTCACTGGCAAATTGAAGAGGGAGATCTAATGAACGTCTACTCTCTCTCCTACTACTTCGAAGGAGCGCAAGGCTTCAACGATATAAAGCGTGCAACTATCTTCGCCCCAACTCTCGAAGAGGCGAAGGCAAAGTGGCTCGCTACAGAGCCAACTGCACTCTTTCTCGATCAATTCTGCAGAAAACTTCATTAACAGGTCGAAAGGGGCTTCTAGCCCCTCTGCTGGTCATGCCAGCACTGACGAGACCAATGTCAGCAATCACTCGCAAACTGGTGCAGTGATCAAGTGAAAGGCAAATCCAATGGCAAAGCAACGCGTATTCATCGACACCGAAGGCAAGATCGTTGCCAAAGGCACGATCTCCCCTCAACTCATCGACCTGCTTCTTGCAGACGGCACTCGCTTCTTCTCGACCCGATCAGAGGGCTTCGAGATCAACTTCATCAAGTCACTCAACATCGCAAAGATCGTGAAAGGGGCGTAATCATGAGCGATATCCGATGCTCTACCTGCGTTATCAAGGGGCAGGGAATCTGCCTCCATGTCTCATTCGAATCAGCCATTCAAGTCGATCATCTCACCGATGATCAACTCGATCTCGTCTCTGAGATCTTGAAGGGCATCAAGTGAAGTGCATCGTCTGCCAGCGCACTCTCACTTTCAACACTCGTCAGACTGCCCGATGCAAGTGCGGTGCAGTTGCAAAGATCACCAATAATCAAGTCTCATTCTCAGTAGGAGGAGTCAAATAATGGAACTCAATAACATCGACAACGACCTAGAAGTGCTACGCAATTCGGTAGCACCCAGCCTCTACGCCTATCTCGTGGCATCACTGTCACCAGAGAAGGTGAGCGCATGAAAGCACTGGGCGCGATCTTCTCAGCACTACTCATCGCTGGCGTGGCATTCATTGCCACGCATCACCCTGTCTATGGCAAGTGTCATCAGGTCGCAGATCAAAGAATCTGCACACTCATCAAGTGGGAGGGCAATAAGTGAGCACCAGATACGCAGATATCAAAGGCAAGAGCACTACCAATGCAGGAGCGATCGAATACATCGCTAATCGCCAGCCGTTCAAGGCTAATTCCATGGCAGGCGTTTACTTTCAGGAGGGCGATTACCTGCCCACTGGTCGCTTGCAGAGCGATCTCGTGGCACTCCTCAAGGGTCACAAGCCAGACTTCATCGTCTACTCCTACGGCACGCCTATCGCATGGCATCACGCTGGTGGCTGGGAGATACCTGCAGTCCGCTACTCAGTGACCACCAGCAAGCATCAGGGCATCGTCAGAAGGGCGGTCTGGTAATGGTCGCTCTTCTCTTCGCTATCTGCATTCCTATGGCTCTATTCGCCGTATGGCTCGACTCAGTACTCACTCCCGACATCACTCAAAGTCAATATCTAGAAGAAAAGGAATAATCCAATGGGCTCTAATTTCGCGCACGATCTCGCTTCTGGCGATCTTGTCGACTCGATCGATCGCCAGATCTCAATTCACTTCGCATCGAATTGCTATCCACCAGTGCCTCAATTCATGGTGGCGGTAGCACTCAGCGCGATCAACGCAATGAATGAAGGCGCATTCGATGAGCAGATCGCTCTGCCAGACGGCGTTCAATTCCGCGACTCTAAGACTGTCTCGGCACGCGATGCAGTCGATCAACTCCGACTCGATGCATGGGTAGATTGGGATATTTACGAATGACCACAACGACAGGCAAGCCTGCTGGCTCAAAGGCAGGCAATCAGTACGGCACTTTCAAAGTGCATTACTGCTCACCAGCGCAGGCACGCTTCATCGCTCGCTTGCTTGAGGAGCGCGTGCATGACTTCAAGATCACCGATGCAACTCGTGTCAATAAGAAGCACGCGACTCGCATCATCGATCAACTCTTGAACTGCCCGAAGAAGCACATTGAATTGATCACTGAGAAGCAACTCTCCTACGCTGATCTGCTACTCAAGACTCGCATCGGTGCAGACGCAATTCTTAAAGCGTGTCTGCACTTAGCGAAAGTGAACACGATCTACGAACTCGATCGTGATCATGCGAAGAAGATGATCGACTCACTCGTCACTCTGCCAAAGATACAAGTCGCAGAACCCGATCTTGAAGTCGGTGCATATCGCCACAATGACCAGATCTGCTCGGTACGCAAGTCTCGTGAATCTGGTCGCTTGCACGCGTATGTCTTTAATCTCGTGACAAAGCAGTGGGAGTTTGCTCGTGGTCTGGTCTATGAGATCAAGCCAGAAGAGCGACTCACACTCGCGCAGGCAATGCAATTCGGTGCAAGCACTGGGTTCTGCGTTCACTGCGGTCGCACTCTCACTGTCCAGAAGTCAGTCGTTGCTGGCATGGGGCGCGTATGCGCCTCAAAGTATCACTAAGGGGAGCAATGAAAGAGAATCTGATGTACCAATTCGAACTCGATGAACTCGGCATCATGGGCGCAATGCTCGCTAAGTCTCTCGACTTCGCCAATGATCAAGATGCACCAACAGTCATCATCGCCACTCTCGAATCTGCACTCGATAAATTGCAAGTGATTATCGATGCACGATGCGAAGAACATAACGCCTTCGTGGATATCACCGAGTCACTCGATGATCTCTTCGATGTATCGCGTGCAATCGTTAAAGACCCAGAAGTATCCACACCAGATTACAACTAAGGAGCAATCAATGAATCCACTCAATCAACTCGTGCCAACTCTTGAATCTCAAGAGCACTACATCGACCGCAACTGGTGCGGTGTCTCTGGTCTGCAGATCGCAGACTTCGCTCGCAAGCATAAGATCAATATGCTCAACGCTGGTCATGCTGGTACTGGTAAGACTTCATTCGCTCAGTACTACGCGAGCCAGCGTGGTCTGCCGTATGTAGATCTCCCTTCTAACTCGGCACTCAGTGCGAATGAGTTGCAAGGCAACTGGGTCTCTGGTGACGGCAAACTCGACTGGGTCGACTCGATCTATGTCGAAGTCTGGCGCAATGGTGGCGTGCTCAATCTCGGTGAGATCGATCAACTCGCAAAGAATGCTCAATTCTTCTTCCACCCAGCCATGGATCATCGTCGTACTCTCACGCTCACTGCCAAAGATTACGAAGTAGTGACTGCTCACCCAGATCTCATCGTGATCGCTGACTGGAATCCTCTCTATCGCGGTCGACAACCTCTCTCTGAGTCGTGGGCTGATCGCTTCCAACTCAAACTGCGTTACGAGTACGACCGCGACATCGAGAGCAAGATCATCAAGTCAGAATCGCTTCTTGATCTCGCGTTCGGTATGCGATCTCAGTCTCGTGGTGTTGATCTCGGTCATGCGAGCAAGTCGACAGTGTTCGAGACACCGATCACTCCACGCATTCTCAAGACCTTCGAACTCGTAGCGAAGGAATTGAGTTTTGATCTCGCCTGCGAGATCTTCACCAATAACTTCACCGATGAAGAACGCCCAGCAGTCAAGATGCTTCTTGAAGGCGCGTCGTTCAATATCAAAGATGAACTCGGCATCGATCAAGATGCAGTAACAACTCAACACGAATCAGTCTAAGGAGCACTACATGGACAAGATCAATGTAACTGATCTCGGAGAGATCTTCGATGCACTCAAAGAACTCACCGAAGATCAGAAGGCAGAAGAGGCTAAACGCCAGCGCATCGAACGCTTCACTGGCTTCTTCTCTCGCGTGAACTCTGCCTTCACATTCCGACCAGTGACAGTGACAGTGGAGTCATCACCGATCAAAGCACCAGCGTGGTCTGGTGCTAGTGATGTCCACTTCAATGCCAATGAGATCGGTGAACTCGACACTGCTGAGTCGATCGCCAGCATCAAGGGTCTTGATCTGCATGAGGTCAGCCACATTCTCTACACCAGCAGAGAAGGCAGTGATCTTGTCTCGGCAGTGATCGATAAGAAGATGTGGACTGCATTCAATGCGTTAGAAGATCAGCGCATCGAGTCATTCTTCACTGCAAAATATCCTTCGACTATCGCGTGGTTTTCAGCGATGATCTTGACTCACTTCAAGAGCAACCCAGAAGTGTTCGAGAACTCGTACCCACTACTCTGCGGTCGCAGGTATCTGCCAGTCGAGATTCGCAGAGAGTCTCGTGCGCTCTATCCTCATCAGGACAAGGTCGATGAGTTTAAGGCGATCATCAATGAGTACCGCACTCTCGTATTCCCCACCGATACAGATCGCGGTCTTGAATTGATCGAGCAGTATTACAACCTCTTGCCAAAGAGTGAAGGTGGCAATGGTGATGAGACTGGCGAGACTAAGTACAAGGCAGTCAATGGCGATGCAGAAGGCGGTCGACCAGTGAAGGTCATCGACCCATGCGGTCATGGCTCACGACCTAATGAGGGCATCGAGTCAACTCCTACCTCTCGACCAGTACCACCACGCCAGCAGGAGAAGGAGCGAGATCGCGCTGGTAGCAAGCCAGAAGATCTCGATGACGATCTCCCAGAGATCAAGGCAGAGGATATCGACTGGTCTGACTTCAATCAGAGCGATGATCAAGGCGATAAGTCCGATGAGACAAGTAACTCTGACGGCGGAGAGTCTGGTGATGCAGAAGTTACTTCACCAGAGGGCGAGTCAACTGCTGGTGCTGATGCCAGCGAGATGATCTCGACAGTGCTCGAAGAGATTCTTAGCGAGTCAGGTATCGCTCAGGAGATCAACGACATTCTTCGAGTCATCAGTGGTCAGCCCACTCTCACATCGAATAACTCACAAGAGCCAGAGCGTGCTCGCTATAGCGAGATCTCGCCAGACTCAGTGACAGTCGATGCATCACGATCATTCGGTCGTGAACTCGAACGCCTGCGTGCCTCATTCGACCCAGCATGGGATAGATACGAGAACTCTGGTCGCTTGAGTGTCGGTCGATATATGCGTGGCGATGATTTCGACACGATCTTCGACCAATGGAATGAAGGTCGTGAAGATGCGACTGACATCGAATGCGTGATCGCTATTGATCACTCTGGCTCGATGTCTGGTAGCAAGATCGCCAATGCAAATCGTGCGATGTACGCAATCAAGCGAGCACTCGATCGCATCGATGCCAGCACGACAGTGATCGCATTCTCTGACGAGACTCATCTCCTCTATCGCGCAAGCGAGAAGGCAAACTCTCAGATTCGAGATTCATTCAGTGGTGGTGGCACTACCCCAGATGAAGCGATCAAGTACGCAACGAAGTTGCTTGCAGAGAGTGCTCGCAAGATCAAGATCTTCTTCGTGATCACTGACGGCGAGTGGTACGGAGATCAGACTACGAATGAAGATGCAATAAAGCGCATGGGTCAGTCTGGCGTGCTGACTGCATTCGCTTATATCCCAGAGAAGAATGAAGAGGTCGTACTCACTGCAGAGAAGGCTCACAACTGTGAGATCGGTGCAGTAGTTGCTAACCCATTCGATCTCATCACCATGGCAAGAGCGATCGTGAAGTACGCGATCTCTCGCAGACTCACTAACGCGTAAGGAGCGATCAATGAAGCAAGGCGATCTCAAAGTCGGTGTCGTGTACGGAGTAATTCCTTCATGGGATTACTCATCGTCTGATAAGAAGAATCCAGAGAGGGCTCAACGGCGCGATCTGGCTAAGGCAGAACTGGTCAGTCTCAATAAGTATGCCTATGAGGTATATCGATCTGAGAACCCAGATGATGCGACCTTCAAGCCAGCCCCTCAGGGCTCTCGATCTGTCGGCTATCTAGTGAAGTCAGATTCATATGGTGCTAACACTCTCTATTGGATTTCTCGACCTCAGGATATCGTGGCTGAGTACGCCAGCATGGAGGAGCGTTGGGTTCAATCAGAAGAGGCTGAGCGCGTGCGCCTTGAACGGCTACGCAGAGAGGCAGAAGATCGCCAGCGATTAGAGCGCGAGTTGCAAGATCGTGCTGATCGCGTTGCTAAGGCAGTCAAAGATTCACTGCGGACAATCATCGGCAATCGAGTTGACTCTATCGAACTCTCAAGCCGTAGCAAGCGCAATGATCAAGGCGAATACATTCCGACATATCGATTCGATCTCGATCTGTCTACGATGCAAGTAATAGTGGAGAAGGTTCTAGAAGCAAGGGATATGATGCGATGACGGATTCATTCTACTTAAAGCGGTTGAAGGATTACTACGAGAACAACCAATACTCGGTCAAACAAGGTGAGGTGGTTTATCATCATTATCTCAATCGCAGATCGTTGGGTAATACGACAGAGATGCGCTACTCAGAGATCTCATACACCGAAGAGACCTATAAGGGTCACCAGTTAATCGTGCGAAAGATACGAGTTGATTGGGCATTCGTTCTTAAGAATGGTCACTGTGGCAGGTTTACTGATGATGAGGTGAAGTCTCTACCAGATCGTGCTGAGTGGCAGACTGAGACAACCTACTCAGCCTATGCATGGCGCATTCGAGATCTCGATGTCGAGCCAGCAGTGCTCGATCATCTCTGGGGCGATGACCGCTTCATCATCGATAACTACACCACCAACTCGCATAAGCAGACCACGAGTAAGGCAAAGAAGCGCATCGATATTGAAGCGGTTCTTCTTGATCACAAGTCGATACTCAATGAGTTGGCAGAGAATCGAGCAGGTAACCCAGTAACTCAGCCATATAACCTCAAGGTTAATGACTGGGTATGGATTCGTGCTCATGGCAGATTACGCAACGGCATAGTTGTAGGCACTCAAGGTCGCAGGTTCATCGTGGGCTACACGACTCCTAGCAACCCTCACACCATGAAGTACAAGACACTCAACCTCTCGGAGATCTATGTAGTAGAGGGAGATCTCATCGAGACACAAGCACACAACTTCGTACAGATAGGAGCATGAGATGAAAGTCAGAGATTTAATCGAGCAGTTAAATCGAGATCTCAAGCCAGATGATCAGATCATCGTGGCATACTGGGATAAGGCAACAGTCGAGCAGTATGCAGAAGTAACTCTTACCGATGATCAGTGGACTGATTTAGTTGCAGAGCAAGATTCATACGAGCCATACGAGTTAGATAAGTACGGCGGTCTGCTTCAAGATCTTGCTGGGGAAGTCGGTCAATCAATCCACGATGAGCCAGAAGATGATTGATTTATTCCTCAATACCAATAACGGCAAGTGGGTGCTTCATGCAACTAACTGCTCATGCAAGCGCACCAGATCAGATCGTGATCTCGATCTTGAAGGCAGATTCGACTCGTTACATGATGCCCAGAGGGTCTGGGAGCAACGCAATGATGCAGGTGTTACCGAGCACTTCTGTACAGACCTAAGGAGCAAGCAATGAACGATAAAGGCTTCCAGCATGACTTCGGGGCAGACGAATGGACATTCCAATGCTCTGCCTGCGGAGTCATGCTCTACGCACCAACGCTCTATAAGATGCAGGAGGCATTACCACTCCACACCAAAGGTAAGGACTGTTTAGGAGGCTATTAAGTGCAATCGCCATATGACGGAACGCAACTCTGTGCTCAAGTAGACCCAGAGGTATTCTTCCCCAATAACAACTTCGAGATTCGAAGAGACATTCAGACTGCAATCAAGATCTGCAGACAGTGTCCGCTACTCAATCAGTGCGCTGAGTATGCCCAGAGCCAGCCCTATCTCTACGGAATATGGGGAGGCAAGATGTACTACGGAGATACATATGTCTCCTCAGTCTATGTATCCAGAAATAAACGAAAGGTGGCGTGATGAAGTCAAAGACAACTAAGAAGTGTTTTGCCTGTAACCGATACAAGGGCAGACATCTCTTCAACCGCAACAGTGCCAGACCAGACAAACTGCAGACCCAGTGCAGATCGTGCCAGAAGAAGTCGAGTTACGATCACTACACCGACAACCACAAGGTCATGATCAAGCAGACAAAGATCGCCAAATCAAAGAGGCGTGCAGTACTGCAGGCGTACATCGCTGAGTACAAGTCAGAGAACCCATGCGTGGACTGTGGCAACGCAGACATCAGAGGGCTCGACTTCGATCATGTCAGAGGGCGCAAGTCATTCGACATCTCTCTCGGCATTCAAGAGGGTATCTCACTGATCAAACTGCAGAAGGAGATCGGCAAGTGCGTGGTGCGCTGTGCCTATTGCCACAAGATCAGAACCAGCAAGAAGAATAAAGACTACTTACACAAGTATGTAAAGACAGGAAAGGTGAAGTAAATGGGCTATGCCGAAATCATCAGAGTCAACCCAGAAGATCTAGATCTCTGTGACTCTTGCAATCAGAAGGGGCGCATCGCCTCTGGTCACACAATCCATAACAATGAAGGTGAACGCATGATCTTCATCTGCTTCAACTGCAAACAGAATATAAAGGGGTAATACATGAGCCAGAACATCGTAGAACTACGCAAGTCAATCCTCATCGCCAGCGAATTCATCAAGGTGGCGCGTGGGTTCAAGGTCGAGTCAGAACGACCAGACGGACTACCGCCAGAGGTCAAGGAGTATCTAGCCAACGATCATCTCGATCGCGTACTAGCGGAGAATGATATCGAGCCAGAGATGATCATCTGGGGTCTGATGAAGATCATCGAGATCTTGCTGGGATATACAGATCAGTCAGTCGATGATCTGACTGCGACCTTAGACAAATTCATTACCTATCTAGATGTACAGGAGGGAGGCAAGAGTGAAGATCAGTCGAAAGAAGGTGAAACTAATTGAGCGAATGGCTTACCTATACAGACATCGCCAAATTGTCGGGTCTCAAGTACGACACGATATACAGGCATCGAAAGCGAAACACCCTTCCAGAGCCAGATCTACAGATCGGCAACAAGCCCCTCTGGAGTAAGTCAACGATCGATACATGGATAACCAAACGAGAGAGCAAGGGGAACTAATGGCGAGAAGCGCGAGCAAGTACGAGATCGATGTAACAGTTATGTCTGACCGCATCGTGGTCAACCTCACCGACAAGAAGGAGAGGACTGTCGCAGTCGGCAGTGGAGTCACGATCGTGGAGGCATTCACCGATGCCTACGATCTCATCACCACTCAGGTAGTGGAAGTCTAAGCACCCAAAGGTTGATTCGCCTACAGTCCATGTGTAATTAGGTATGCCCCCAGATCTCGGTCTGGGGGTTTTTATTTGACTAACTTCCTACTGGTGAGTAAGGTTACTTTCCAGTAACACACTCTGAGGGGGTGGATTATGGCTTATGTAGTACAGCGCGGTAAGCGGTTTACCGCCTATTATCGAGTCAACGGCAAACGGCTCTCTGCTGGCACATGGGATTCCTATGCTCAGGCTGAGGCTTCGGGTATGCGTGCTGAGGTTCTGGGCGTTAGCGAGCCTTCTGAGGCTGATTCCAGCCTATCTGATTACTTCGATAAGTGGCTCAAAACGGCTGATCTCATGCCGATCACTAAGAAGAACTACGCCATGACCTTTCGAACTTATGTTCGAGATCGCCTAGGCTCAAATCAAGTAACTTCCATCTCCACCCGTCAGATTCGAAAGTTACTTAATGACCTCCGACTAGAGGGAGTCAAGCCAGCCACTCTGGGTCAGGTCAAGGCGTGCCTAGGGTCAGCCTTCGCCTCTCTCGTGGAGAGTGAGGAGATCTCGGTCAATCCCACCCATGGCATCAAGGTCAAGGTCAACCAGCCAGATCTGCATAGTGTCCTTGAGCCTGCCGAGTTTAAGAAGATACTTTCATACATGGCCACTGACGGCGCGAAGTTACTTGCCAAGATGCTCGTGCTCTCTGGGGCTCGCTTTGGTGAGGCTACAGAACTTCGGGTCAAGGACTTCGACTTCAACTCTGGGGAAGTATTTATCCAGAGAAGAGTGAGCGAATTGGGCAAATCCTACAATTCTGGGGAGCGATTCAAGGTGATCGATGCCACCAAGTCAGGCAGAAAACGCTCTGTAATCCTCTCTAAAGCCCTATTACAAGAGATTCAGGACTATGTCCTTGCTAATTCGCTGCGGAAAGATGACCTGCTCTTCCCGATCTCGATAGTATTAACGGCAGGTAAACTAGAACCTTCACGCGAGCAGGACACTCTGGGGCAGTACGCCCTAGGGGGAAAACGCTTCAAGCATGGAACGCTCTACTCCTATACCCATGGGGGTTGCCGATGCCAAGCCTGTAGCCAGACGAGACGAGAGTATCGAAAGGCTAAGGGCAAGGCTGAGGGTAGGCAGACCATGACCTACGAAACAAGCCACTTACCGCGTGGAGTATGGAGAAATACATGGAACAAAGCAATAGCCAAATCAGGAATTGGCTGGACTCCTAGAACTCACGATCTCCGTCATGCCAACGCTACCCAGTTACTAAAAAATGGGGTAGATGTACATGAGGTCAAAGAGAGACTAGGTCACCAGTCAATTAAGACTACGGAGCGGTACTTACACCGCCTCCGTCACCAGCAGTCAACGGCAGGAGAACTTGCCAATGACTTTATGGAGTGATGAAACTATGAAAGCAATATCAAAAATACGGGTGATGTTGGGAACTATCTCAGTATCAGCAGTAATACTGGCGGTCATGCTAGGGCTTTCAGCCCCAGCCATAGCCCCTAGTAAGGCAGAAGCCCAGACGCTCATCTTGAAGCGGTTTCAGAATGCCACAGTCCTTCCACCGAAGGATCTGGTCACTCTGCTAAGCGCGGTCGGATTCAAGGGTCAATCCTTGAAGTATGCGTGGGCGGTAGCCATGAAAGAATCACATGGAAATGCGCTTGATTACAATGGAAATGTCCATACAGGAGATCACTCCTATGGCTTATTCCAGATCAATATGCTGGGTTCAATGGGCGCAGATAGACGAACCTACTTCGGTTTAGCGTACAACGCTCAACTGCTAAATCCTGTGACCAATGCCCAGATTGCTTATCACATGAGCAACGCAGGCAGAGATTGGAGTGCATGGCATGGAACCAATACTTCGGTAGTGCAGTACTGGCTAACGAAGTACCCATACAAAGCCACATCAAAGGTACACAAGTCAAAGGCAAAGCCTAAGAAAAAGCAATAGCAGGAGCACGAGAGCCCCTCGAAAGAGGGGCATCTCATAGAAATGGAGCATAAGATGCCAAGTACAGGCGATAACAATTATTACGAGTGGAAAAGACAACGCCAAGAGGTAGAGAGCAGAGTTAAAGGCTCATGGGTGCAAGACGAGTTGCCGTACCATGCAAAGCCACACCAGTATTCCAAAGAAGATTTCTATAGCCAAGTATCAAAAGCCAATAGCCTTACCAAGAGCGAGTTCGAAGAGTTATTCTGGAAGCATCTGGTCAAGATAGGCTGGCGAATTGATGACCAACACATCATGTTAATCTGCGATCGATGTGACCTACCGCTATATGCAGTAACTATCAAAACGATTAATCAGGCAGAAAATACAAAGGTTGCCTATCTAAAGAACCCAAAAAAACATTTAATAAAGCATGATCAAGAATGCCTCGAAGGGGAGAGCGATGCAGTGCAAGAATAAGAAAGTCTATGTAACACAAAGACAGGCGCAACGAGTACTAAGCCTTATGTGGAAGAGTGCAATATCGCAAGGGAAGCAAGGTCAACTACCTTGTCGCGCATACATCTGCAACGAGTGTAGAAAATGGCACCTCACTAGTAAGCCAGACTGGAGATTAACTGGAGTACCAAAGCAAGAAGCCCCACCACAAGGCAGGGCTTCCTAGTTTTTATTCTTTACTGATTGTCTTTGATCAACTTCACTTCACAGGCATCAGTAGTGCAGTAAGCCTCACCAATAGCATCAGAAGCCATACCAGCGTAAACTCCTGAGAAGTCGATAGGCATCAAAGTCATACGAGCCTCTTCATACTCAGCCTCAGTAATCTGGGTGTAAGGCATCTGTGGGTAGACATCACTCATCATAGGCAAGAACGAGACAGTCTTAAGTTGTCCGTCATACATATGCAAAGCCGTACCAATAGATGATGCCTCTGTTGCTGGGTCAAATGACACAGTCACAGATACAGAGTTATCTGACCAGTATCGCTGAGCAGTAGCAGCAAGTGCCATCTTCTCGTAGATACTGACATCTTTCTCACTTCTGCGTGCGCCACTTTTTACAGGGAAGAACACAACAGAAGTTGTATCAGGTGATTCATTCGCTGGCTCTACTCGATAGTTAGCCATCTTAAATAGAGGAAGCATAGGATCAGCATTAGCAAAGCGGATAGCGCGATTGAAGAAAGCACCACCAACAGTCCAATGAACTCCTGGGCTCTCTCCTGCAAGGATAGAGACAGTTCCACTTGGCTTAACAGTTGTCATCTTGATTGACTCACGAATACCAAGCCACTCAGAGTAAGACTTATCGTAAGCCTTGATTACATCATAGCCAGAGTCCATCCACTGACGAAGTACAGGCAAGCCCTTTGTATCTGCAAAGTTAGCAACACCAGAGACAGATGTACCGATACGGCGATTGCGCTGCATGATTGCGTTTGTTTCTTCCCAGTGAGTAGGGAGAAGAGTTACAGTCTTGGCATAAAGATATGCGAACTTAAGAGTGCGCTTGAAGTCATCGAGATCAGTGTGACGATTGAGGTAAGTCTCAACCAAAGTACAGCACTCGTAAGATTCAAGAGACTGTTCAGCGCATGGGTTGTAGCCAGCGATGCGCCAATCCTTGTTGTTGATCGGATCAGCAAGTCGACCATACTGGCGAGAGACATCCATCCAGATAACTCCAGGCTCACCATTGCGAGAGATGCCCTCGATGATGCCATCAAGGTTCTGTCCAACAGATACCTCTACAGAGTTGTTAGACATCCAGCCATAAGCCATGCGGTCAGGGTTCTTCTCGTAGTTCTTAAGGTCAAGGAACTCTTGATCATCAAGTCGACCCATAAGAAGTTCTGCTGAACGGCGAACGTTGCCAGAGACTACGCAGACACCGATAAGGTTTCCAATGTCAGCGATATCACGGCGAGTAAGTAACTCTCCGCCACGGCCCGTGAACATAGAAGTTACATAGTCATGTAGTTTAATTAATGGGTCTGGCCCTGCTGCGGTTCCTCCGAAGATCTTGATTGGTTCTCCCGCTGGGCGGATGAGCGAGTAATCAAAGATTGGGCTCTTCGTATCTGGCTTAAGGTAACTATTGATGAGGGCGGAGGTTGATTCGACCCAGCCTTCACGAGTATCTGGGATGACATAGGCTTCACCTGCTTGTGGCTCATAGATCTTGAACTCCTTATCTGCTCCTTTATCATCGAAGCCAACGCCCACTCCGAGCATGGAGGCTTCCATAAGAAATGCGAATGGCTTGGCTGGGTCTGTCTTGGTCATTGAACCAGTAGAGACGAAGGCGCAGTTCTGCAATGCGGCTGAGTTGCGCTGCTCGTTGACGAGAGGCGTACCCATGACCCACAAGCCACGACCTGGAGGTGTCCACTTCAACTCGAAGAGTCGATCGAATGCCTCCTTAGCCGATGCTGCTGCCTTGGCATCAGACCATGGCAAGCGGTTTAACTTGGCGTGATCTTTCTGCAGGGAGTACATCCCATTGATGACTCGCTCGCAGACATCGACCCACGTCTCCTTCGTACCATCTGCCTTGAGGCGCGAATAGGTACGGAGGTAAGTGATCTCACCTACCGAGTTTCCTGCTGCATCTTGGTAGCCAAATGGCGCCTTCTTTGCCTTGTATGAAGCGACAAAGTCGTCAGCCAATTTGAATGAAAATAATGACATTGATATACCCTATTTCTCTACTTGTTGAAATACCCCACTGATTTTGAGTTCCCTATTGTGAGGGAATGAAACCTATCACGCACCTGCTAAGAAGCAAGTTTGACAAGTGCTTGGACAAAAGGGTAAACGACTACCCAGTTTCATACCTGTTAATACGCTGTTATCAGATAGTACTATTCTTCGATAGACTGCTGAATAATCTTGGTAACAGATTCTTCCTTGAGCGTCTCTGGCAATTCTCGGAGGGCTTGAGCACGATCTCCGAAGATTGCGGAGAGCACACCACCCGATGATTGACGGCTTGCGGTTATCTGGATGAACTCTTTGTTCTGATCCATCTCATTGACATTGCCTACCAATTTAAGGAGGCGATCAATTTCTTGCGAGAGATTTGGATCTGCATATCCACCATTCATTTCCTCTGCAAAACGCATAAAAGCCACTCTTTGACCCTGCATTTCAATAACTGCGGTGAGCAATGCCTTGAGTTGATCTTTGGTTTTTATCTCGACTGGCAGGTTAAAGGCGCACTGATTCTGTGGCTTGAACGCTGGGCAGTTGCTTGCAACAAAGCAGGTGTCGCACTGGCGAAGGCTTGTCTGCTGGGTATGAACGACAGGAACATCTCGTAAGACATCCTTGCCATCGTCTCCAGTTTCAACGATCGTCTTGGTCTTGAATCCAAAAACTGGGAGATTCTGCATCTCTTCTGGGGCTCTTTCGACCACTTCTGTGCGCTCAACTTTCCGCACTTCAAGGTCACTGTTATCAGAAGGTGCACCCCCCATTTCCATCATTAACCCAGTGTATAGGTCATCACTGTTATCAGATACTATGTCCTTTTTACCCCCATCGATGATGTGGAAGTTGGGCGGTTTCTTCTCCATTGCGGACTCCATCTGTAGGTATGACCAGACTGCAACTCTAGTCGATTCGAGGGTACTATCTTTAACAAACTCAGAATAGTCTAGTCCAGCACGATCGACAATGTTCTTGTATCGGATGCGTGCTTGGTCTTTCATGCGCTTGGGGTATCGCTTGATCTGCTTGCCGTCCCAGACGATCGTCTCGCCTCTGCGCATGGGCGATAGCCATGACAATGTGCTGGCAGAGCCAAATGGTATCTGTCGTAGGTTGTCTGGCTTGGCACATCCTAGGGCGTGGAAGGTAGTTCCTGTCTGACGGGCAAGGCCACGAGTTACTCCCGACAGGTTGGTGACTGCCTCAATCTCGGCGTTCGGGATAAGTATGTTGGGATAGCGGCCCGCGAGTTCTCGTAAGTTACTTATGCCGTAGGACTCATGCCAGACCACCCATAACTTTGGGTCATGCTCAAAGAAGGGGCGTTGAGCCTCAATCCATTCCTTACCTAGTACCTGAGAATCAAACTCATGGAAGGCTAGGGCGCGGTCTGCGTTGTTGACCACGAACTCCTGATACTCAGCGGCAAGGTCTAGCAACTCCTTGCGTGATAGCCCAGCCTTATCTGCCTGTGCCGCCCCTGACTCGATGATGACCTGAGTCTCTGGGGTAAAGTGCTCACTGATCAGCCAGATCTTAGTCTTAGGCAACCCACGCTTACGAAGACCCCAGAAGTTGAGTCCCATTGACTCAACTTTCATACCTTCTAAGAGCGTGCGGTTAGAGCCTACCTCGGCTCCTGAGAATATGATCCTAGTCAGAGTATTCACCAATCTTGGTGTCTGGGCGTAGGCGATCAACGGAGCGTGCGATGTTGGCTCGGTTTACTGCCTCTTCGATCTCTGCCCATGTGCGGTACGGCTTTGGTGCATCGGGGCGAGCCTCTACCTTGGCGTAAGAAGGATGCGAGAAGAGCAGGGTAGTCACACGCTGCTGCTCAAAGACCCATGCACACATGGCAGGATCAGAATCTACATAGAGTTCTACAGGAGTCTGACTGCGACTCAACTTAAATTGGCGCTTCTTAAGTTCATCGCCTTCAATATGGACGGACTCAGTGACTAGATCGTCATAGCCAATAATTCCATGGCTAAAGAGCCACTGCTCTGCATCAGCCTTGGTGCGTGAGGTAATGAGGGCAACTCGGTTGCCGTTGTTCAGTGCATAGTAGAGAGCAACTCCTGAGCGAATTGGTTCTCCAGTATCCGAACTTAGTACCCCGTCTAGTGACAATATGATGTTCACGATTTATCCTTTTGCTCTGTATGTCGCCGCTCTACGAATGAGTGTCTGAGTATCTGGTAGTTCTACGCCGTAGTTCTCTTCGGCGTTTCCTTCTTTGTATGCCTGCAGGTAGTCATGCATCTGGCGCAGTGCTGGTACTGTGCCGTACTTCTTTCCTGCCTGCCAACGATAGTTGTAGAAGTCAGAGTAACCTTCACCTGTCTGACTAAATGCAAACTTGCGTGCGTGGTGAATATCTTCAAAGAGTGCAGATCCTTGTGAGAGTGATGCTTGCAGTCTTGTCTCTGCATTTCTGCGTGCTGCATCATTCTGTGCACCATGTAAATCTGCTAATGCTTTGGAGTAACGAGTAACAATCTCTGATGCGATGGAGCGATCGCGTTGAGCCATTGCTTCCCATACAGGCTTGTGTGGTGCGCTCTGTTGCTGTGGGTGCACAGTCCACTCGTTATGAGTGAGATCGTATGCAGCATATGGATTGATCGATGTAATATCTGTAGCACCAGGATTGACATAAAAAGTTACTTCAAACCCATTCCAGTTCTCTGTCTCTGGTTGTAGGTATGTGCGAAAATCTTCGTTGAGCATCTGGCTGATCTCTGTATCACCAAGACCTTGGTACTCAGGGTTAGCCTTTCGGAACTGGATGTAGTTAACACCGATCAATACATCAAGGTCACCAGGTTCACGAGCAGCAGACCACTGGTAAGAGACGCCAGATCCTGCAATCCATACATGAGCCCATAGGTCAGCATGGCGGTATTTCTCATGCAAGAAGTCAAAAAGGAGTTGCATTAACCCAGAACGAACCCAGCCCTTGAGTTGGTTACCAGAGAATAGGCGTGGGTCTAGATCCTGCTCAGGTCTAGAGAAATAGGATGTGGCTCTGCCTTCTAAACTGATAGGTTGTACAAACCTGTCGAGACCATCAGAGCGATTCATGCCCTAAGTCTATTAGTTTTGTGCGGTTTCGATGCCTCTATCGCTTAACGCATCTGCAACAGTTTCTGCCACAGTTGGCTCTGCTACAGGGGTAAGTGCGTTCAGAACGGCTTGAGCAACACGATTTACCAAGATTCGGTTCTCAATCTCTGAAACCAATTCCTTGGATGTCTGCAAAATGTCGTAAGGGGTTGCCTGACGAGATACGCCCTCACCTGCTGCCGTTGCGGTGGTGCTGACTGTGCCATCGTCATTGATTGTTACTGTGTAAATTGCTTGTGCCATTTATTTTCCAATCAGTTTTTGTTTGCGTTGTGCTACACCTACGGCTACAGGACAAAAATCGCATAGATAAGTTTTTGGCCCTGGAGCATCAAGGTAACTGCCCATACCTTCTGCTTTTCTTTCTTTTTGCGTTTTTGGAATAAGCAAGCGGTCTTTTGCGTGCCAATCTAAACATCCTTCTTTGGGCTTGTTATGCTTGTTGTAGCACTCCATAGCCCCTTCCATGAAGGTAGAGCGTGAGTCATAAAATGATTCATCAAACTCTGCAAGTCCTGCTGATCCTCCGCCTTTGATCTGCTTGATGATCTCTCGCTTTGATTCACGAGATGCCCAGACTCTAAGAGGAAGGACAAATAATTTGCCCTTATGAGGCTCACCTGATGGGAATACGTGTAGTTCACATGCTACTGCTAGGAGATGATCTAACTCTGTCGGCCCTTCATAGGGCGGTAATTCTTCCAGAGTCTGACAGACAAGACAGTAGAGCAAACGAAACATAGGCTCATTTGCTGCTGGCTTTTTTTCGCCAAGGACTGGGATGTCGCTCATAGGTTCTCCTTATTAGTGCTAGGAGACAAACCTATAAAACCCTAAAAGGGCTGTGGGGTTAAACTAATCGTTCTTTGGCGCTTTTGGGTTGTTATCGTACTCAGGCATTGCCCATCCACCCATGTGTGGCATGTGTTTTTTTAACTCTGAGCCGTGAGGACGTCCTGAACGATATCCTTTAGGATTTAACCAGCGGACATCAGCACTATGGCTGTAATCACCACTAGCGTGATAGAAGTTAATCTTCCGCTTTGGGTTATCTCCGCGATCTGGTACGGCTGTAACTGCCATAATTATTTACCTGACTTTAGGTAAATAGGTTTTCCTTCAGTTTTTATTGTCATGTTTTCATCTTCTGAATGAACTGATCCACATTCATCACATACTTGAGGTTTTTTAATAGCACGATTCTTACTACGATCTGGGACTGAGTTAGCCATAATTACTTACCTGGATTTACCTTGTTAGGCATCTCAGAGGTGATGAAGCCATAACCTGAGAATGGGTGAAGTGCTTCGCGGTTACGCATAGTCTCTTCATTACCAAGTCCTGGAATGACTGTGGTGTTAGGGCGAGCCTTGCGGTACTTGCCATCAGTTGCACCCTCGTCGAGTGACTGGTTCATTGAGCGTGAGGAGTTAACTGCCATGTTAGACCATCTTTCCTTTGATTCGGCTTGCCTTTTGTTGGGTCAAGCAGTTAAGACATTTACCTTGGTTATACATAAATTCTACTGGGTTCATAATGACTCCACAGGTTGGACATGGAGCAGATCCACGGTATTCCATGGCATTCTGCATGACCTTCTTAGCCTGCAGTTCCATTGTCTCAGCGCCGTCGCCATCAAACATTAGTAACCCCTGACTTCGTGCTTTAGTGCTACAGCCCGTGCTGGCATTGGTGATTTGGGAGTAGTAGGTTTACGAGGAACTCGTGTTCCTCCCGCATCTGGTCGCCAATTTCCGCCTTTAGGAGGTTCTTGGTTTTTGTACCCATAACCTGGACGTCTATCGTTAAAGTTACGGGAAACGTACTCCTGCCCAATTTGATTAAATTGATTCATTAGTTAGTTCCCAAATCGTTACGGCTGCTACCTGAGTAACCAGCAGGAGATCCTGAGTACCAAGAAACTCTAGGCTCATGATAGTTGCGATCTACGCTTACGACATCCTCAATTCCAGGTTGAACACTTGGGCCGTAGCCAAAACGCTCTGGAAAGAGTTGGATCTGTGGAAGTGGTGGGCGAACCATTGCCTGAATATCTGCTCCTGGAATGGTTGCAACCATGAGTGCCTGAGATGTTAGGCGCTCCATGTTGGTTGACCATGGGCCGTTGTATGACCACTTCTTAGCAACCTGATCAGGTTGAATAGGTGCACGCCACGGCTTGGTGTAGTCGTAGTTGCCGTCAAATGATTGTGTCATCCGATTGCTCCTCGATGCTGAACCCATGTTGTGGCTTGAACTCTGTGAGGAAGATCGACACCAAGTTCTGATGAAGCGCGTTGATATGCTTGTACAAAATGCTTATAACGACCTAAAGAACCTAAACCAATATCTTCAGACATTGGAGTGTGACCGCTAGGACCTTGAGTAAGATTGCGCTTTGCTTTACCGCCACCTGCTCCTACAAAAGGTCTTCCCATGGCGATATCGTAAGCGTGACGATCGATGGTGACTGCGTGTGGGCTACTTGGGTCATTAATATTATGGAAGAAGTTCGTGACTTTGTGTCCACCCAAGACATCTAGGGGATCTTCTCCTGCGTGAATTCTGCGAGCCTTTTCAACGTTTGCTGGAAGAAGGGCGCTTGCTACATTTCCTGTTTTAACAAGTTCATGGGCTTCATCAACGTTTCTTTCCCAGTTATTCAGCGGTGATAAGGCTGCAATAATTCCTGCACCTCTACGAGTATCGCCACCACCAACACGACCTGCTACTTTATTCGCTTTGTCGTACCACTCACTACCACCCTTAACAAACTCAGGAGATGCCTCACGGTACTTAGACATGATGTTTCCTACATGTGCTTGAAATTGCTCTTGAGCAAGGTTCTGATCCCAGCGACCATGTGGGTCTACGCCAAATTTAGCCATGTTATGCCCACGCAGGTCTCAAGTAGGCCATCATTGCCTGACGGCGTGCGTTAATCTCAGTTGGAGCATCTGCCTGTGTGTTTGCCTTACCATCATTGACAAGGTGTGGGGCAGGAGCGAGTTGTGTCTGTGGTGCGGCTCGTGGGACCTTGTAAACCATACCACCATTGACATTGACGAGTGCTGCCTTCATCTGGCGCTGTAGTCCGCTATCCATATTGACCGCATCAGGCCAGAAGTACATGGAGGCTTCGATGCGCTCGCCCTTGTGAACTCCGCGTTGGTATGACTTCTGATTGACACGATTCTTGATTGAATCCAATAGGCGATCATCACGACGTGAGCGGATAGTGCCAAGATAACCATCAGGGTACTCCGCAGATGGAATGCGACCCACGCCAATACGAGACTGATCAAGTGTGTCACGAGCAACGGGAGTACCCACACCGCCTTGGTTGTTGTACCCATATACGCCTCCAGAACCTAGTGATTGCCAGTTCTGTTGTGGTGAGAAGTTGTTATAACCGCCAGCCATTACTCACGACCGATCGCTTTGCGCTGTCTTAGGGCACGATTTGTATTAATAGTCTTGAGGACATCACCGAGAGTGTGTGGTTTCTGCTCCCCTGTCTCAGGGTCACGCATCGTTCCACCAACGACATTCCAGTCTTTATTCTGGTACTCGTACTTTGTAAGTCCGCCCTTGCCGTCCTTCATGTCGAGGGCTCCAGGACGATAGTTCTCGTCTGCGCTCTCTTTACCGAACTGACCCATGTGAAGGAGTACTGCGCCTCCACCTGGACCAACGGTTGCACCCTTACGATTTACAGGTGTGTGAGGCAATGCGTAGGACTCCATCTCGCCCTCAGATGTGCCCATCGCTTTTGCTACATTAGGTGTTGGTGCCTGTACAGAGATGTCTTGAGTTTTGCCCCATGCACCATGGACAGGTGCTAGTCCTGTGCGTGCTGGGACTTTTGCGGCTTCTTTTGCCCACTTAGCGCGATAGGTACTGATGTTCTTACCTGTGAGAGCGCCACGCTTCTTTGTGTGTTCTGCAATAGGGACTGCTGCAGTCATAAACCCACGACCTGTTACAGGTTCACGGTCAAAGTACCCAACAGAGCCACCGCCAGTACCACCCTCTGACTCTGGCTTATTGACGTGAGCAGCAAACTCTTCGTCGCTAAGTGGCATGGTTACTCCTTGATGGCTGGAAGTGAAGACTGGTTATCTTCAAACTTGTAAACAGTTCCTGCAGTCTTTGATGAATACGGAAGTGTGCGTCCTTGTCCCAAAGAACGGGTAGACCACGCTGTGGCTGCCCCTGCGCTTGTATTGTTTGATGAACTCAATGAGAGTGGAGGAGGTGTCTCAGGATGTTGCTGAAACATCTGCCCGCTCTTCATGTTGTCGCCAAACTCGGACATTGATAACACTTTAGTAAGACTCGCTCATTCCAGCGTTGAAGTCTGGTGCCTGACGCCCCATGACTGATGGAATGGTCTTTGCATTACGCATTGTTGCAGAGGCTTCGATTGAATGAACTGCTGGGAACTTTGCGCCAATTTCGTAACGAGCGCCCATGCGCTCTGACTGCGCTGCTGAACCAGCAAGTTTGTTCTTGCGGTTAGCCTTGCCACCAGCGGTTGGATCTGCTGCCTGCGTGTTCTTACGTGGGCGTGAGATCGTGTTGCCTGGCTGTGCAGAGACGTTTTCAAAGTTGTTTGCATCCATGCCCATGTAGCGGCGTGGTGACTTAGCGTGTGCTGCTGAAGCAATCACTTGCTCTGGGGTTAGTGAGGTAGATTTCATTGAGGCACCTGTCGCTTCGAGATGGGATGAAGGAGCACCCATGCGGCGGCGCATCGCGTGTCCTAATGATGTCCAAGATGGCATATTGACTCCTTAGTTTGAGTCTATGATACGGCGGTTTTACGACGCTGTAATGTGAAATACGATGGCAGAAATTGCCCCATCACGAGAGTCGATGGTGGTAAATCCTGGCTTGTCTGTGAGGTCCATGCCACGAGGGGCAACGTAGCCACGGGCGATAGCGATCGCCTTTACTGCCTGATTTACCGCTCCAGCGCCTACTGCACGCAGTTTTACTTCGCGCTTGTCGTAGCATGCGTGGGCGATGGCTGATGCAACGCTCTGTGGATTGGAACTAGCGCTTACTTTTAGAAAGTCTTCACCTGAAGGTGGTGTTGGTGGTGTAGTCAATTTGTAGTCCTTTATGTCGAGTTAGTGCGCCATCCCTGCATAAAGGGTACATATCTACAGCCTAGGTTGGTCCCTATACTTGGGGTCTTCCATTTGTTCGACTACTGCCTTTTCGACGGCATCAATTGAAAATTTTCCAACGAGCCTTGCTAGGGCGTAGGAGTCTGCGGCGTTGTCATCATTGAACTCAATACCCCACCGTTTATAGATCTGCAGCAACATTTCCTGCTTTTTAGCGTTGCCTTTACCTGCTGCGTACTTCTTCAATGTCATTGGTGGTACTTTGAGTGGGAATCTTCTTGGGTCTTCATCTGGAAAGAAATCGTAGATGGCTAGTCTTACAGTGGCCGATAATTCCCCTAAGACTAGGGCGGCTTGGCTTGCTAGGACTGTGCCTTCCATGGCAATGTCTTCAACATCCCAGTGCTCTTCTGCATACCCAAGGTTGTCTATTAACCATTCGCGGATGTCTGATAACCGCTCGATGCCAAAGTACGGTGACTTGTATACCCATGTGAGGTAGTTAGTAGGTGTGGTTGTATCCAGGATTGTTAATGCAAATCCTGTCAACGATTGGTCAATGCCTATTGAGACTTTTGCATCTCGTGGTATTGAGTTACCTTCAATTAACTTTGTTGGCAATTAGGGCATCCATTCGTTGTTGGACTAGTAACTCTAGTTCCTCTATGGTTCCCCCGTTATTTAAAATCTGATCTACCTTGTATCCATCCATTTCTGACTCAGATACATGCCCGTTGACTGCCTCAATTCCTGGGCGCTTGACTCTCCAAAGATAGCCATCCATCTGTTTGATGATGGCTGCTTCGTTTTCAAACCTGACATCTGAGATGACGTAGTTCTTAGTTTTGTCGTTGGCTTTGCGCAGGACTGCGTTGACCCACACTTCTTCGCCTAAAGTGTTTCGGCAACTAACGCCCAATTCTTGAAGCAACCTACGAATTTCAGGAAACATGATTTTGGCTTTGTCCCAACCATAAGCAGTAACAACTCCTTGAAGCGTAAACCCACCATCTTTGACGATCGGATTCATTTCCCAAAGAATAGAACGAATGGCGTCTGCAAACGCCACCCGCTCAAATTCATACTTAGATACAAGTATATTTGCAACTGTATCTTTACCAGATTGTGCGTAACCGCTTAATCCAATGATCATGGTAAGGAAATATACCTACCTGATAAAAACGAATTGCTAGTAGGAATTGATTTGGAAATCATCCATGCATACGTAGATGCAAAAGTTCCTTGATTATTTAAAGCCCACCACGCTGACATTGCTGCAGTTGCGTTTGATGTTCCTACCATAAACTTTGTAATACCTGTTGGCTCTTTTACATACCAACGAGCATTTAAGTAGAAACTAGTTGCAGAGTTACCGTTGCTGTAATTAGCAATAGTTGGTTTTGCATTGATGTCATATGGCTTACCTGATGAACCTGGATCTGGGTTGTCGGTTGCTCCTACAGAGACTACGTCAGGCAAACATGCGATTGAGTTCATCGCTGTACGGTTTGAGTTGTTGCCTGTTGCAGCAATGACGGCAACGTTTGCAGCCTTGAGTGCTGCTACATCTGCTGCTGTTCCAGCAGGAACCTGACAGCCAGCAAACAACCCGCCTTGTGAAATGTTGACAACAGTAATGTTGTACTTAGTGTGGTTTGCAACCACCCAATCAAGTGCCATCTTTACAGCGTTGTTTGTGTAGAGGTATGGAACATTAGGGCTAACAAGTCCGATAATACGAATAGGGATGATATTTGCTGATGGGTTTACCTTTTGAATGATGGAGATCATTTCATCTCCATGAACTAGGTTGGCATTTGTTGCAGTGTTGCCTGTATTGGCTGCGCCAATTCCATCCATGAACTTCTGGTTATTTGGGCAAAAACCGTTTTCAAGAATGCACACTTCATCAACAATGTGTGTTACTTGAGATGTATTGATCCCCGAATCAATAACTGCGATTGCTTGTGTTGTGTCAGCGTGTGCTGGGCTTATTAAGCCAAGAACCAATGCTGATGCTAGTAGTACTTTTTTCATAAATCTCGCCTCATTCTCTCGGATGTTCTCCGAGTTATTTCCCTCGAAACCAGAGTGATATCCCGCTCCTGGTTACCCAGCATCATCTCCAGTAATTTACGATAAGCATACTTCTCATCATAGTCATCCCGCAACTGGTTGATCTCTGGGTCGGTATCAATCATGGCTTTAATGAGCGTGACCGTGGTTCCTTTAGGGGATGTTTGCGTCTTGGTGATGAGCATCATGCTTTCTGCGTACTCCACAGCCCTTGTAGCCTTTTTCTCGGCAATCTGAGCCTGAGCCAACTGTGAGGACATATAATCTGCCCAACCTGTCAGGACGGTGAACATCTCAGCCAGTTGTTCACTGCTTAGGGCGGTGATATCTGGTGGTAGTACTGCTTGATTGTAGGCAGGCTTTGGAAAATCTACGCTCTTGCTTAGGACGGGATCGAGTTGCATGCTTTACACCCATTCTTTGGATCTACGTTGCAGTCTGGCATAGTCTTGTCCTCTATGTACTTGAGAATCTTTCGTACCTTATTGAAGATAGGCTCAACTACATCGTAGTCAGCCCTGACTGTGAACTCTTTGTAGGATTGATCAGCCTTGAACTCATACAAGAATACGATTTCTTGTGGGGCCTCTTTGCCAAACATACGATGAGCCAACTCTAGGTACATCTGTCCTTGCAATAGGTGGCTACGGAATGGTCTACGGATATTCTTGAATGCTTTTGCTGCATCGTTATCGGCATCTAGAAGAAGATCTGGGGCTTCAAATCTAAAGGTGCCTGCACCTACTGACTTGATCTCGATAAGGCAGTCATCTCCAAGGCCTTTGATCCAGCCATCGGTGTGGCCTTTGATGCGGAGTTCATCGTCTTTTAGGGTTACCTCTTGGTATTCCATAGTCTTGGCGGTCCCGCACTCATCACACTCTGGAGATACTGCAGTGGTCACTGTTCCGCAGGATACGCATTTGAACTCGCCATACAGAATGCCCATCTCCTGGAATCGTTTCTGCCATTTGGCGTGGATGTAGTGTCCTTCGTCAAAGACGTTCTGCAATCTAAGTGATGGCTTTTCTGTGGCCTTTTCTCCACCAGTCATGAGATGGTAGGAGTATCGGTGACAGAAGTCGTGCTTGATAATTTCTGAGGGATGGAACACTGTGGTTGAACGTGGCTCTGGCTCACGTCGCAGTAAGAACCGCTCAACATCGCCAAGAAGACGTGTAGGTACTTTCTTAGCGTTTAAAAACTTATCGAGTTCTGATGCCATGAGCCTATCTTTCTTGAGCGAATATGTATTCCTTGAGAGTCAGCGTAGTTTTACGCGACTTCTTATCTTTCTTGTACTTACGTTCCAGGGCGTTACGTTCACGGTGACTGAGTCCACCCCAGATACCGTGAGGCTCTGACCTACCTACTGCATCCCACAGACAGTCGAGTCTAACAGGGCATGGATTCTTCCCTGTCTCTCCAAAACAATAGACCTTTGCTTTTGCAGCAATCTCTTTGTACTTTTGTTTGTCTCGTGGTGGATAGAAAATGTCTTCTTCGTCTTGTGATTTAGGTGCGGCTCCATGGCAACGGGCGTTTGCCCACCACGGTGTCTCGTCATCAATCATTGTTCCTAAGATTCTCCCGAAGTTCTAAGTAGTCATCTTCGGTAAGAATGACGTAGTTCTTATCATTCAGACTGAGGCCGAAGACTGGCGTGCGACTCTCCAAGATTGCATGGGTTACATTCTTTTCTAAGTCAACCGCTTTAAGTGTGTAGGTTTTCTTCCCTGTGTACTTGTGCTCGATAAGCAGATCCTCAGATCTGACATCGCCTTTTCTTGACCAGAACGATCCTGATCCAGCATTACGAGTACCGCCAATGGCTTTGGCTAATCTCTTTTCATGCTTTAGTGATTGCTTTTGTCCCTCAGTCTTCAAGTTCAATCTTACCTTCCTCATAGCCCCGCAACAACTTGGGGACAATGAAGAAGAGTGCTTCTCTCCAGAAACATTGGGAGCAACCACAGAACGGTTCTCCCGACTTTGTCTCTGTGATCTCGTCATCAGAACTTTCCCACATGGCTTCAAAGAGCATGTCGGTGTATTCCTCTACGCCCTTCTCAAGTTCATGAGCCCAGTCCTGATCGTTGATGTTGAACTCACGATTACTCATCGTCTGCTTCTCCCATAGGTAGGTCTGATGTTTCAAATACTTTCTTCTGGATCTCTTCCTTGAGGTCTACTTCTTCACGAATGCTTGCAATGACTGGCTCAATGCCTTGCCACTTGCGCTCGCCGTAGTAGTACCAACCACCCTTACGAGTGATGATCTCTTTTACGACTGCAAGAGAAGCAACTTCTTTGGCAAAGTCAAACTCACCTGGTGCGCAATCTCCTCCTTCGGCAAAGTAGAAGTCGAAGTAAGCGACGCGCTGTGGTGGTGCAGTCTTATTCTTAAGTGTCCGTACCTTAATTCGCTGACCCACTCGAACCTTATTGTTACCTGAACCAACTTCAATCCATTCGTCTCTTTTAACTTCACAACGAGTGAAGAACGCGTAGTTCTTACCCTCTCCCCCTGGAGTTGTACGCGGGTCTCCATGCATTACTCCGATCTTCATACGATACTGGTTGATGATCAAGCCAAGAACTGGACGCTCATCTTCCGTAAGCGATCGCTTCATTGCTGTCCCGACAACTCTAAAGAATTTATTGGTAAGGAGTGCTCCACGACCAACTGTAGCCTCTGACATGTCTTTCTCCATTTCAGGGGCAGGGGAAAGGGCTGGCAGTGAATCAATAACGATCGCATCAATGGACTTCGACTCAGCAAAGTTGATGACTGCTTGATAGGCCTCTTCCATAATGGAAGTCTCAATCACAATAACGCGAGAGGTATCCACGCCACACATCTCTGCGTACTCAGGCACCCACTGCTCTGCGGCAACCCATACAGTTGTGTGCTCTGGATCTAGTGCTTGATTTGCAGCAATCGTCTTAAGAGCAAGCGCAGTTTTTCCGTGAGAAGGTTCGCCAATAAGTTCATTCCACTGATTACCAGGGAAACCGCCACCCAAAACGTAATCCAAAGTCGTAGACCCAGAAGTAATGCGAGGAATAAGATCAGAACGAATGTCACTAGCCACAACAACAACATTGTCTCCAAATTTTTTATTAAGGAGAGCCATAACCTTCTTTGCTTCGTCATTCATTAATTCACTCTTCCGATGATGTTCTGTGGGTTGTAGTTGTTGGTGGTGTCGTTGCCGCGTGCTTCTTTAGCCGAGCCTTCAATGTGCGCTCCAGCCAATGATCCGTACTTACTTCCTGATTGCTCTACTGGATAACCGCAGTCCATGCATCGAGCCTTTGCTCCCTGCACTGACATGTAATTAGCCGAACCACAGTCTGGACATGATCCTGTCTGTGTGGAACTTGGAAGGCGTAGTGCTGGTTGCTGCGCTGGTTGTGGCATCTGCTGCATAGGCATCTGCGATGGTGCAACAGGCATGTTCTCTGGACGTGCTTGAGTTGCAGGTTGCTGTATCTGAGTGCCTAACTTCTTGGCCCAAAAATCACTCACTTGGCTTCTCCCCACTTGTTAACGATCTTTACATCTGCAATAAGAGGAACTGTAATCTGTGGGAAGGAGATTCCCTCCATCGACACGCGGATTGCTTCCGCTACCTCATCAGCAAGATGCTCTGGCGTAACAGTAACTAGTTCATCGTGCACAGTCAAGAGAACGTTCACCTCTGGCTCATCCAAAAAGCACGAATGCGCCCTTACAATCGCTAATTTCATGACATCTGCAGCAGATCCCTGGATTACTGTGTTAAATGCCTGACGTTCTGCTCTTGCTCGTAAGCCTTTCTCGCTACTCCGTAGTTCTGGGAGATAACGACGCCGTCCTAGGAGAGTCTCTACATAAGGAGTTGGGCGCTTGTTCTCTGCCAAACGAATAACCTTTGCCTTGTACTTGGCGATGTCGTGAAATCTACCTGTGAAGTCTTCTAGAAGATCCTTGGCTTCTTTCAATGACAGACCTAGTTGTTCAGCGATCTTGTCAGGTCCAACGCCGTAGGACATAGCCAATACCAAGACCTTACCCGCTTTACGATTCAGTCCAACAGTGTCACCGATGGTGGTGTAAATATCTCCATCTTCTAGGTAGTTCTTCATCATGATTGGGTCGTTAGAGAATGCTGCAATGATGCGTGGTTCGATCTGCGAGTAGTCAGCCACAACTAACTTGTAACCCTCAGGTGCGATGAACAAGTTACGAATCAGTTTGCCGTACTCACCACCGCTTGGGATGTTCTGTAGGTTTGGCTCGCTGCTGGAGAATCGACCAGTCTCTGCGCCATGAGGTTTGAAGTTGGTATGAACCTTCCCCTTTACAAGGAGACTGTCCTTCTTCAAGATCTTTGACTTACCCATGTTGGTACGGGTGATGTCTCCACCAAGGTACGGCATCACGTATGTGGTCATCAGTTTGTTGAGATCCTGATAGTCCAGCAACGCATCTACGAGATCATCAGTGCCTCTGAACAGTTCTAGGGCATCAGAAGATACGGAGAAGTGCTGGATACCTAGTGGTTGTCCAGAGTTCTTCTGGATAAATCCCTTAGGGGTCAGGGCAATCTTTAACCGAGTATTAGGCTTGAGACCACGCCCACCCTCACTCTTTGGGCTGAATAACATCTTCTGCTTCTCTGGTATGGAGTTGAGCGAGAACGCTTCTCCTGTGATCTTCCACGCACGAGCCTTGGCGTTGTCTAGATCCTTATCAATGCGCTTCTTAAGAGAGGTCAACTGCTCTGTGTCAATGGTTGCTCCTGATAACTCCATATCGCAGAGAGCCGCAATGACATCCATCTCTAACTTCCATACCGCCTGCAGCCTTCCCTCAAGGCGAGGCTCTAATGTCTTGTATAACTGCCACGTCACATCGGCATCGATGCCTGAGTACTTTGCGACATCTTCAAAGGAGTGGACTTCTACCTGTGCGCCTACGCCCTTCTCAACGATGATTCCCAACTCACGCTTAGAGCAATCAGCCAAACCTAAACCTAAACGATTGCGATTGTCGATGATGAATGATGCCATCAAGGTGTCAAAGAAAGGCTTAGTAGGAACTACACCACGGTAGTACTTAGCAATTGACTTTAAATCAAACTTAACGTTGTGACCGATCTTTAACTTGTCACTGAAGAACAGTGGCTTTAATGCTTTAAATACATCTCCAGGAAGTAATTGCTTAGGGGCTGGACCAAATACTGGTCTCCAGTTTGCTTTATTCTTTGAGTAATCTGCGTCTGTTACTGGCTTTCCCTTGGCTAATTTAGCAAGCCCACCTTTTAACATGTCTTTATCCCAGCGAATGAACTCACCATTAGGGTGACCCATAGGAATAACATCAACACGGCCTTCTGTTGCTAGTGAGATCCACAGCACATCATTGACTACAGGTTGGATACGGTTTTCTCCAACTGTTTCCACATCAAAGGCAAAACTGGGTTGAGTTAAGTAATACTCAACAAGATCTTCTAGTTGTTCTTTTGTTGTAATGATATTCATTTATCCCTCTTAAAGTAGAAGAAGAGAGCCAGTGATAGGGGCTGGCTCTCTTCTATGATTGGAAGTTACTCTACGGAGCGAGCGACTTCAAGAAGTTCGGAGCGAGGGGATTCGCGAACTACTTGAGCGGCTGTGTATGGCACAGCATTTGCTACAAGAGCGTTGACCTGATCAAGGTCTAACTTCCACTCCTCAGCAAGGTCGCGACCACGGACATAGTTAAGGCTGTACTGTGTCGTTGGTCCCATACCCATGCGAGAAACTTCCCAGAACTCTTTTGAAAGAGGTCCTTTGCGCTCATCTTTGTGAGCAGCAACAATTTGACGGGCAAGAACAGGAGGTGCTGTAAACACCTGAACTGTTTGTGAATCTCCGCTAAGAACTAGGACGTTCCATGCGAACTTGCCGCGTGGCTTATCTCCTAGAATGTCGCAGAGGGGGCAGCCACCTTCAGAGTTTGCTGTGCAAACAAAAGACTTGCGACCCTTTGGGCGCTCAATCCAATGCTGCTCGTAAACTGCAAATGGCTCATCGCTAAGGAACTTAATAAGTTGCGCCTCTGGGGTGAACTTAAAGTCCGTTGGATACTCGTTAGATGACTCTGGCTTTAAGAGTGCTTCAAGAGCGCTCATACCAGACTGGACTGTGGTTCCTACTTTTGGTGTAGCGTCTTCTTGATCTGGATCAAGAGCATCGCTATACGCATCAGCAGCAACGGTTGGTTGTGTGATAGGCATTAGTTTTCTTTCTGTAGTGAGGCACGGCAGAGGCGGTTGTACATAGACGTTGCCTAAGTCTGGCTCTCGGTTGATATGATTTCCTTCCAGCGCTGTATTAAAGCCTCTGTTAGGTCATCGAACTGATTCCACTCAACACGAGCAGAACCAAGTAAGCCACGCTTTGAGAATTCCTCAATAGCGGACTCGATGAGGGCGCGAGTATAAACCCGATTTCCTCCAGTCTTTTGACCGTTTAAGGTCTTAGACCGTAGTCGATACGGGGCACGTGGGATATACCCTTTGCGCTCCCACATCCTGATGGTAACAATTGTTTTCTCTAACGCTTGCGCTAACGCACCGATAGTGAATACTTCTGTCTCTTTACCACCGAGTGTTTTAATGATTGGGTTTGCATCCCAACCATTAGTCTCACCGCTTTTACGGCGAGAAACCTTTGGATCTAAATCACGACGCTTGCGCTTTGAACCAGGAAGATACTCAAGATCAGAAAAGATTGCATCGATCTCCTCGTCGTTGCGCATACCGTTATCTTATCCCTTATCCATTGTGAGTGCCCATGTTATTTGTTGTGGGTACATCTCTTCAACTTCTTCTTCTGTGAGTTGATCACTGTACAACGCAGCCATCAACTTATCCTCGTCAATAACGCGGATAGTCTTGTACAACTCGTCACCTAAGTTCTTAGCCTGAATAATCTCTTCACACTTTGCTTCGTTGACTTTACGCTGTACGCGGCGTTGCTTCTTAAACCCTTTAATGCCATCAATCTCTTCTGGAAGATCCAGAATGATGTGGCCCTCAGTATCTACTTCACCTAGTTCTTCAATCTGTGTAAACAACTTGTCTCGCAGAGTCTTTACTTTTGCTTCAAAGTACTCAATCTGCTTCTTAGAGAAAGCATATTCCTTTGCCTGACTAAGCAGGTCATCTTCTGATGCAGTTCTTGGTTGTGTTGGCTGTACTCTCGCCATGGTGCTCCCCTTATTCCCTATGATTTTTTGTTGGTAAGGAAATTTATCAAACTTCCTACCGTCATGTCAACTCCGCCTTTGGAGTTAATGCCTGACCCATCTAACACGGCCTCTGCTACGGCATTCTTTTGCTGAAGCATATCGTGCTGACGTTCTTCTATGGAGTTTTCCATGATCATGTCTTGAATGATCACAGTAGGCCATCTGCTAGAGGCTCTCTTGATTCTGCCATTTCTCTGAACGGATAGTCCAGCACTCCAAGGAAGATCATAATTAATCAGCAGGTTAGCGTTCGGCAAATCTACACCATAGCCACCAGCATCTGAGGAAATAAACACGCGACACGCGGGATCAGTAAGGAACTTCTCCTTACTAGCCTCTTTCTCTTTGGCATCCATAGACCCTGTATAGAGAGTTCCTCCTACTAGATCCTGGATCTTCTTGAGCATTCCCACATATGAAGTAAAGATAACTACCTTGGCATCTGGGTCAGTGTCTAGGTGATCTTCTACATAGGTCTTAAGTGCATTTAACTTATGCGATTTTCTAGAGAGTAAAAGATCTCGATCTTTAAGACTGTATGCGTATGCGCTTCCTTCACCATTTTGTTCTTCAAACTTTTGGGCGCTATCAAAGAGTAACTCAGGATGATCGCAAAGCATTCTTAGCGCGGTAATCTTGCTCATGATAGACCCACGCATTGCATCTGCTGGTCCACTCTGCTTGCTCTCATGACCGTAGTGCGCCGTCAATGAGAACCCAGAACCCAGTAGTTGCTGTGCCTCTATCAATTCGTTGCAAAGTTCTTCGGCAATATACTTGTAGAGTTTTTTATTGTCAGCATCAAATGAAACGACGATCGGGTCTCTGTAAATAGTATCTGGTAGATATGGTGCAACGTCTTCGTCTGTCTGTGTCTTTCTTACTGAAGCCTGTTTTACTTTTTCGTGGAACAAAGGCAGGTTTCTATAGCGTTGTACACCACCGAAGTGATTGCGCACGATAAACGTCTGATCAAATAAATCAAATCTTCCAAGGAGATTAGGATCAACAAACTGCATAATCGAGTACAGTTCTTCTGGGCGTCCGTTCTCAATAGGTGTACCAGTCAGCGCAAACCTAACCTTTACATCCTTTGAGAGTTGTTTGACCTTCTTGGCCCTTTGGGAACGGAAGCCTTTTATAGCGGTGGCTTCATCGCACACGACTGCACCCCACTGAATATCCTTAATGATCTCCCAGTCGTTGACTACCGCTTCATAGTTACAGATGATGTAGTTCGTAGACTCTGCCCATTGTGTAGTGCGCTTTGTTTTGCTGCCATCTACAACTGTGGATGTTGAGTCAGAGAACTTGACGATTTCTTTCTGCCATTGGTATTTCAAACTTGATAAACAGATGACAAGTATCGGTCCATCTAAGTCCTGTGTGTCACGCATACCTTCTAAAGCAGCGATAGACATGGCGGTCTTTCCAAGACCCATCTCATAGGCTACTAACATCTTCTTGCGATCAACCATCTTGGCTACTGCCTCGACTTGATATGGTTTCAAAGATTTTTTAAAAGACATGTTTCTCAGGGTTATCTACGGGGGTAGGGGCAGTCAGTAGGGTGCCGCAGTCATCACACTCTGCATCAAGAAACCACATTGCTATGTCGTAGTCCTCAAACATTGCTCTGATCTTTAGTACAAGATGCCCACAGTTAGGGCATGCATGTGTAGGAACTCCGCGTGCATCTAGTGTCATGCGTATGCTTCCTTGCCATAGATCATATGTTTGGCAGTCTCTAGTCCACGCTCGATCTGCTTCTCTGTCATGTCTCCGACATCTTTAACATCAATGCCAGCGTAGTTAAAGTACCTAAGATCAAACCCATACTTGCGAGAGAATCCCAGCATCTGTTCTGATGCCTTCTTTCCTGCTTGGTCATTGTCAAAAGCAGAGATCAACTGAGTTGCTCTGCGCATTAACTTGCCCTGCTCTTCGCTGATGATGGCTCCGTATGTAGCAATGGCGTTGTACCCAAGGCCAGTCAAACGCACTGCATCTAGTGGAGACTCGACAACCCATAGAGGTGCAGAGTCAGAGAGGATATGCACACCAAAGACTGTCTTTGATTTCTTTACGCCTGATGGATAGTTCCTAAAGAATCTTCCTGCTGCACCCTTCTCCTGCCATCCCCAGAGAGTGAAGTCATTTGGCTCTCTGATAGGTAGAATCCATGCGTTGTTCTTTGGATCCCAAACAACTCCATGAGCATCTGCGGCTTCTCTGGTTAGGAATCGCTTCTTGAGTTCTTTATCTGGAACATCAGTAAAGACCGCTAGGCGGGCTTCTGACATACCGATGGGTTCTTCTGGGGCAATGTACTGAGGCAAATCTTTTAACCGTTTCATGAGGACATCTAGAGGTAATTCTGACTTCTCCTTGAGGAAGTCCTGCATCTCAAAGTAGTCACAGCCCTTTACATCCATAACCAAGGAGTTGATGTTTCCCTTGTATCCACAGGAGAAACAGATGTGAGCACCTGTGTTGGAGTTAATCCACCATGATGGGTTGTGATCTTCTTTGCCTGTGCGCTCTTTGTGTTTAGGGCATAGGCCATTGATCTCGGCGCCTCGCTGGGCAACCATTGTGATGTCTAGGTTTAAAAGAACCTTCTCTATATCCATCAGCGGCTAGTCATGTATTTCATACAGAACTGGCACTTAGTCATCTCTTCTTCGTCATGAAAGCAACCAGTCTCCCAGTTCCATGTGATAGGAGTCTCTGTTGGTGGACAGTTACGGCTAGATACGATGCGCAGTTTACGTACTTCATCTGCCTCTTCTACTGGCTCAAGTCCCAAGATGACATCTGAGTCTTGGAAGAACGATGATGAGTAACCGATGGAGTCTGCAGTGACCTTGCCACCACGCATCTTCCATAGGAGTGTCTGAGTAGTAATGATCACTGGCTTGTTGATCTTCTGTGCGAGCCTCTTCAACCCACGAGTGATGTTGGTGATTGCTTGGGGAGTATTCATCTCTCCTGAGATTTCATCGAGCATCAGGTACACACCATCTACAAAGACAACGTCTGGCTTTGTCTGTTGGATCTTTGCGGCTAATGATGAGACGGTCAATCCATTGACTGCATCCACCAAATGAAATGATTGCATTGTCTCGATTCTATTAAGAGAAGCGATGTAGCGAGCATCTTCTGTTGGTGTTAACTTTCCTCGGCGCAATCGAGTGTGAGAGATGTTTGCGCGGATAGAGTCGTGACGCTGCTGCTGCTCTTTGTTGTTCATTTCAAAAGACTGGAACATAGGGACTTTGCCCTGCTCGTGGATGTTGATAGCGATCTTCAAAGCAATCTGAGACTTACCAGTCTTTGGTGGAGCGATGATCGTGATCAACTGTCCGCCTTGTAAGCCAGCAGTTGCTTCATCAATCTTCTCAAAGCCTGTAGGTATTCCTAAGAACTCTTGGTTCTGCAGTGACAGATACTCTTTGTAGCGTTCATCGACATTCTTGGACAAGTCCATCTCGTGAGTGCCAAGGACACCCTGCTCGTTAACACGGGTGAGCGTTCCCTCCATAGCGATGAGGGCTGCTTCGTGATTGGAATCTTGCAGGTGCTCAATCGCAGACTCTAATCCTTGACGAGTGAGCAGGTTGCGACGGAATGTGACCATCGTGTCAAGTAAGTAATCAATGGTGTCTTCTACGTCGAGCACCTTGTAATTTGGATAGTGGTCTTTAACGACGACTGCTGTTGGCACTTCGTTGTACTCGTTGTAGTGAGTAATGACGAACTCCCACACACGGCGGTTGTCATCATCAAGAAACCAATTCGCCTTTACATCACGTTGAAGGGCTGGGAGCAAATCTCTATCCCGAATCACTTTGCTTACTAAGCGATGCTCATTATCTGCTGCCATTGTGCCCCTCCTACAAGTTTTCTAGTTCTACTCCCCAAGACCCGTACCGAGCGACTCTACCAGGTAAATCTACTACCCCTTTAAAGTTTGCTCTGTAGGGCAGGTCATCAATAAAGTTATCGATGTCGTCATACAGTTCTGCGTAGTTAAATGGGTTGGCACCTCTTCGGTCTAGCCTCTCCATAAAATCTTCTAAGTGTTTCTCAGTCCAGTCATCTGTTGCATATGCTGCTAACTCTAATGACAGTCCGTACTTATTTCCTAAATCCCACAGGCGCTTTAACGCTAAGGCGTTGAGTCTAGTTATCTTCTTCTCGGTCGATGTCCTAAGTAGTTTCTTTGTGTCCACCATTTCGCTGATAACCACAACGTCAATAAGGACAATAATACGAGGAGGCGTTTCGTTCGAGATGTCACCATTCTTCATATGACCTCAATAGTAGAGTACTTTAAAATCAGTTCTCTAAAACGGACAGGGTCATCGATAGCCTCAGCAACCTCTTCTTCGCTGACACCTTTAGGAACACTGATTGCGTAGTGACCCTTGTTAATTCGACTGCGGATGTTGACGTACTGAGTGTGTTTGCATGAGCCCTTCTTCTTCCAGACTGGGCATGTGCAGCGAGTGTCTTTACTCTCAGTATCAATCTCAACCTCAAAGACACCAGCGCCCTGATCAGAGATAAACAACTGTATGGTGCGCCAACTGGTGTCCATACTCATCTCCTTCATGCCATGCCTCGTAGGTCTGAGCCAACAATAGGGACCTGTACAAAGGCTTCTTGGGCAAAACTTGCCATAGCCTCTGAGTAGTTTGCTTCCCAGTTCTCAAGTTTAACATTTGTCGTCACGATTGTTGGTAAAGCCCTGTCGTATCTTAGGCGAAGAATTTCATCAAAGGAGGCATCGTCATACTTTGATCCGTACTCCTTGCCAAGGTCATCGATGATCAAGAGGCGGACATTGAGCCAGTCAAACCGCGACCTGCCATGTAGCCCATCGATGCGGTCAGTAACGCTGTGGTCTGTCTCGCTATCAAAGGTCGACTTCTTCAACGATAAGAACTCTGGATAGGTTAGGTAGTGGATAGGGCGGAAACTCATACCAAAGTCTGAGGTCTTGATACCAAATGCATGGCAGAGTGCAGCATCATCATCAGGCAATCTGCGGATGATCTCCATGGCAGCAACAACTGCGTGAGTCGTCTTACCAATACCTGGTCCACCATCAAAGAGCAGACCAACGCCAGTGGTTCCAATGCTTCCAATGTTCTTAATGACCTGACCTTCTAGGACAGTGTCAATCCAGTCACGTATCTCATCTGGAAAGTATCCAGCCTTCTTAACAATGTCTGAGGGTTCTAGTCCTAAGAATCGTGTAGGGATATTGGATGTGCGCAGTAACCAGTGTCGCTTTAGCGAAGATAGTTCACTGATGTCGTACATCTATGCCTTGAAAGTTAGTTCGCCAGCAAATGAAGTGACCTTGCCTGCAGCATCTACTTGCTCTCCAGCAACCATCTTCACGCTCTTGCGTGGGGTTAGTTCCAATACCTTTGACTTAATCCAGCGCTTGCCTGCTGATGCGTTCTTCCATGCAGTCAACTGTGTGAGTTCAGAGGTTCCATCTTCGGCAGTGAGGGAGACAACCGCCATCCATCCTCCACCTTGTTCTGCGTTGAGTGTGAGATCTGCAGTGAACTTCTTAGTTACTTTCTTAGCCATGTTGCTCCTCGTGTTATTAGGTGTGTTGTTGCTAATGTGATTAGGACTATTAACGTGTAGCCAAATACTTCTCTCACTTGCTCGCTCCTTTTAGCCGCTCTTCATGTCGCTGCATCTGTGCACGACCTGACATCGTGTTTTGGAATACGCGACCATCGCTGGCAGTGAGGACACTAGCAGATCTCTTTGGCGTTTCGTCAAACTCTTTGCTGGCGATTCTTGGCAGACCAAGATTTTGGCGTGCTTGGTTCATCTTGGTGCGGAAGGAAGCAAGGTAGCGCTTGTAGAGATGCGGCGCTTCATCCCCGACATCTGTGAAGTTGCGTTCATCCGCCATGAAGAGGCGAAGAAGTTCTAACTCTAGGAGTGGGGTGGTTTGATATTGGGATCTGAATTTGGCAAGGGCTCCTGAGAGTTGCTTGACGTTGACTGTTCCTGGTAGGAGTGGGAACTTCTTGCCAACTCTGTAAGAGAACTCAGCAGCGACGTCCATGGCAGTCCACTCATGCTCTGGTCTTTTTCCACGGGTTCTGGGATCGTTCTTTCGGACCTTAGGCTGTGGCGCATCCCTGTCCTCAACAAGCCCAAAGCCTGCAAGATCTTCGCCATCGTCGTAGCCTTTCATTGGGATAAGGATTTCCCTTCGAATCTCTGATTCAGAATATTTTAATTTATTACTATTTGTAGTATTGCTACTAGGTACTAGTTGTATATCTGTAATATTACTATCTGAACTAATGATCACCTTATCAGGTGAGGATGGGTAATCTACCGTCAGTTCAGAATTTCCAGATGGGTAATCTGGCGTCAGTTCAGATGGGTAATCCACCGTCAGTTGGTAGATGTTCTTGCCCTTGTATCCGTTGGCTCTTCTGGTGTTGACCACGGTAAAAAAGCCCTTGGCTTCCAAGGCTTTAAGGGCATCTCTGACAGTTCGGTCACTGGATTTGCCAGTCTCACTACCCAACTCGGCTACAGAGGCCTGTAGACGGCCGTCAGCGCCCGAATTCAGGCACATATAGGCCAGGAGTCGGAACTGGTAATCGGTTATGTCGGCTGAATAAGCGCCCTCAGGGATTTTCACGGGCGCAGACTACTCCTCAAAGGGATCGACGTCATTGCGATCCTCCAGGTGGTCGAGGTGGGCATTGACTTCCTCAGTCAAAAGGGTGACAACCTTGGAGGTGATGTAGCCAGCCAACAGTTCGACTAGACCCATGAAGGTATCTTCGATGGCATCGAGGATCTCGTCCTCATCCATGTCCTCTGGGGCAGAGTCGACCTCGATGACATCCAGGCCATCGATGATGTTCCAAGTCTCGATGCCGTAATCCTCTACAGAGTGCAGGGCGGTATGGGCTTCGGGACTGTCATCCCATGCGATGGCTAGTACGTCATCAGGGGTGTTGATCATCTTGATGACTTCCTTGATGGGGCTGTTGACCTTCGTGAAGTTCTTGGAGCCACTCAAGATGGCATTTGAGAACTCGCTGGATTCTGAGAAGTATGCATGGAACTCGACGTTATGGCGCTTGATGACGTTCCACACACTCTCAACAAAGACTTTGTTCTTAGTGATTGGAAAGAGCAGGAAAGCATCCTCGTACATAAGCACTAGTTCTTCTAAGCCAGCAGAGATGTCAATATCCTGAAAAGAAACTACAGAGATTCTCTTCATAGGCGTGGCAACTGTCGACGAGCCTCAAGTACTACAGGCTTGTTTAAGTAGCGATTGATCATTAGTGATAAGAATGCTGCAGAAGGTACAGTCACTATTAGTTTTAGATCCCAATATCCGAGAAGATAAAAGGCTCCAAGACTTAACGGCATAGGTAGCAGTTTGTTAAGGAGCGATTTATCTACGAGGATGTAGGTAACGAGGTCAAGGAATTCGATGGCATAGGTGACAGCCATTCCTATGAGGATTACAGATATGAGTAGGTTAGCCATGGCCGCATACTACACGGTCAGGTTGTTGTAATCCACTGTGTCGTAGGTTCGAATACGCCAAAAGGTATTCTCTGGAAGCCAGTCAGTAATCGTTTTGGCTAACGCCAGTAGTTTAAGGTCTTTATTTACGTACAAATAGGACGGTGAGTTATTGGCTACCCCTGACCAAACACAGCCTGATGATGACGGCAAAGACCCATCTATGTAATCTGTTGGGGCAAAATGAGGTGTTACGGTTGGATTAAATTTAAAGGTGTTCTCGAACTGAACTGAATCTATGTAGAAGGTTCCAGCACCACCAGAGAACACTATTTCGTATGTATCTGTAGTAGCAGTGGCATCTGTTAGATCTGTACCATAGATACGGGTCCAGTCAGCGTATGTTGCCTGTGTGTATGGGTCGTTGTCAATGATGTTTCCATCGGAATCTCTACCAATAAAAGTTAGCAATATGTCAGAGGAAGACTTCACATACGCAGAACCTGTGTAGTACTTTCCAGGAAGAATAGTTGAGCGGTTAGATGTAAATGTCCATGGACCACTAGCCACAATCTTTGCACTTTTACTTCCTGAGTACACCTGAGCAGGTATATCTGAGACAGTCGTCACTGTAGCAGCACCTGTCAATGTCCAATTGTCTGTAGCGTTGGATTCAAATGATGGGTTGTAAATTAGGTTTGATTTGTTTGGATTCAAAAGGATGTCTACAGCACGGGCTTCATCATACGAAGCAGTTGCACCAGACTGCATTGCCACGCAATCAACATAGTAGGTTCCAGCGGCTGACCAACTAAACCCAATGCTTGCATACGCTGCGTCTGCATTACTTGTGTATGGAACAACGCTTCCAGATTCGCTTGTTAACGATGTTCCTGTAAAAGAGTTAGAAACTGTGAATGATGTTGATGTTACTCCCGTAACAGCCACGTTAGACAAGTTAAACCCTGCTGTAGTAAACCCAGAGACAGTTACATACTGACCAACTGTAAGAGTATGCGTTACAGGTGTTGTATATGTAATAGTTCCAGAAGCGCCTACTGCACTTGATGCTACTACTTTATAGTATTGAGGAGCAGTAACTGTGTAAATGATATGGCCCCATGTCCCTGTTGCCGCAGTTCCCGATGCTGGTGAGTTGTATGACCCAATTTGGTTACCGTTTCTATCAAAGAAACGAATTTCGGGCTTAATAGACCCAGCACTTGTTGGAGAGATGATCTGAGAAGATAAGGTGTATTGGGTTCCAGGAGTTACTGGGATACCCGTAAGAATTGGGGAGTTCTTTCCTAGAGTCATGTACCCAGCAGCAGAGGCTACAATCTTGCAAGAGTAGTTAAGATCGATGTAGTTAGAAGTTAATTGCTGTACAGGTGCTTCATCAGTACTTGATGAGATAGTTCCATTTGTTGGAATCCAATTTCCAGTGCTCTTATAAAAAGTAGAGTCTTGAACATTGAGAAGAAGGTTACTAGACGTAGTAATTGTTGGTGAGTAATTAGTTAGTGATTCAACGTATGTTGTCAATCCAGTAGCAGTTCCTTTATGCAAGTACATATAAAATGCTTCACGAACAAGTTGTTTTTGGCTTTTAATTGCCATTCCAGGCTCTGGAGTAAGGCCAAGATTTTCTGTCTCTAAAGGTAGAAGAGATACTGGCGTGTTTATTCTGGTGTGATCAGGAAGTAGTAGGTCTAAGAAAGTTAAAGATTCATCTAAAGTAAAACCAACACCATCAACAAAGTAGTAGAGATCAGAAGTTGGGTTTGGTTCACTGATAGGGCTTTGTTCTTTACTGGTAAATACTCTAGGCAATGATTGAATAATAGAGTTAGTGCTTCCATGTGACGCTGGTACTACATCATAAACAGCACCAGCAGGTACCCACACATTATCTGAAGTAAAAAGGAACATTGCATAGTAAATAGGTTTTCCAGGAACGATTGGAATTCCAGCAGTGTCTTCAATTCCCCCACCATCATTGAACGTAACCTTAGTTACTGATGATGTAACTTGCTCCCAAACAATGACGCCATCTTCAGCAGTTTCAGGCAGACTGTTTTGATTTCTAACAAGACGAATACCCGTGTAGGTTCCTGATGGGGGTTGCCAATTAACTATAACTACAGTTGGATAAACCACCGTAAGAGACATGGGTGATACCGAGTTAGGTATTTGGTTTGTTTGACCATAAATACTTTCTCCGTATACCGCTACGCCATAATTAGCCACAGATTATTCCTTATGCTCCGATGAGTAGAAGTGGGTTGATGCTTGCTTCTGGGGTTGCCCATGAAGCAGAAGTTCCGTTTGTTGTGAGGTAGTTTCCTGCCTGACCTGACTGGCTAGGAAGAGCATTGATCGTTGACCAAGTGTAATCGTAATCAGTTCCTGAAGACTTAGTGAGAACTTGTCCTGTGGTTCCACCTGCTGGTGTACCTGTAAGGAGGGCTTCATTTATGCCGTATTCCATATTGGCAAGGCGTGCTTTGAGAGTAGGCCAGTTAGTTGTGACCTTATCAAATACTCCAACCCAACCAGAACCCGTAGCAATATTGGTACCAAGGTTAGACTCGACAGCGCTGACTTCACTCTGAAGATCGTTAACGTCTGCAGCGTAAACTGTAGTGATGTAGTTTAATTTGGTGCTGAAGTCGTTCTTAACGTTACTTGGATAGTACGCAGTCATGAGTCTGCCTTTCTGCCTTTAGACTTGTATTTTCTCTGGTTTGCCCCCAATTTACTGCCTTAACTTGGGTCTATATCTGGGGTTATCTCTAGAGTATGGACTCTTGTTTCAAGGTTGACCAATTTTTGTACCATAGAAAGTATCGATGCAGTTAAATCCACCTCAGTAGTTCCGTCAGGATTTCTAACCGTTACAAGATAACTTGAGATAGATGTCAATGAAACTGTGTTGTCTAAAGGTTTAATAGATATCTTTTTATTCTTACCTTGGTTAGTTCCAAAAGTCCCCATCCAAATTGGGTACTCAGGGTCGCCCCCAATATACGAGACCCAAACACCCTGCCCAATAACAGGAACGGTAGGAGAGACACTGGCAGGATCAACTGGCCAAGCCCAGTCAGTTACCTCTGACCCTGTAGTTTGTGGGATTGACAGACGGAGTCTACGCTGATGCTGAGGGTCGTTATTGTCTTGAACAACGCCCCTGTAGATTCCGTAATGTCTTTTGATATCATCCACTACATCGTTCCAATATTGATGTTACTTACTTGGAATCGGAAGATTTCGTTTGCTGCTCCTACCAACGTTGAGTAGGCAGTAAACGCTCCAGTACCCGTTGCAGTTCCAGAGGTTTGAGTGCTGGCAACACTGAAATGGGTAGAGTCAGTAACAGTTGTTACAGATGCAGAAGTTACGTTGTATCCGCTAGGGGTAAACCCAGTAACAGTTACTGTAGAGCCAACGCTTAATCCATGTGGTGCTCCTGTGGTATAGGTAATGGCTGTACCAGAGGCCGCAGCCGCAGTAATGGAAACACCGTATCGGTACAACGCTGTTACTCGTGCAGTCTTTACTCCATTAAGTCCGCTGACTACTGCCTCAATATCTTGAGGGTAAATTGTTTCTTGGAATGAAACTCCGCTATACCCATACACAATAGATAGTGTTGAAAGAATTAAGTTTGTTACATCTGATTGTTTGTATTTTGGGTCTAACGCATAAGTAATAGACAATACAACATCCACATATGTAGGTGGTTGAATGTTAAGAGAACTTCCAATAAGAAGTTTATCTGCCATATATGTAGATACATTTGAAGCCAATGCGGTGTATTCAGACGATGCTGAATTATCAGGATTTAATCCAGGTTGTAGATCCGTTGTTCCAGCATTTCGTGTTGGAGCAATGTAAAGAGTAACAGAAGTCCAAACTGCTGCTGTTGCGTTTGCTTTTCCTACATTGTTAACGCTTAATGCAAGATCAGAATAATCTTTTAGTGTTACTGCTCGGTTAGCAGCGCGTAAAGATGCTGGAGCAGAAATTCTAATTTGATCTGTACTTTCTGGGTCAGAGCCAGCAATTGCAGAAGTTCCGTTAGTTACTGTGATAGTACCTTTAAGAGCAGTAACTTGAGAGTCAGTAAGTCCAGGAACATAAGAAATGTTGGTTGCAATGTTAGTGCCGATGTTTCCAATGTCACCACCTCCAACAATGTATGAAGCACGAATCTGTGAGTAAGGAACTGGAATTGCACCCGCTACTCCGTCACCGAAGTTAATGTAGATGTTATTGTTTTCATCAGAATAAGTTGTGTACACCAAATCAGAAGCACCATAATCAGTAAGGTGTTGAACTTGGTTCCACTGTGAATACACATCACCATCTTGGATATAGACTTGAATAGAGCCATCTACAACAGGCTTATGCAACACTACATATGATTGGTTAGGTGACCCATCTGATGTCCCTACCAATTCACCATATGTAGGTAAGGCAGTAGGTGAAACTAAACTGATCAGTTGACCTTCTGTTGCTAACACAGTTTCAGATGTTCCAGCAATTACGCTGGCATCACTGTTGGTAGTAAAGTAAAGAGTCTGAACAACGTCTCCTGTAGTTACTTGCCCAGAAACCACCGTTCCAGCAGGAAGCACTTGGTCTGTAGATCCTGTGTTTGTAAATGTAAGGCTCACATACGATTGACGATACCCTGCTGGTAGGTAACCAAACGTTTGAGCAATATTTAGCACACTGTTTCTTTGGGTGGCTGTGTAAATAGAGTTCTCGTTTGCATTACGGTCAATGTAATACGAGATTAAATCACCCATGTAAGCCATCGCTTCTACAAAAGCAACGCCAAAATCTGCTGGGTCTGTTGCAGTCCAACTTGGAATTCGTGCTTGAATTCTTTTGATGAGTTGATCTCTAATAGAGTAAAAATCTCTAGAAGTATAATCTACCGATACTGGAATAGTAGAAAACTGTGTTGTCACGATATCTCCTCATACGGTGGGTTAGATCCTGCTAATGAAATTACTCCAAGGCTTGTTGAAACTTTTGTATTGTTAGGTAGCGTATACGTAAGATTTACAGAGATTGTGTTTGTATAGGTGTCTGTAGTCGCTGTTACACTGTCTAAAATAAGTGTTGGAAGGTAGGTATTAAAAGCCTTCCTAATCTCTACTTCAATTTCAATTGTTGCAGTTTCGTTAGACTCAAATAAAGCGTAAGGAATTAAGGTGCCATAAGAAGGTCTCATGACTCGTTCTCTGACAGCCGTACCTATTACAGACTTAACTCGATCAGCCCAAATAACTTTTTGGTCTGAAGAAAACGCTACTCTCCCTGTGTAATCGACGCTAAATGGGAGAGAAACAGCAACTTCGTTAGCCATTACATACCTACCCATCTTCTTGGCACAATGCTAAATCCTGTGTTGTTTTGATCTATTACGGATGTTGTTGCGCTTAGTGTATATGAGGTGGCTGGATTAGATCCCGCTGTAGGGTAGGACAAGTTAACTGTTGGGACTGGTCCAGCAACAGATGGTCTTGTAGCACTTGGCTGGTTAGTTCCAACGCCATCTGTAGCGCATGAGAACTCCACGGTGTACTTTCCATCTACAGTGATCTCATGCTTTGCGGAGACTACAATCCAGAAGCCATCGGAACTAGTGCCTGTATTTCTGATCTCTAAGGTACCCCAAGGAGAGATTCGGGGGTCACCTTGACCATGTCCTTTTCCTGGTATTGAAAGCCTAGACAAATGCGCTTTTGCATCTGCTAAGGATTTAGCCATGGTATCACTGTTGGCTACAACCCCAGATTCAATCTTGGAAAACAAAGGTTCTTTTGTTGTCTTGCGGATTGCAGACCCAACTTTATTAGGAGAAGATTTAGATGTATAAATTTTCCCTGTTACAGGGTCTACACCTGAAACAACTTTTGTTGTTCTTGTATTAGAAGACTTCTCAACAAAATCACCCAACTTTGATTCAAAGAAATCAAGCGTTTGAACATCAAAGATTGCTGTAGTATTTGTAAACGGATCTAAAAATGACATGACAGGAATAGTGGTCATAAATAAATCAATCATTGTGTCAATTGGGTGGAAATGTAACTCTGTACCAATGACTTGAACCCCATACCCAATCTTGTTTGCTAGTTCAACACACTTTTCCCAGTGAGTATGCCCAGACATAGAGATCTGGCTAAACTTTATATTGCTAGGAGTTACCATTGGTTTTAATTGATACTTTTTAGCAATCTCTGTAACAACTTGAGAGGCTGTTGAGTTGATCCAAATTTTAGAAACTTGTTCTTTTAGGGGGTATGACCCACCTAAACATACGATTTCAACATACTTGTCTAAAGTTTGATGGGTGGGGTATTGCACATGAGATACATACCCAATAAAAGTTTTATCAACTTTGTCGTTTCTCCAAGAAACTTTAACAGGTGTACCCGTTTTAAATGAGTCGACAATCAAATGATTAAAGTAAGCAAATTTTAAAACCATTACATCATGACTATTCATATGCTGAATTAGCGTTATCTTTTTAGGTTGTGAATTAAAACTTGGGTAATCAGGAAATATTACTTCGTAGTTATTAGTAAATTTACCTTGACGTTCAGGATCACGCACTTGGGAACCTCAACAATGTTCCTGGGGTAATTGCTGTTGGGTTAATGATCTCTGGGTTTAAATCCATAATTTTCCACCAAAACTGTGGGTTACCTAAAAACTTATTAGCAAGATTGTCTAACCTGTCTCCATCTTTCCATTCATAGATGTAAAACTTGGTTGAGTAAGTAGGCCAGTTACGACGAATAACAATGTGGTATTCCTGACGTTTAGCATCCCATGCTTTTGGAAGAGCGCCATTTGGGTTGGTTACAGGGTTAGAGTAGCGACTATCTGAATAAATCATGATGTTGCCTTTACTATGTTAGAAGCGGTGATGTTTAAATCATCATAGTAACGAGTGCATGTCATATTGACAGTAGTAAACAGTGGAACCATACGCTCATTAAATATGACGTGGTTAATATCCAATGTAGAAACACGGACTAAATAACGAAGGTTTGCTCCCAAGTGAAGTTCTACAGGCATAGGCATCAGCCATCCTTTATCAGCAGTAGTCATGTTACCTACGCTTGATATGTACTGAGAGTTATAACCTCCAGTTGCTCTAAACAAGTACTCTAAATCGTACATAGTCCCACGATCGTAGATTAAACCACGTTCAGCAGAATCTACGGTAGTTGGGTAAGGAGAAGTATTTTCTGTCAAAAAGTTTCCTGTACTGTCTTTAATGTGCTGCATGTCTTCTATACGATTAAGTATTAGAGAAAAAGTTACAGTACTTGCAAGGAGCCCGTTACCAACCGCAGTAGCAATATCTTGTCCACTTTGCTCAAATTGAGGGGAGAAAGATTCAACAATTCCCCACGTCATTCCAACAGAGGTTGGGTTGTACAAGAACTTAAACCCATAAGGAGTTGTATCGTTTTTCAAACCAGTTGCTGGATTTTTTCCTGTTCCATGAGTGTTAGCACTTATGTCTGAGGCTAGATCTTGACTCATTTGAATTGTGCCTTTTGCACCAGAAAATGCACCACTTAAGTCAGGTTTCCATGCAGATTTTGCATTGGTCCAATTTCCTGGGTTGGTAATTAACTTGTCGTTTTTGGCAGAAAGAACCTGTGGACCAAACTTTAAATAGGAAGAAGAGGTCATTGGAGCGTTGTACTTGTATGGTTGTGGGTCGCCTTTTAGTGGTGGAGGTGCCCCCACTGTATTTTGATGGATAGGCTGTTGACTTGCATTCTTTTTCTTGTCTGCAGCAAGAGCAGCCTTATCAGCATCCAATGTTTTTTTAGCAGCAATTACAGCAGCCTGTATAGCAACTAGGTCTACTCCAGTTTGTTTTTGTTCCGCAATAACTTCTTGCCACTTATCAAACGCAGCATAAATGGTCTGTTGAATAGATGCTGATAAAGTTGTGATATCAACTCCAGTACTAACTGTGCTATACGGTGGCAATTTGACATTGTAATGTATTAATAAGTTGATAAAGTCTTGTTTTGTAGTTTGACGATAGTGGTCTTGATCCTTTAACTTTTGTGTAGCAACTTGTAAAGCCAATTGAGCCTTGTCATATGTAACCGTTTGAAGATTAATAGCCTGATTATCTGCAGCAATAATTGCTTGATTAACAGCCAACTGCGCAGAGGAAAGTGGAATTACTTTTTTAGGAGCCATTATCTACTTCCCATCATAGAGATACTATTGTTTTCTTCAAGAATTGTTTGTACTTTCTTAGCAAATTTTATAGCCTCATCTTGCGATGATTGAGCAATGTTGACTGTGATCTGCACGTTAGTGTTTCCAGATCCAGAAGTTGTACCTGAAGATGTAGTCATTCCACTCATAGGTGTTGAAGGCACAGAGGCTCCAAAGCCACTGTTTCCTCCACCATACGAGTGGCGTCCAGTTTTTCCTGACACCCAACCAGAGTTACTAATGTCAGCAAACGTTTGAGCAAAACTAGATTTTCCAGATTTAAGATCGGCAAGGATCTTTTCGTACCCAACACCCTTAGTGTTTGTAAGAGTATTTATAGTGGCTTGATATCCTTGATCCCAAGAGGTATACGACTGTACGCCTTCTTTGTTTGTTCCAATAGATCCAGGCATTGCAAGTGTGGTGTTGAGTGGGTTGTAGTGGTCTGGGTTATTCCAGTGTCCGCCTTCTTTAGATGCCCATGTAGTGAGGGCACTAACGTTATCTGCTGTTGCTGGTGCTCCCAACTTGCTTAGCAAAGTGGTAGCCCATGTCTGCATACTTCCAGTGCCCAAGATCTTGCCTACAGGACCCGATGTTGAAGAACCGCTATTTCCCACAGTACTTGATGTACCTAGAGAGCCACTCTTAGCAGTTCCAGTTAAGAATTGTGATGGATCTACTGGATTGTTTTTACCTTTACGAACTTCAAAGTGAAGGTGCGGACCAGTAACGTTACCTGATTGACCAGACTTACCGATTTCTTGACCAGCAGTGACCGCTTGACCTATCTTTACAGACTTACTCTGTAAATGGCCATATAGAGTTTGGTAACCATTTCCGTGATCAATCTGAACATACACACCAAAATCAGCCCCAGGAGAATCGTCCATAACAATTCCATCAGCAATAGCCTTAACAGATGTTCCTACAGGAACCGCGTAGTCATCTCCTGTGTGGTAGTTCTTTGCGCCATTCCACATGCTTGGATCTTTAGCGCCATACATAGTGGTAGGAGAAACTCCAGGAATTGGAGAGGACAATGTTGGTTTTGTGTTTTGTCCTGAGTATGGGTGCATGCTACTGGTGTTTCCACCTACAGATGAGTACGCACCTGGTGTTGGTTGAGATTGAGAATACGCTCCACCTTTAGCACCAAACGATGCGCCAAATCCACCATAAGAACTTCCACCTCTAGAACCAAAGAATCCAGCAACTCCACCAATAATTCCGCCAACAACTGCACCAGCAGCCTCACCAACTCCAATTTCTCCTAATACAGGAATTGCAGCACCAGCAATTGCGCCTATTCTGGCACCCATTCCCGCACCTGCTAAAGTAGACCCTCCACGAACTATCTTTCTACCAGTACTCGTTTTATTTAAACCTGTTGAATTACCAATTATTTTGCCACCTTCACCAATTACATAACCAGCACCAGCAGCAGTCGCAGCACCTCCCGCTACTCTTCCAAGAAGACGAGCACCAGTTGAGGCTGTTTGTCCAGCACTAAGAACAGCAGAGCCTCCTCGACCAATAGGTATTCCTAGTTTTTCTGCGGCATATAAGGTAGCGATACCTTCAGCAATGTTTTTGATTCCAGCAGTAAATCCACCAATCAAAGAGGTAAGCGCACCACCAACACCGCTTTGTCCAAGTCCTTGCAAATAGGCTTTTGCTTCAATAACTGACTGACCAAACTTAGCCATTTGAGAGTTAACAGTTTTAATTGTTGCTGCTGCTGCCTGGTAGCCTTTAATCATTGAGTCTTGGGATGCCTGCATTAAGTTGGTCTGAGATGTAATAATCTGTTGACCTGCTGCATTTGGGTTGCCTGCACCAGACATCTTTGAAAGATCTGCGTTTTTGTTTTGCGCTAACGCTAAAAACTGCGCTTTAAATAGTTGTTGTTGATCAGCAGAAAAGCCCATCGCATTTAAATCAGCACCAGCAAGTCCGTACTGCAAGGATTGTTGAACGCCCTTTGCGTTACCTTGTCCGCGTCCTTGGAAGATACGGTTAAAGAGTTGCTTTGCAATGTCGGACTCAGATAGTGGATTGCCATTCTTATCAAATTGAGAGATACCATATTGATAGAGGTTGGCACCCATAGCGCCAGTTTGTAGTCCACCAATAGCAGTAGCAGCAGCAGCGTTGCTCATGTTGAACTGGCGGTATGCTCCACCAACTTCGCGCATTGTTTGTAGGTATGGGCTGCTGCCTGGAGCATAACTGTACTGCTGGGTAAGGATTGCAGCGGCTGCAGCATCTTCTCCTATGCCTGAGATTCCTCGGCCAAAGCCTCCACCAAGTGCTCCCATTGTAGAAGTCTGTAGTTGCTTATAGCCAAGACCAGTTGTTGCGTACTGAGAGGTAGCGTAGTAGTTAGATGCACGAGAGATTGTTGCACCTAGGTCAGGACCTAGTGCATAACCTGCACCTGCAATTCCTGCGCCCATCTGTGCAACGCCACCAGCAATACTGAACTTTGCCATGGTAGGAGACATCCACGGCATATTTACATCGTTAGCCCTCCGCGCTTGCGCTGCGGATTGTGGCTGGGAAGCAGGTACTTTGCTCTCTTGTGTAGCGCTGGTTGCTTGTCCAAAGTTAGCGCCGTCAGTACCAAGGGCTACTTTGCTACCCTTGGTTAGACCTTTTTGACCATTCTTTGTGATGGTCTTACGCATTGAATCTGCCGCTGTTTGAGCAGGGGCAGATATATGCTTGATCGTGTCATTGATCTCGTTAAGGGTTTTGAGCGTGTCTTTGAGGGCGTCGTTGAGTGACTTGACGCTTGTCACCATACTAGCCATCTGGACTCCTTATCGCTCTTGCCTTGGCTAGTTCTAGCCAATTCTTTCTTTCTCTAGCGGACATCTCCTTGATCTCAGTCAATGTCCAACTGCCGTACATCTCCGATATTGCCGCCCATTCAGCAAATAACTGAACGTAAGCAACTATGTTAGAACTGAAACAACGTACCCAAGTTAATGGATATCGTTACCTCACTTCCACAATCTGGGCATTCCATAGTCACATCATCAAACTGTGGACCAGGAACGCGTCGATTGATCTCTTCAATGATTTTCTTGCGGTCTACAACAGGTAGGTTCTGCACCTGGATCTTGCTATAGACAGGGGAGTTATTGATCTTCAAGACTGTCTTCTCAAGAAGGATTGTGTTCATCTCTGCAGGTGTCTTATCTGCATTGTTGATCAATTCCTTTTGGGCGATTCCAGTTGGAAGTTGTACCTCAATGTCTCCAGCCTTACCCTGAACTGTAAAGACCCGATCTGCAATTGGATCTGTAAGAACCTTTGTTTTGATATCTTCGTTGATATCAACTGTTACATTCTTAAAGTCGTTGCATCCACCACAGAAGATTGACATATCAGTAGTTGATCCAAATGTAGCCTTAAGGATTCCTAGAAGGATAGCCTCACGGTCACCTGTCAACATGTGGTCAAGAATTTTATCCTCAGCCTTTAGGTCTCCGACCTTGACAACTCCACGTTCTAAGATAGTTAGAAGTGCCTTGCCAACGTTGGAAGCCTTAGAGATTGCTTCTTCATCTTTACCAGTCAACTCTCGCACCTCTGCGGTCTGTAGCAACTCCCCAGCGGTTGTGATGTAACCGCCAGGAAGTGCCACAGTTGTATCCGAAGGAGGAACTATTGTTGGTTCTAGTTCTGTAGAGACCTCTTTAAGAGCGTCTTTCACTAAGTTGTTTGCCAAGTCTGGATTAGAGACTGCACTAATTGTTTGCGACATTATATTCCTTTGTTAGTTGTTACTGAGAAAGTGCAGCGCCTACGCCACCGCCACCAGTGTTCTTAGTTGCTGCTGATGTTCCACCTGATGCAGTAAATGCTTCAGCGCTTGTGTCTATCTGGTCTCCCCATGAGATATCAAAGCCTTCGTGAACAACAGACATCTGCTCCACGAGCAGTGCATTGTCACCAGCATTAAGGTCTGAGTATGAGACAGATGTTGGCCATGCGTTGTACACCATGAAACGCATTGCTACGACATCGGTGCTTTCAGCAGTTGAGGCAGCAGTTCCATCTGCAAGGTTTGTACCTGATGGAATTGGGTGTGCAAGAACCTTGATCTCGATATCGCAACGGAAGTTATCTCCCGCAGCGCGAGCAGACCCACCACCCTGAACTGTAGCGAAGAGTGTCTTCATCCAGTCCCAGTTAGTGCTTGTACCAAGGATCACTCCACGCTGGAATGAGATTGGTGCAAAGGTTGTCTGACCAGGAATCTGGTGAACAGTGGTGTTGTATCCACCCTCACGGTAAGGGATGCTATCTGTTGTGATAGACATTCCTGAGATAGAGGTAAATCCAAAGGTTACTGGAGGCTTAGCAAGGTTTGACATTGCCGTGTTGCTGTTTGCTCCTCCAGCATTTGGAAGTGGTGTGAAGGTAACTAAGTACCTAAAATTGCGTAACGGATCTGACGCAAGCGAGGATCGGTTATTGTTAATTGTTGGCATCTATTATCTCCTTCGGGATTACGCCAGGGTCATTTGACTGAGGTTGATTACTACGAACTCAGCAGGGTATTCAAGTGCAACGCCAACTTGGATATTGACGATGCCGTTTTGAATGGATGATGCTGTGTTATTTGTTGCGTTGCAGAGAACGTAATACGACTGGGCTGGGGTTCCACCGCGAAGTCCACCCTGATTACGATAGTCATTCAAGAACGAATTAAACGTGCTTGTAAGACGAGCCCATAGACGCTCATCGTTGTTTTCAAAGAGCGCAATCTGAGCAATGCTCTTGAGATTCTGCTCGATGTAGATGAGTGAACGGCGCATGTTGACATAACGGTTTGCTGTTCCATCTTGGAGGAGAGTACGAGCACCCATGACAACAATTCCAGCACCTGGAATTTGACGGATAGCATTAACAGGGGCTGATGAACCAGTTCCTGCTGATGGATATCCTGTGTTCAAGTAGTCAAGTTCTGCAGAGGTAAATAAGCGCTCTAGAGAAATGACGCTACCAAGAGGTGAGTTCAAACCTGCTGGAGCCTTTGCAACACTCTTTGATGCATCGGTAGCAAGATAGAGACCAGCAACTCCTGCTGATGGACCGATCAAACGAATTGCTCCATTGCTGCGGCCAATTGGGTCTGTGATGTATGTGTGTGGGTAGTAGACGGCGGCATTGCTGCTTGCAGTCAATCCCTGTGCGTATGTAATCGCAGCATCAACTGTCTCTCCTGCAGGAGTTTCTGCAACAAAGAAGCCGTTGTTTGCTGAGGCCCATGAGATGGCATCATTGATAACGCCGACAACACCAGAAGCAAGAGTGTCATTGATGTTAGGGGTAAACATTACAAGAGCGCGGTTGAGTGCTGAGAACTCATTCCACACTGAGGCGCTTGTTGACGCGTAGGATGTGTAGTCTCCAGCAACGACGGCTGATCCGTCTGCTCCACCTGTGAGTGGATAGACTGTAAGAACTGGTGTTCCTGAAGCCAATGCACTGACTGTGACTGAAGAGCCTGCAGTATTGTTGATGACAGTTCCTGCATAGTTTGAAGATGTTGGATCTGCAAATACGAGGTTTTCGTAACGCTCAAGAAGGACATCGTTGGTGATGTTCATTGCAGTTCCTGCAACGCCTTCCTTGTAAACCTCAACTGTGTAGGTTCCTGAGATAGTTCCAGCCTTAACGTTGATGCGGAGGTTGTTGCCGTCATCACCGCGGTTCTTTGCTGTGAAGGTAGCAACTACTACGTTGCCTGATGTCTCTACTGAGACTGTAGCGGCTGCTGCATCGCTGTGAAGGATGCGCTTGACGTAGAGTTCACGTCCACCGTTATTAAAGAATTGAGCGACGCCAAAGACTGCAGGGAATGCAGCGTTGTAGCCACCAAACTTTGAAGTAAATTCTGTCCAAGATTGAACGCGAGTCACAATCTCAGGACCTTGTGCAAATGGGGCAGCAACTGCACCAGCGGCACTCGTAGCAACTCCCTGAGCGAGAGGTGCTGGAAGTAGGGTCTCTGTTAAGTAGACGCCTGGACGACCGTAAGTCATTCTTTCTCCTGTCTTGTTGTTGGTGGGTTCCGTATTATGGACGAATTGTTATTGGATCGATTGGCGTAAACTCAGGAATAGTTCCTCCACGAACTTGATCCTGGTAGCCTGTCATGTCGACTTCGAGTGCCTTATAGACTGCCGTATAGAGTTCTGGTGTGATCTCACTTGAGATGCGCACCGTAAATGCGTTTACGAATAAACGCTTACCTGCTTCTGTGATATCCCGCTTTGAGATATCCAGAACATCAAGACGACGAACTGTGTTGTCGTTAGGTTGTAGCACACCAAAGCGCAGGGGTAGTCTGGTGTACATAAGTTGCGCGAGAATCTCGCGGTCATGGCGAGGTTCACGGGCATAGGTTGTTATCTGATAGTCAATGTTAACTGGGATAGGCTGATGGATATACCAGTCATGATCATCGCCATTGTACTCTGTTGACCCATCAGGCATTGTTGTTGGGTCTGGCAAGTAGGATGGCTTAACAAGGCCACGCATAGAACGGCTGAAGTCTTCAGCAACGTCCACCATGTCAATGGTGATGTATGGATAAGTTTGGTCTCTAATTTCCTGGGAAGGCTGCCCAAACCATACGCCTACATCACGGGTGGTTCCACCGTTTGCATTGGACTTCTGGTCTGTCACCTTCATGCCCTTGAGAAGATTGCGGATAGCCTCATCTTCTGAAAGAAGAAATGTCATAGTCCACCTCCAAGACGAGCAAAGAGACGGCTGGTGAGAAACTCTTCAGATTCGCTCATCCGATTTGAGAAGCGGCGAATGGCGTATGTAGGACGTTGTCCTGGTGTTCCGTACTCAAGATCCTGAGCCTCATCAAAGTGGGAAGGATGGACGTGAGCAGTGAAGCCATCGTTAGATGTATAGCGGACGTGAAGTCCACTGATGATTTTTGAAGGCCAACCTGAGGCCTTGGCTTCTGCACGGAGTTGGGCAGACATGTAGCGAGTAGTATCGCGGGCTGCGTGATGTACGGCTGTGTGGTGAGGGCTTGTCACTTCTTCTTTTTGCCCTTCGCAACTTTACCGCCGATATAACCTGCGAGTAGTGCTGCGAAGATTGGCTGTTTTTCTTTAGGACGAAAGCCGAACATACCTCGCATGAACTCTTCACGTTCATGCTGATTGTTCATTTCAGCAACTTGTTCGTACCATGGCTTATGAGCCATCACAACCCCTTTTCGCAACCTGCGGGAACAGTGGTCAGGAACCGCAGCGGTTACCTGATGTTGCAATGATAAAGAAAAAGCCCCACTTTCGTGGGGCTAAGTCTTACTTCTTTTCTTTCTTGATCTTCTTGGCTAGAGCCTTGTCCATCTTTTCATCCGCTGCACGAGATGGCTTCTTCTTATCCATCTTCTTGTCAGCCTTTTCAAAGGCCGCCTTCTGCTTTGGAGACATACCTTTCATTACCTTGGCATCTTGAGCAGCATCTGACATCTTTTTAGCCATTACATGCCCTTCTTACGATTGGTAATCATCTTAGGATTTTTGGCCGCTGACATCTTCTTTCCTTTACGGAGAGCAGCAAAATCTGCAGCATCAATCTTCTTTGGATTACCGCCCATAGCAGCGATCTTCTTCTGCTTAGGAGATAGACCGTCAGCCATTACTTGGCCTTCTTAGAAGCACGAGCAGCCTTGCATGATGCACAGGTGCACTTACATCCTTTTGCTGGCTTGCCCTTGGCACAGCCACAACCACATTTAGCACAGATTTTGGGTACCTACTTTCGTTGATGTAGTTTCTAAATACTCAACAGCCTTTTTTAAGGTGTCAAGATTGTCCTTAGCATGCCCTATCATGAGGTTGCAGTCTCGGCAAAGTAAGCCTCGAACGCACTTTCCACAGGTAGTATCCGTAGAACAACAGGCATGGTTATGGTCAATATTTGTTTGCCACTTATCTCCGTTTTCATCTGCGGGATGAGAAAGTGATTTGTTGCATATTGGGCAACACCCTCCTTGAGAATCGTACACGACAACTAGTTCTTCCAAACTCATTGAATATCGCTTTTTAAGATGCGCTTTATACCTGTTAATTCGATGATAAGGTTCAAACTTCCAATTAGCCTTATGTTTATTATCGTACTCTTTTTTGCAGGGTTTACAGTATCCGTTACCTTTATGAAAGTTTTCTTTAGGTTGGGATACTTGACATTTGGGACAGTACTTCACTTTGATTTAGATTGTTTGGAGGCCCACATATTATCAATCAAATTTGGCCAAGGACGACCAGCCTTTGCTGCTCGTGCCTTTGCCGCACTCTTTGCTGATGATGACAGGGGTGTAGACTTTTTCTTTGGATTTTTGGTATTCCAAACTTCTTTAGCCATTACTTCTTACCAGTATTCTTCTTAGAGATAGCGGCTGCTTTCTTCTTGGCATCAGCCTTAGAAGATGCACCCCAAGCCTGCAATGAAAGCAATAGACGTGTTGGCTCACCGTTAGGTTTGTGCTCTGGTCCTGGCATTCCACCCATGCGAGCAAGGAATGATGCACGACGAGGATTTTCACCCTTTTTTACTGGGGCTTTAATATCATGACCCTGTGCTTTAAGTGAGGCGCGACCCTTTGCGTTGAGACCGCCTTTTGGGTTCTTACCTTCTTTACGCTGCCATGCTGGTGTTTTAGCCATGTTACTTCTTCTTTCCAGCCTGCGCCATCTTCTCCATTTTAGCCTTACCGTACTTCTTCATGCCAGCAGCCGCTGCAACTGCAGCAGGATTCTTAGCACCAGACTTTTTTGCCTCTTCTTCAACTTTCTTGAAGCGGGCTCCTGAACCTAACTTTGCTTTAGCCATTTTTCTTATGCCAATCTTTAGTGGCTTTTACGCCTTGGTCGATGGTCTTGACTTTACCTTTTGTCTTCTTGGTCAAGTCAATCTTGTCGTACTTGCCCTTGTTACCTGCATGGTCAACAATGACATCGCCCTTTTTGTTCTTCTTAATTGTATGGCCTTCGCCTTTAATCTTGATGGTCTTAGCCATTCTTTTTCGCCCCCATAGGACTATTCATCTTGGCGTGTTTCTCTTTGAGTTTAGCCATCTCAGCCTCATGCTTCTTAGAAAGGGCTTCTACTTCTAATCTGTGTGATTCTGGCTTCTTATTTGCCATGGCTTTTAATCCACCTCCATTAGGATAAGTAAGTGGTGCGGGTTGTAACTTAGATAACACCACTTACTTATTAACCTTCTTTGCTTCGCTGATACCAATAGCCAAGGCTTGCTTTCGAGATGTTACTACTGGACCAGTCTTTGATCCAGAGTGCAAAGTTCCAGCCTTGTATTCGGCCATCACTTTCTCTACCTTGCCCTTTTTAGGGGCTGCCTTCTTAGCCATGGTTAACCTTTCTGGTTAATTACTCAGCGTCGTTTTCGTCGTCATCCTCGTCGTCTTCATCATCGAAGTCGTCGAAATCAATATCTTCGTCATCTTCATCATCGGCATCATCTGCGTCTGAATCATCTGCTGCTGCATCATCTGCGTCTGAATCATCTGCTACAGGAGCATCTGCTACAGGAGCATCTGCTACAGGAGCATCTGCTACAGGAGCATCTGCTACAGGAGCATCTGCTACAGGAGCATCTGCTA
>Ga0214172_1000023_pt1 | contig 98609 bp, 74 predicted proteins | sample TroBogEpilimnion_29_FD_153010 | JGI IMG/M metagenome (GOLD analysis project Ga0214172, IMG submission 153010) | Freshwater microbial communities from Trout Bog Lake, WI - 12JUL2007 epilimnion | ecosystem: Environmental > Aquatic > Freshwater > Lake > Epilimnion/Euphotic zone | place: Trout Bog...
AGCCGCATTGTGGTGAACGCCGCCGGTCAGATCGCGCTGGATGACGTCATCGTCACGGTGCCGCAGTTGAAGGAGCGGCTGGCGCAACTCAAAGCGAGCAACCCGGATCTGGGCGTGGTCTTGAAAGGCGCCGACGAGGCGGATTACCAGATCATGGTCAATTGCATGGACACCCTTCGTCAGCTCGACATCACCAAGATGGGTCTCGCCACCGACTAAGGTAACTATTTTAAATTTATGGATCTCACCGCTACCCTTATTCACTCGGTTCCGCCAGCTCCGCCCTTAACCGGAGTAGCGGGGGACCCTGTTAGCTCGCCGACAACCCGTTATGACCAGTTTGTGCCGGACCTGCTCGCCTCTTATGTGGCTGTCGGTGGGTTGAATAACCGCGACGCTCACAACATGCCTTCCACGCGCGCTGTCGGCCAGATTTGTGCCGATCTGTTACAACTGCTGTTTCCCGGCTTTCACGATGACGATGCCGTGCATCATGGCACTCTGGCGGAACTGACGGGGGAACGACTTTCTCAAGTTGCATTGCGGCTCGAAGACCAGGTGCGCAAAAGTGTCCGCATCGGCAACCCAAAGAAACCCACCGGCCGTACCCCGCCGATTCTCCGGCAGTTCTGCAATTCGCTCCCCGAAGTGCGCGAACTCTTGCGCACCGATATCGAGGCCGCCTACGAAGGCGACCCCGCCGCACTCTACAGCGAGGAAATTATTTTGTCCTACCCGTTCATCGAGGCCATCTCCATTCAGCGGCTGGCGCATGTGCTATATCGGGCCGGCGCCCCAATTGTTCCGCGCATGATGACCGAATGGGCCCACAGCCGCACGGGCATCGACATCCATCCGGGGGCGCGCATCGGGTCGCACTTTTTCATCGACCACGGCACGGGCGTGGTCCTCGGGGAGACGTGCCGGATCGGCAAACGTGTGAAACTCTATCATGGCGTCACGCTCGGGGCCCGCAGCTTTGCCAAGGACGAAGCCGGTCAGATTGTCAAAGGCGGCAAACGCCATCCGGACGTGGAGGACTACGTGACCATCTATCCCAATTCCACGATTCTCGGCGGCGAAACGGTCGTTGGCGCCCGTTCAACCATCGGCGCGAATGTGTTTCTCATGCACAGCGTTCCGCCGGATTCGTTGGTGATTTATGAGGAAAAACAGCTCGTGATCCGCGATAAGTCGGCGCGCAAAACGGAAGCCGCGCACGACTGGATGATTTGAAACCAACTGGATTGACAAGTTGCCCCCGCCAATTAGCATTTGCATTGTAGCAGGCGTCAACGCCACTCAAAAATTGTTCCAAACCTCACGGTGCTCACCGGTCCACTGGAAGCCTCCCTGAAACTGAAAGTGTTTTCATGTTGAGTTGTGTCCCAATTCCGGTCCGGTTGGTTGCTCTTGCTCCTGTGTTTTCAGGCGCGAAGCGGCTTCCACCTTTTCCGGCTCACAATCCGCATTGAACTGTTCCATTCACCAACAACCAATAAATATATTATGAGCAAAGTAATCGAAATGAACTTGAGCCTGAGTGCTGCCGCCGCGCGCAACCTCGCCACCGCCACCGTCACCGTCCCGCAGATGACGGAAATCACCCCCCGCTGGCTGAACAAGCTGCTGCCGTGGATTGATGTCGATGGCGGGGTCTATCGCGTGAACCGCGTGGCCAAGGCTGCGCAGGGCAAGCCCGTGAATGAATTCGGCGAGGGCCGGGTGGAGTTGCTCACCGTGGAAAGCGGCGAACCGAAATTGCCCACGACCTTTGTGGATTATGATCAGGACCCGCGCGAATACCATTTGAGCACCATTCAAACGGTGCTGCGCACGCACACCCGCGTGACGGATCTGTACAGCAATAAGATCGACCAGCTTCGCGAACAGATTCGCCTCACGGTTGAGGCCGTTAAGGAAAAGGAAGAATGGGAGATTATCAACAATCCCGACTTCGGCCTGCTCAAGGAAGTGGTCGCGTCTCAGACCATTCAGACGCGCAAAGGCGCGCCGACACCGGATGATCTCGATGAACTGCTCGGCTTGGTCTGGAAAAAACCGGCCTTTTTTCTCGCCCATCCCAAGGCGATTGTTGCGTTCGGTCGCGAAGCCACACGTCGCGGTGTGCCCCCGCCGACGGTGCATTTGTTCGGCACCCCCTTCATTACCTGGCGCGGCGTACCGCTGATTCCGAGCAACAAGCTCGATGTGAAAAATAATGCCACCAGCATTTTGCTCCTGCGGGTGGGTGAAGCGGAGCAGGGCGTGGTGGGGTTGCAAAAAACCGGCGTCACCGGCGAGGTGGAACCCGGCCTGTCAGTCCGTTACATGGGCACCAACGAAAACTCCATCGCCTCGCACCTCGTCACGCGCTATTTCTCCGCCAGCGTGCTGACCACCGATGCCATCGCCCGCTTGGACAATGTCGTGGTGAATAACTACTATGACTACAGTGCCAAATAGTGCCCCCGCTTCGCTCGTCGCTGAACCAGCGGCCGGCGAGGCGGCTCACAGCGACTTGGTCGCCCGACTCCTGGCAGAGGCCTTTTCAGGATTAAGTCGCAGCCCGCAGCCGACGGCTCCGGCGTCGGTGCCATTGGAGCATCTCAGCGTTGCAAAACTGCCGAACCATCCTGCAGCCGACGTCAGCTCCGCCGTGCCGCCCGTGCATCCCAGCCCGCAGCCCGCCGCCCCCAAATTATCCGAGCCGGGGAAAACGCCGACCGGCGCCCATGCGCCGGATTCCAGCGAGTCTTACGCCTATGGCGAACCGCGCTGCAATGGGGATTACCGGCCGCAAGGGAACCAGCCGACTTCAAAAACGGCGAATGGAAATCCCCTGCTGGGCATCGCGAATGCAGAATCCCAAGCGACGCCGGAATATTATTTCCTGCGCAGTGGCCATCCGTCCGGCAAATCCCCGGCGAACTGCCAGTCGTATCCCCAAAACGCCACGCCGCTTCCCAAGTTTGATATCGAGGGCGTGCGCCGCGATTTCCCCGCCTTGCACCAGCAGGTCAACGGCCATCCCCTCATCTGGCTCGATAATGCCGCCACCACCCATAAGCCGCAGTCGGTGATCGATGCGACCGCCACGTTTTACGGCCGCGACAACTCCAATATCCATCGTGCCGCCCACACGCTCGCCGCGCGGTCCACGGAATTATTCGAGGCCGGCCGCGAGAAGGTTCGTAAATTTCTGGGTGCGGCGGATGCCAGGGAAATCGTTTTTGTCCGCGGCACCACGGAGGCCATCAACCTCGTCGCCCAAAGTTATGGCCGCCAAAATATCGGCGCGGGCGATGAAATAATTGTCACCGAGTTGGAGCATCACGCGAACATCGTGCCCTGGCAATTGCTCGCCCGGCAAGTGGGGGCCATCCTGCGGTTCATTCCCATCAACGACCGCGGTGAATTGATTCTGGAAGAATTCGTAAAACTGCTCGGATCCAAAACCAAATTCGTTTCCGTCGCGCACGTATCCAATTCCCTCGGCACCATCAACCCGGTCGAGCAGATCATCGCGCTGGCTCACGCCCGGGGCGTGCCGGTGCTGGTGGACGGCGCGCAATCCACCCCGCATCTGCCGGTCAATGTCACCGCTCTGGATGCCGATTTCTTCGTGTTCTCCGGGCACAAGGTATTCGGGCCGACCGGCATCGGCGCGCTCTACGGCAAGGCGCCCTTGCTCGAAGCCATGCCGCCGTGGCAGGGCGGCGGCCACATGATCAAGGATGTCCGCTTCGACAAAACCCTTTATCAAAATGCCCCGGAAAAATTTGAGGCCGGCACCCCGGACATTGCCGGCGTGGTCGGTTTGGGCGCGGCCATCGATTATTTATTCAAGGTCGGCATCCCCGCGATTGCCGCCTACGAACATGCGCTGCTCGAATATGCCACCCAGGCCCTGGCCGCCATTCCCGGTTTGCGCCCCATCGGTACCGCGTCGGCCAAAGCGAGCGTTCTATCCTTCATTATTCCCGGTGTCCCCAACGACAGGGTCGCGCGGCACCTCGACCAGCAGGGCATCGCCGTCCGTGCCGGCCACCACTGTGCGCAGCCGGCCATCCGTCACTTCGGGTTGGAAAGTAGCGTGCGTCCGTCCCTCGCGTTCTACAACACGCGCGCGGAAGTGGACGCGCTGGTGCGGGCCTTGCGTACCCTCAAGCGCGACTGATAAGCTCACAACCATGAAAACCATTACGCCTGCGGAACTGCAGAATATCCTCACGGCGCAACCTGCCGCGGCGGTCATCGACGTGCGGACCCCGGTGGAATTTGCCGAAGTCCACGTCCCTCAGGCGCGGAGTGTGCCCCTGGATGAACTGCAGCCCTGTTCACTGCTCCTGCCTAAAGACCAGCCGGTCTATCTCCTGTGCCGCAGTGGCCAGCGCGCCACGAAAGCCGCTGCCAAGTTGGCCGGAGCAGGTTATACCCAACCCGTCGTCATTGCTGGCGGCACGCTCGCCTGGATCGCGGCGGAGTTGCCGGTAACGCGCGGCGCAAGCAAAGTCATCAGCCTCGAACGCCAGGTCCGCATTGCTGCCGGAGCGATCGTGCTGGCGGGCGTGTTGCTGGCTTATTTTGTGGATGCGCGCGGGATCTGGCTTTCCGGTTTCGTCGGCGCGGGTCTCATCTTTGCCGGGATCACAGATTATTGCGGCATGGGTTTGTTGCTCGCCAAAATGCCCTGGAACCGGCGTGTTAAGTAATTCCCAATAGTGTCATCCGCCGTGATCGCCGGCGCCTCGCCGGCTTCAGTTTTAAAATGAATGGGCCGTGCGCCGTTTCCGCTTTGCCTCCCCGGCCCCTTTGTTCCCTCGTTACTGGGTTGTTAAAACTCTCTTTTGTTCGAAACTCCGATCATGACCACAAATTCCACTTGGGTTTGAGCCATGATTTTCCGCAGCCCCCGGATGGCTTCGCCGGGTTGTTTTTTATGGAGTGTGTCGTAGAAATATAAATAACTACAAAAACACTTGCCAAGCCAGCTAAATCAGATTAGAAGTGTATAAGTAATATGAACTACAGATGTTCGAGAGAAAGGGGACTCGATGATTAACCCCGAACCTGTTCCGCCTGCGTCGGCATTCGCCCCCGTTGCGGGCGAATCCATCACTGCCGTTCCCGAACGCTTTCTCGAACGCAGGGGCGAGTACATTCTGGACCCGTTGAGTTTCGCGGACGACTGCCAGGCCTTCGCCTTTGTCACCCGGTTCGGCCAATGCACGCACGAACGGACGCCGTACCCACCCCGGATCACCACTGGCGCGATCAGCGCACGACTCTGCGCGCTCAGGTCTGCGGTGAAAACCTGGCCCCCCCCAAACACCCTCAACCACCAGCACAACCGCCTCGAACCAGCCATGAAAGCCAATAATTCACAGGCACATACAGAACACCAACGGCTGGCGATGATACCTTTTGTCCAAAATCGGCCTTTTCAAAACAGGGTCTCAAAAAGGCACAAAAAGTATCAAAAGGTCACAAAAAGTCCTATCCGGCCCTTTCACCGGCTCGACATTTTGGGTTTTGTGGTGGGTTTTTTATCTGGTCCTGACACCGGGCACTTGGCCGTTAAAACCGGATCGTGACAGTTGGGTGAGAGAGTTCTTTGACATACAGATTTTTATAAACCGTTCAACGCAGCCCGGCCGGAGTCGTCCCCTCCGCCCGGGCAGTCATTATTATCTGGCACTTGTACCTGACCTCTCACCCCTTTGCGACTTCGTGTCTTTGTTTTTAAATTCTCATTTCGGTTCTTGGGTCCGAAACGGACCGCTGAAAATAGGCCCTCTGGCGGTCGGAAATGGTCGCTTCTGGATGCTCTATCAACGACTTACAACAGTTGCCCTTAAAACGGGTCGAAAAACGGAGGGCCGGTCTTTACCAGAACCGTGGCCCGCAAAAACCGTGAACAGGGTAAAAATGGTAAAAATCGGTAAATTTTCCTGTTTGGTAGGTTTGGCGCATGAAACTTGGAATTTCGTAATTTAACCATGGCGCATTTTGGCACGCCCCCCCCAAAAAAAAACGTGGTAAAAATGCGCCAAATCGCGCCAAAACGCGACAAAATCCGCCATGCCCCCTCCTTGGCGACCTTGGCGCCTTGGCGGTGACCACGTTTCCGCTTTGGTCTGATCACTTGCCACTGTTTCTTTGTGCCTTTGTTACTTTGTTGTTCAACCCGCCCCGTTTTCAAAATATTTCATTTTTTGGTCCGGTTTGGTCCGGTTTGGGTCCGGTTTGGTCTGGTTGCGAACTTCGCCGGCGCCAAATTATGTCCGTATTTGATACATAAAAGAGCACGAGTGGGCGGTCTTTCCTATTCCTCCAACCAATCAACCAGGTCTCGTTGCGTGAGTTTCGTGAGGGGTTTAAGTGGCGTGGGGATAATGAGTCGATTCAACGAAACCATGTCAGTGGCTTCTTCCGCAGAGGAGACGTTGGCCGCTACCGTGGTTCTGCAGGTGGAGCCGGAAAGGCGGAATGGAAGAAACCCTTGATTCGATGGGCCAAAAGCCGCGTGGCGGAGAGGGGGGGATTCGAACCCCCGATACCTTTTGGGTATTCACGCTTTCCAGGCGTGCGCGTTAAACCACTCTGCCACCTCTCCACGCGTTGATTGATAGACACTGAGCACTATCGCCCCTGCTTGAATTCAATGGTCTGTCCGGATTGAATGTACAAGGGCAAATACCAGTAGGAAAACTAGATCTGGAAAAACTTAAGTTCCCAATCTCATCTGCTACGTGCAACTGCTGATTTTATTCGCAGAAATACGCGCCAAAGGCAAGCTCATACCAGAATTTTTAAACCAACCAACCCGGGAACCGGCGCCCGATGCCCCGGGCCGGGCCGTCCCAGACCTCGTTCTTTTGGCGAAAATTCGAAGATTGCCGGCCGGCGAGGGATGCGGTAATTCAACGGCATGACTATTGCCGTGGAACATATCGCCATTCCCGCCGCCAATCCGGTGGCCTTAAAAAACTGGTATGAGCGTGTTCTGGGCGCGCGCGAGGTTTTCAGCAACGGCCAGACGCCCCCGACCTGTCTGGTGGCGCTGGGGCAGGTGTGGTTTGAGATCTATCAGGCCGAGGCGCCGCTCGTTGAACGGGGCAACAACAAACTCGCCGGCTTCCGCCACCTTGCCTTGCGCGTGCCCTCGCTGGACGTGGCCAAGGCGGAGCTGGAAGCGCGGGGGGTGATTTTCTCCGACGACTTCCGGCCGGCGGCGGGCGGCGGGAAGGTGTTGTTCTTTGCCGACGGCGAGGGGAATTTGCTGCACTTGGTGGAGCGCCCGGCGGATTCACCTCTGCTGCAATGATTTTTTCCGGTTGTCGTTGGACAAAACGCCTGACTCGTAGCAAAATAGAGATAATATGAGCGATGAAGCCATGAGTAATTTTACGCCGCGCGCCCAGCAGGTGCTGGCGCTCGCGCGCAAGGAAGCCGACCGGCTGAACCACAACTTCCTCGGCACCGAACACCTTTTGCTCGGCTTGATCAAGCTGGGCCAGGGCGTCGCTGTCAATGTGCTGCAGAGTATGGGCATTGACCTGGACAGCGTCCGCATCGAGGTGGAAAAACAGGTGGGCGCCGGCCCGGATCAGAAGATGATCGGCAATATTCCCTACACGCCGCGCGTCAAGAAAGTCATCGCGCTGGCGCAGAAGGAGGCGAAAAATCTCAACCACACGTACGTTGGCACCGAGCATTTGCTGCTGGGCCTGTTGCGCGAAGGGGACGGGGTGGCGGCGAAAGTGTTGCGCGCCCTGGATGTGGACATCGAGGAGGCGCGGCAACGCGTCTTGAAGGAACTGGATCCGAATTTTGCCGCCCAGCCGGGTGGCGAGGAAGCGCAGCCGGGGGAACCGGCTGCGGAAAAAACTGCCGCGGGTGCCGATAAAAAAGGCGAAGTCAAAACCCCCGCGCTGAAGGCGTTTGGCCGCGACCTCACGGAAATTGCCCGCAAGGGCGACATGGATCCGGTCATCGGCCGCGCGAGCGAAATCGAGCGGGTCATCCAGGTGCTGTGCCGCCGCACCAAGAACAATCCCGTTTTGCTGGGCGAAGCGGGGGTGGGCAAGACCGCCATCGTGGAAGGTCTCGCGCAGGAAATCGTCAAGGGCAACGTGCCGGAGATTTTGCTGAGCAAGCGCGTGATCACGCTCGATCTGGCGCTGATGGTGGCGGGCACCAAATATCGCGGACAATTTGAGGAGCGCATCAAGGCGGTGATGGATGAAATCCGCCGCGCAAAGAATGTCATTCTCTTCATTGACGAATTGCACACCATTGTTGGCGCGGGTTCCGCCGAGGGCACGATGGATGCCAGCAACATCATCAAACCCGCGCTGTCGCGCGGCGAGATGCAGTGCGTCGGTGCGACGACCCTGAACGAATATCGCAAATACATCGAGAAGGACGCCGCTCTGGAACGCCGGTTCCAAGCGGTGAAAGTCGAGGCCCCCTCCATCGAGGACGCCATTGCGATCTTGAAAGGTCTGCGCCACAAATACGAGGAGCATCACAAGGCGGAGTTCACGGATGCGGCCGTCGAGGCTTCGGTCAAGCTGTCCGACCGTTACATCACCGACCGGTTTTTGCCGGACAAGGCCATTGACGTTTTGGATGAAGCCGGTTCGCGCGCCCGCATCAGCACGATGACGCGGCCGCCGGAAATCAAGGCGATGGAAGCCGAGATCGAAGTGATCAAGGGCAAAAAAGAAGGCGCCATCAAGAACCAGGATTTCGAGGGCGCGGCCAAAATGCGTGACCAGGAAAAACAGGCCAAGGAAAAGCTGGAAACCCTGCTCAAGGAATGGCGCGCCAAGGGCGATGAAAAACGGGTCCTCGTCGGCGAAGAGGAAATTTTACACGTCGTCTCCAAGTGGACGGGCATTCCGCTCCGGCGGATGGGTCAGGACGAAATGGCCCGGCTGCTCACGGTCGAGACCGAGATGGAAAAAGTCGTCGTCGGCCAGCGCGAAGCGGTGTCTGCCTTGTGCAAGGCGCTCAAGCGCTCGCGCGCGGATTTGAAAGACCCGCGCCGCCCGATTGGCACGTTCCTGCTGCTTGGCCCGACGGGCGTGGGCAAAACGCTGCTGGCCAAGACGCTCGCCGAGCAGATGTTTGGCGACACGAAGTCGCTCATTCAATTGGACATGAGCGAATACATGGAGAAGTTCAATGTCTCCCGTCTGGTCGGTTCGCCGCCCGGCTATGTCGGTTATGAGGAGGGCGGCCAGCTCACGGAAAAAGTCCGCCGGAATCCGTATTCTGTCGTGCTGTTCGACGAAATCGAAAAGGCGCACCCCGACGTGTGGAACATGCTCTTGCAGATTTTGGAAGAGGGTAAGTTGACGGACAGCATGGGGCGCATCGTGAATTTCCGGAATACGATCATCCTGATGACGTCGAACGTCGGCTCGGAGACGCTGCGGAAATCCTCCACGCTCGGCTTTGCGCCGATCACCGACGAGGCCACCTACGAAAAAGCGCGCGAACGCGTTTTGGAGGAGGCCAAGAAAACCTTCCGCCCGGAATTTTTGAACCGGCTGGACGATTTGATTGTGTTCCGCTCCTTCACCAAGCCGGATCTCATCCAGATTTTGAGTCTGGAAGTGGAGAAGGTCCTGGAACGGCTCCGCAAGAAAAACCTCAAGCTGGAGCTGGATGACAAGGCCAAGGAATTGCTTGTGGAAAAAGGCTACGATCCGCAATACGGTGCCCGGCCAATGCGCCGTGCCGTCGAGCGTTTCTTCGAGGATCCGCTGGCGGAAGAAATCCTCAAGGGGTTGCTCACCGAAGGCAGCCTGATTCAGGTGACCGCCGACAAGGATAAATTACTGTTTAGCCAAAAGGCGGCGGCTCAGGGCGCCGTGGCGGGCTGAGCCTGAACTCAACTTCAAGCCGCATTGAAAAATGCGGCTTTTTTTCGGTGAAATATTCTCAATAATAATGTGAAGCCCATATGAAAGGTATCATTCTCGCCGGCGGCGCTGGCTCGCGGCTCTATCCGCTAACGCTGGTGGCGAGCAAGCAACTCCAGCCGGTGTTTGACAAGCCGATGGTCTATTATCCGCTCACGACGTTGATCGAGGGCGGCATCCGCGAGATCTGTTTGATTTCCACGCCGCACGATTTACCGCGCTTCCAGCAATTGTTGGGCGACGGCAGCCGCTTTGGCGTGTCCATTGAGTACCGCGAGCAGGCCAAGCCGGCGGGCATTGCGCAGGCGTTCCTCATCGCCGAGAGTTTCATCGGCCGGGACAACGTGACGCTGATTCTTGGCGACAACATTTTTTACGGCGGCGATTCCTTTTATCGCGCGTTCGCGGAATTCAAGAGCGGCGAAACCATTTACGGCTATCACGTCAATGACCCGGAACGCTACGGGGTGGTGGAATTTGATGCGAGCGGCAAGGCCGTCTCCATTGAGGAAAAACCCAAACATCCCAAAAGCAATTACGCCGTGCCGGGACTTTACATCTGCGACAATTCAGTCGTGGAAATCGCCAAAAATCTCCAGCCGTCCGCGCGCGGGGAGCTGGAAATCACGGCGGTGAACGTCGAATATCTCAAGCGCGGCGCGCTGCGGGTGCAGCGGCTCCCGCGCGGGTTCGCCTGGCTGGACGCTGGCACGAGCAGCAGTCTCCATGAGGCCAGCGCGTATGTGCAGACCATTGAGAAACGCGCCGGGATTAAAATCGGCTGCCCCGAAGAGGCGGCTTTTCGCCAGGGCTTTGTCTCGCTCGCGCAATTGGAACACATCGTGAACAACATCCCTCACTGCGAATACCGCACGTATCTGGAAAATGAAGTCGTGGCCGAGGCGAAACGTCTGCATTAACAAATTATGATTCTTTTGCTTGGCGCATCCGGCTACATCGGCGAGGCGTTTGCCCTCGAATTGAAACGCCGGAAAAAAGAGTTTATCACGCTTTCCCGGGCGCAGGTGGATTACAGCCGCTTTGACGTGCTGCTGGCCTTTCTCCAGTCCAAGCAGCCGGCCTTTGTCATCAACGCCGCCGGCTACACCGGTAAGCCCAACGTGGATGCCTGCGAGCTGGACAAGGCGGGCACGCTCGCCGGCAACACGCTGTTGCCGCAAACCATCGCCCACGCCTGCGCGGCGACGAATACCCCGTGGGGTCATGTTTCGTCCGGCTGTATTTTCAGCGGCGCGAAAATCGCGGAGCACGGTCGCGTGCGCGTGGAAAAGGACATGACCAAGCCGGAACTCCATGCGCTGGCTGAGGCAAAATCGTCCGCGGTCCTGGGCTTCGTGGAAACCGATGTGCCTAATTTTTCGTTCCGCGACCAGCCGTGCAGTTTTTACAGCGGCACCAAGGCGCTGGGCGAGGAGGCCATGGCGGGCCTCGGCCAGAGTTACATCTGGCGGCTGCGGATTCCCTTTGATGAATTCGACGGCAAGCGGAACTACCTGAGCAAGGTGCAGCGTTACGCGAAGGTTTACGACAACGTGAATTCCATTTCCCACCGCGCCGACTTTGTGAAGGCGTGCCTCGACACGTGGGAACTGCGCGCCCCGTTCGGCATCTACAACGTCACCAACCCGGGGTATGTGACGACGCGGCACGTGGTGGAGCAGATTGAGAAGTTTCTGAAGCCGGCGCGCCCGTTTGAGTATTGGGCGAACGACGCGGAATTTTATCAGGTCGCCGCCAAGACCCCGCGTTCCAACTGTATCATGGATGCAACCAAGCTGCTGGCGGCGGGCGTGAAGATCCGCGGCGTCGAGGAAGCCCTGGAAGCTTCGCTGGTAAACTGGAAGCCGGAATGAGGAACAGCCAAGTCGCGAAGGCGCAAAGCTGAAACCATCATGAACCGCAGTATCATTTCACCGGAGGTCGAGCATCTGGCAACTCTGGCTGTGGATGCGACGTTTACGGTGCACACTGAATTGGGGCCGGGTTCTAAACCTCGACAAACCTTAGCGTCTTGGCGTCTTTGTTGTTAAACTCTTTATGAATCTACTCATCACCGGCGGCGCGGGCTTCATCGGATCGAATCTCATTCAACACGTCATTGACGATCCGCGCGTCACCAAACTCGTCAATCTGGACTGCCTCACCTACGCCGGGCGGTTGGAAAATCTGGAGAAGGTTTCGCGCCACCCGAAATATATTTTCGAGAAAGTGGACTTGCGCGACAAGTCCGACACGCTGCGCGTGGTTGAAACCCACCAGATCACGCACGTCATGCACCTCGCCGCGGAATCCCACGTGGACCGCTCCATCACCGGGCCGGGCGATTTTATCACGACGAACATCCTCGGCACGTTCAATCTGCTGGAAGCCTGTCGCGCGGTGTGGCTGAGCCCGGAAGCCAAAAGCCGGAATCCAGAAGTCCCATACCGTTTTCATCACGTCTCGACGGACGAAGTGTACGGTTCTCTCGGCGCCACCGGACTGTTTACCGAAACCACGGCTTACGCTCCCAATTCGCCTTATTCCGCCAGCAAGGCGTCGTCTGATTTACTCGTCCGAGCCTATCATCATACTTACGGCTTGCCGACGGTGATGACAAATTGTTCCAACAACTACGGCCCGCTTCAATTTCCCGAAAAGCTCATCCCCGTGGTCGTCCAGAGCGTGCTCGCGCGCAAAAATGTTCCCGTCTATGGCGATGGACTCAATGTCCGCGACTGGCTTTACGTTCGTGATCATGCCGAGGCGCTGTGGACGGTCTTGCAACGCGGCGCGCTGGGCGAGACCTACAATATCGGCGGCCACAACGAGTGGGCCAACCTCCATATCGTCCAGCTCATCTGCGACACCATTGACGAATTCGCGCCGCACCTGGGGGGCGATTCGCGCCGGCTCATCACCTACGTCAAGGACCGGCCCGGCCACGATCGGCGTTACGCCATTGACGCCGGCAAGATCCAACGCGAACTCGGCTGGACGCCCGCGCACCAGTTCGAGCAGGGCATTCGCGAAACCATCCGTTGGTATTTGGACAATCAGGACTGGGTGCAGGCCGTCCTGAAGAAATAATTGTCTGAACGCCCGCGCCTGCGTTAGCATCCAATCATCCAGATTATGTTGACGCGCGTTCGAACTTACTTGCTCCTGCTCCTGTTCTTGGGGGGGGCGGTGCACGCCGACACCGCCGCCAATCCCATCGTCTGGCAGACGGCCACGGATCAGGTTGCCGCAGACGTGCGGGGTGAGGCGCTTTGGCCGTTGCTCACCGATATCGCGCACCAGACCGGCTGGCACATCTTTGTGGAGCCGGGCATCGACCGGAAGGCGGACGTGAAATTCTCCGGCCTGACTTCCGGCGAAGCCCTCAAGAAATTACTCGGCGATCTGAACTTTGCCTTCGTTCCCCAGACCAACGAGGCGAATCAGCTCTACGTCTTCGCCACCACCATGCGCGCCGCCACGCAGCGCGTGAAGGTGATTGAGACCAACGCCGTGGCGGTTGCCCGGCACGTGGCGAACGAACTTGTCCTGAAGCTGAAGCCCGGCACGGACATTGACGCGTTGGCCAGGTCACTGGGCGCGAAAGTCATTGGGCGCGACGACAAGCTGGGGATTTACCGGTTGCAATTCCCAGATGCCGCCGCCACGGACACCGCGCTGGGGCAGTTGAAAGGCAACCCCGATGTTGCCGCCGTGGATTACAATTATATCTACGATGCGCCGCCTGCGCCGCAGGCAGTGGCCAATGCCACGGTTGCGCCCGTTTCCCTCAAGCTCGATCCCAGCACCACTAGCGACCCTTGTCACCCCATCGTTGGGTTGATTGATACCGGTCTCCAATCCCTCGGCAGCCAGCTCGATCAGTTTGTGATGAAGCCAATTTCTGTGACCGGCGATACCACGCCACTCAGCACGACAACAATCACGCACGCCACCGCGATGGCGCAAACAATTTTGCGGGGTGTTTCGCAACAGAGCGCCACCAGCGCTGTGAAAATTTTGCCGGTGGATGTTTATGGTTCCAGCGAAACGGCAACGACCTGGAACGTCGCGCTTGGCGTCAAGGCGGCGGTGGATGGCGGTGCAACCGTATTGAACATGAGTCTGGGTGGCACCAGCGACAGTACGGTGCTTGACAGTATCATTAAGCAGGCGCAAGGACAGGGGGTGGTGATTTTTGCGGCGGCAGGCAATCAGCCCGTCAACACGCCGACATATCCGGCGGCGATTTCCGGCGTCAACGCCGTGACGGCGCTGGGCGCACAAGGCCAGCTGGCGTCGTATGCGAACTACGGCAGTTTTGTTGGAATGGCTTTACCCGGTGCCAGCATGGTTTATTTGGGCAGCCAAGCTTTTGTCGTACAAGGAACTTCCCCGGCGACTGCCTTTGCGAGTGGTATCGCGGCGGGTTATAAGGGTATCAATTGCGACACCTGGTCGCAGATTCAAACCATGATGCAGCAGAAATTCCCCGTGCCGGCGAAATAAAACAGTCACGAGACTGCGGCTTTGCGTGGGGTCGGAAAAAAGAACAAACCGTTTCCGAAACATGAAGCGGCAACCCTCGGGCTGGAGGTTGCAAACTTCGTGTCTGGCTTAATGCGACTGACAGCCGTATTTGATGAACGTGCCGAGGAACGTGCCCACCGAAGCGAGCAGCAGCCACGGGTGGCCCTTGAGCAGTTCAATGATGCCCCAACTGATGAAGAAGGCGAACAGTACGAACGTCAAAACGGCCAAAGCAAATTTCATGCGCCAAAAAATGACCGATTTCCCCGGATCATGCAAGCCTGAGCACCCCGACTGCCGCCCCACCCAAACTCCTCGCCAATTTAAGCAGAGATGGCCGGATGAAGACAAAAACGGAAACAGGAAACAAAGCCAGCAGGCCGAAACCCATCTGAGTCCGGATTTTTAACTGCCAAGGATCCCGGAGTGGGCGGCTTTTTGAGAGGGATGCGCGGCGGGGTGGGGAGGTGGGCTTGCCGCTATTCATTGTTTCCGGATTCCGCTTTTAAATTTTTACCCGCGCATTGAATTTTCAAGGCATGTTTCCACTTTGTTTTGAGCGTGGGCTCTGCTATTCAAATCGCAGTGAACCATCCATTTCGCATCGGTGTGCTCGGCTCGGGCAAGGGCTCCAACTTTGTGGCCATCGCGGATGCGGTGGCGGCGGGGAAGATCCCGGCACACATCGCGCTGGTGTTGAGCGATGTCGAGTCGGCAGGGATTTTAGCCCATGCCCGCGAACGGCACCTGCCGGCGCAGTACATTCCGCCGGGCCAGTTCCGCACCAAGCTGGATGAGGCGGCGGAGCTCGCGTTCGTTGCGGCGCTGCAGGCGGCTCAGGTGGATCTGATTGTACTGGCGGGTTTCATGCGGGTGTTGAAGGGCGATTTCCTGCGCGCGTTCGCCGGGCGCATCGTCAACATTCACCCCTCGCTGCTGCCGTGTTTCCCCGGTCTGCAGTCATGGAAGCAGGCGCTGGATTACGGGGTGAAGGTGGCGGGGTGCACGGTGCATTTTGTGGATTCAGGTGTGGATTCGGGCGCCATCATCGGCCAGCAGCCGGTGCCGGTGCTGGACAATGACACGCCCGAGACGCTGCATCAGCGGATCCATGCGGCGGAGCATGAGTTGTATCCACGCTGTGTCGCCGCGCTGGCGCGGCAGGAAATTTCGGTGGTGGGCCGGCGGGTGATTTGGAAAGCCGCATGAAAGCCAGACTGATTATCTCCGGGGCGCTATTGAGTGCGCTGTTTTTGGCGGGCTGCAGCACGCCGGCGGAAAAAATTTACTTTGTCAGCGAAACCAAGCTGCCGGCAGTGCTGGCCGAGCCATCGCCGGTGGTCAGAGGATTAACCAAGGCGGATGAGGAGAAGATTGACCTGATAGTATTGAGCGCCCTGCTGGAAAAGCGTTTTTGGGAGGGCGGCCATGACACGGCACTGTTCCTCCAGGCGGATGACAAGGTGGTTGGGCTGATGATCCAGAAATATCCCCAGCACAATCCGCCCATCAAGCCGAGCACGCACATTGATCTGAGCTCGAATCAGGCGCCGCTGGACAAGGACACGGGCCAGCCGGGAATGATTCTCGGCGCGGACGCAAGCGACCTGAATGCGGACGGCACGGTGGACGTGATCGGCCGCTGGTTTGCGGGCCATGCCGTGCAGGGCTTTTACACCTTCAAGCTGAAGAAAACCGGGGAGGACTGGCAGGTCATCAGCGTCAAGTGACGCAAGTTTGGCGTGGCGAAAGCCAAAAAAAAGGTCGCCAGCCCGCGCTGAAACTGGACAATATTTACTTTGTCAAACACCTGAAGACAACCACGCCACAAAGCGAAGCAACGAAGTTGCAAACGGGGTCTGTCTTCTGGTGTAACTCGGCGGCTTTATGCCTTGGCCTTAACTAATTTTTTACATGAGCAAGAAACTAAGATTCGGTCTGCCCAAGGGCAGTTTGCAGGACGCCACCATCGAGAAGCTGGCCAAGGCCGGTTATAACATCCAGGTCAGTAGCCGTTCGTACGTGCCGTATGTGGACGACGACGAAATGGAGATCCGCCTCATCCGCGCGCAGGAAATCAGCCGCTATGTCGAGCACGGGTATCTGGACTGCGGCATCACCGGCCACGACTGGATCATGGAGAATGGCTCGAAGGTGCACGAGGTCGGGGAATTCCTGTTCAGCAAAGTTTCCCGCCGCCCCGCCCGCTGGGTGCTCTGCGTGCCGGAAAATTCGCCCATCAAGTCGGTCAAGGATTTGGAAGGCAAACGCATCGCGACGGAAGTCGTCAACCTCACCAAAAAATATCTGAAGAAACACGGTGTGAAGGCTGAGGTGGAGTTTTCCTGGGGCGCGACGGAAGTGAAAGCGCACGAACTCGTGGACGCCATCGTCGAAGTCACCGAAACCGGCTCCTCGCTCAAGGCGAACAAGCTGCGCATCGTGGACGAGCTGCTGAGTTCCACGCCGCGCCTGATTGCCAACGTGGACGCGTGGAAGGATTCGTGGAAGCGGAAGAAGATTGAGACGCTGGCGTTGCTGCTCAAGGGCGCGCTGGACGCCGAAACCAAAGTCGGCCTGAAGATGAATATTGCGGCGAAGAACCTGGCCAAGCTGCTGGCGGATCTGCCCGCGCTGCGCAACCCGACCATCTCCAATTTGAGCCTTAAGGACTGGGTTGCCGTAGAGACGATCATTGATGAAAAGGTCGTGCGTGAGCTGATTCCGCAGCTCAAGGCCGCCGGCGCGGAAGGCATCATCGAGTATCCGCTGAACAAGGTCGTGTATTGAATCTGTAAAATTTGAGTGGCGTTTTGGCCGCCCTTTTGTTACATAATCACCTATCCATTTATGGGATCACTGAAAAAACGCCGTAAGGCAAAAATCAACAAGCACAAACGGCGCAAGAAGCTGCGCTTAAATCGTCACAAGAAGCGCACCTGGCAGAAGTAATCTGCCGGCGCCATGTGATTTCACAGCCGTTCGCGGCGGTTGCTTTGCAGCCATTGCGAACGGTCTTTTTTTTGTCATGAAACACCAGTTTCAAAAACATTACACGCGCGCCGAGGCGGAGGCGCTGCTGCCGCAATTGCGTGCCTGGCTCACCGAATTGAATCGCCTGCGCGGGGAAGGGGAGCGCTATGAGCAGCGACTCGGCGGCCTGAACACCGACGGGCAGGATACTGGCGGCGAAACCGTTAACCAATGGATTCGCGCGCTGGCGGGGATGCAAAATCTCCTGGCTGAGTTTCAGCGGCGCGAAATCGTCATCAAGGATCTTTCGCGCGGGTTGGTGGATTTTCCGGCGCTTATCAGCGGCCGGGAAGTGTTTCTGTGCTGGGAATCCGACGAGGACAAGGTCGAGTTCTGGCACGATCTGGACACCGGGTACGGCGGGCGCGAGCGGATCGATTAAGCTTAATAAACCGGCAGCGGAAAGATCATCCGGCGCAGCTACGGCGACGGGGTGGGAGGGTCAGGCCTGAGCACAATCTCTTCGACCACAGGCCGTTCGCGATAGTTGATTTCTGAGCGCCCTTATTCGTGGCGTTCTGCCGTGGACTTCGTGGTTTATAGTGTTCCCCTTTGCCCATTGCGTTGAAGACCTATTGAATTAGCGCTGCACGCGGCCAGTGTGTTGGGGGTTCGCGCGCCACATCGGCCAGGAGCTGTTCGCTAGCGGTGCAGCCTTCGGCAGTGTCCGCCAAGCGCACAGCTGTTGCTCATCCGCGAGGTAAATCAACCCCGACGGTCCGATGTTGGCTGACGAATAAAATCCATGCCCTGCTGGGAACGCCCAGAGAAACGTCCCGTCCGCCGTGGTCATCCCGGAGTTGGACCATGGGGCGGCGGTGAAAATCCGGTGGCCCGCGAGTGCCACCGCCGAAGCTTCGACCGGGTTGCCCTCGTCGAGATGCCAGCGCACCTTGCCCTCGGGATTCAACTTTTGGAGCGTGCGGTTGACGCCGAGATAGAGATTTCCTGACTCATCCAGAACCGGCGACGAACTGGTGAAGCCGCCCGTGTGTTGGTGCCACCGTTCCGTGCCGTTGGGGTTCAGCGCGTAACAATTCCCGTCCGTCGAGCTGATGTACAGGGTGCCGTCCTCGCTAATGGCAGGGGAGGTGATGATCTCTGCGCGGGTGGCAAATTTCCACTTGAGCTTTCCCTCCGGCGTAAGCGCATAAAAATTCTTGTCATGCGATCCGAAATAAATCGTGCCATCCGCGCCGATGGCGGGCGAGGAATCCACGATGCTCCCGGTGGCAAACTGCCATTTCATCCCTCCGTCCGGGTTCAGTGCGTAAAAATTCTTGTCCCAGGAGCCGAAATAGACAGTGCCGTCCGTGCCGATGGCCGGTGAGGAATCCACCCACGCGCCCGCGGTAAATGACCATTTCAATTTCCCCTCCGGCGTGAGTGCGTAAAAGGTCCGATCGCGCGAACCGAAATAAATCGTGCCATCCGCCGCCACGGCCGGGGAGGATTTGATTTCCAGGCCCGCCTTGAATTTCCATTTGAGCTTTCCCTCGGGAGTGAGCGCGAGCAGCCAGCCGTGAAACGTGCCCGCGTAGATCGTGCCATCCGGCGCGAGGGCGGGGGAGCAGGCTGCGCCTCGGTCCGGCAAGGGGTAGGTCCACAGGTTGGTCACGCCTTCGTCCTGGGCGGCGGCGGCGAGCGCGAGCCAAAATGTCAGTGGCAGGAATAACCGGAATTTCATCGCCGCCAGTAAAACTTCAAAGCCGCCGGACTGCAAATGCAAACGCGTGATGGCGCACCAACTCAGGTGACACCAAAGGTATTCGCGTCGCTCTTGAACGATCGCATAAAAAAAATTTAATTTTCAACCACCTTGTCAGTCTCCTGCGGAGCGTTTATCTTTCGCGGCCTATGGAAAAAGTTGTCATCATCGGTTCCGGCCCCGCCGGTTGGACGGCCGCGCTGTACACTGCCCGCGCGCAGCTGACGCCGCTCGTGCTGACGGGCAAGCAGCCCGGCGGTTTGCTCACCACCACGAGCATCGTGGAGAATTTCCCCGGTTTTCCCGAGGGCGTAGACGGTTACGAACTGATGACGCGCATGCAGAAGCAGGCGGAGCGCTTCGGCGCCAAGACCAGCTTCGGCGTCGTGGAGTCCGTGGATTTCTCGCAGCGCCCCTTTCATTTGATTGTGGATGGTGAACAGGTCGTTGCCGAAACCGTCATCATCGCCACCGGCGCCAGCCACAAGCATCTCGGGGTGCACGGCGAACACGAGCTGGAGACCAAGGGCGTGACCTATTGCGCCACGTGCGACGGCGCGCTGCCCGCGTTCCGCAACCAACCGCTCGTCGTCATCGGTGGCGGCGATTCCGCTTGCGAAGAGGCCCAGTATTTGACGCGCTTCGGTTCGGTGGTGTATCTGGTTCACCGCCGCGACAGTTTGCGCGCGTCCAAGATCATGGCCGACCGCACACTCGCCAATCCCAAGATCAAGCCCATCTGGGATTCCGCTGTCACGGAGATCCTCGATGTGAAGCAGGACACGGTGACTGGAGTGAAATTGAAGCATCTCAAGACCGGCGCGGAAACCCTCCTGCCGGTCGCGGGCGTATTCATTGCCATCGGCCATGTGCCGAACACGGATTTGTTCAAGGGAAAAATCACCTTGGACGAGAATGGCTTCGTGGTGCCGCAAATCGGTACGATGACCAACATCCCCGGTGTGTTTGTGGCCGGCGACTGCGCGGACCATGTCTATCGGCAGGCCATCACCGCGGCGGGTGCCGGGTGCGCGGCGGCGATTGATGCCGAGCGTTTTCTGGCGGCGGAGAATCAGTAGGCCCGGAATTTAACGCTAAGCGAAATACGGAAATCGGAAGGCGGCGACCCGGATTTCACCGAATATCAGGCTTGCCTCACGCAAAGGCGCGAAGCTGGAAAATATTCCCCGCTGAACAGCGAACGGGGGGTGCGGACAACCGCGCTCGCCCCGGTCTTTTATTTCCAATCGGTAATTGGAATTGGCAAGATGGGGCGAGGTTTTAGCAAGAATGATCAGGAATTCTTCGTTGACGGTGACGCTCGTCCCGCTAATATGGTCGCTCGGTTTCGGGAACCATTTTACCAAAAAAAGGAACTAAAAAACATTTATGGCAGTAAAAGTAGCAATCAACGGATTCGGCCGCATCGGCCGGATGGTCTTCCAGGCGCTCTGTGATCAGGGCTTGCTGGGCAAATCAATTGATGTCGTTGCCGTCGTGGACGTGTCCACCGACGCCGACTATTTCGCCTACCAGATGAAATATGATTCTGTGCACGGCAAGTTCAAGCACGCCGTCTCCACCGAGAAGAGCAACCCTGCCCTCGAAGAGACCGATATTCTGGTGGTCAATGGCCACAAGATCAAATGCGTGGGTGCGGTGAAAGACCTCGCGACCCTGCCTTGGAAGGCCCTCGGCGTGGATATCGTGATCGAATCCACCGGCCTGTTCACGGACAGCGAGAAGGCCAAGGCTCACCTCGCAGCCGGTGCCAAGAAGGTCATCATTTCCGCCCCCGGCAAAGGTGAAGTCAAAACCATCGTCATGGGCGTCAACGAAGGCGAATACGACGCGGCCAAGCACAACATTGTTTCCAACGCGTCCTGCACCACGAACTGCCTCGCGCCGCTCGTCCATGTGCTGCTCAAGGATGGTTTCGGCATTGAAACCGGTTTGATGACCACGATTCACGCCATGACGGCCACGCAGAAGACCGTGGACGGCCCGTCCAAGAAGGATTGGCGCGGCGGTCGTGCGGCCTCCATTAATATCATTCCCTCCACCACCGGTGCGGCCAAGGCCGTCGGCGAAGTGTTGCCCGCCACCAAGGGCAAGCTCACCGGCATGGCGTTCCGCATCCCCACGGCGGACGTCTCGGTCGTTGACCTGACGATTCGCACCGTGAAGGACACGAGCATCGAAGAGATCGACGCGGCGTTGAAAAACGCCAGCAAGACCTATCTCAAGGGCATTCTCGGTGTGACTGACGAGGAACTCGTCTCCACCGATTTCATCCACGACAATCGCAGCTCCATCTACGACAGTCTGGCCACTCTGCAAAACAATTTGAAGGGCGAGAAACGCTTCTTCAAGATTGTGAGCTGGTACGATAACGAATGGGGTTACAGCAACCGCGTGGTGGACCTCGTGAACTACATTACGGCCAAGGGAATTTAATTTCCCCGACAATTCAAAACGGCGACTGGGCAACCAGTCGCCGTTTTTCTTTGCTTGGAATTAAACTCCTCTGTGACGCTCTGTGATGGCTGTTCAGCTTCACAGAGGTGGCCTCACTTCGGCATCTGGACAGTCGGCTGGATGACTTTCTTGTGTTCTAATTTTTCCAGCTTGGGTGTGATGACCACCTGACAGTAGGGCTGGTTGGAATTGGCGTCGTAATAGCCCTGATGGTAATCCTCGGCGGGATAGAATTTCGTGAACGGGGCGATCTCAGTAACAATGGGTCGGCTGAAATCGGTTTGTGCGGCGAGCTTGGCTTTTTCGGCGAGAAGTTGCTGTTTCTGGTCGTGATACAGGATGATGGAGCGATATTGCGTGCCTTCATCCGCGCCCTGGCGGTTGAGCGTGGTGGGGTCGTGTGCCTGCCAGAACACCGAGAGCAGTTGTTCGTAGGAGATCTTGGCGGGATTAAAGGTGATCTGGGTGACCTCGGCGTGACCGGTGTCGCCGCCGCAGACTTGGTGGTAGGTGGGATTGGGGGTGTGGCCACCAGCGAAACCGCTCGTAACCGTGAGGACGCCGGGTAACCGTTCGTAAACGGCTTCCATGCACCAGAAACAACCGCCGCCGAGGGTGGCGGTTTCAATTTGATTTGTGTTCATAAGCGAATGAGGCTGGGCCACGGCGGCGATGTTTAGGCCGCCGGCCATGAGTAGGGTGGCGATAAAAGTTTTCAGCATCGCAGAGTTTGACCGTGCCGGGGAGGAAGCATTCAAACTTGGGGCGGATTTGTGGTTTAGTCAGGAGTGCCATCAGGTGGCACTGCGTCTGGAAAAGTAAAATCAATGTCAGAAGTCCGGGCAAAATACCGCTCACCGCTAGCCCGTGCTGGTCGTGGATCCATGCGGTTGCAGTCCTTCAAAGGTAAGGCGGCGGCCCCCACGGTTATGGCGTGGCAAACACGCCGTTGCGGGTCAGGGCGGCTCGGGTCATTTCGGGAGTCTCGTGCAGGATGGCCCGCCAGCCGCGCGCGGCGCCGGCAGCGATGTTCTCCGCCCGGTCATCGATGTAGATCAGGTCAGCTCCGCGTCGGCCGCTCATTTGTTCCATGGCTTCGTAGATCTCCGACTGGGGCTTCAGGGCTTTGACCTCGTAGGAGAATAGGTAGCCGTCGAAGTGAGCAAAAAACGGGAAATTGGCGCGGACGTGTTCGATGGCGAGGTCGTTGGTGTTCGAGAAAATATAGGTCTTGAACCCGCGGGCCCGCAGTTCTGCGTGGAGGGCGATCATCTCGGGCATGGCGGAGAAGATGTCGGCGAAATAGCCGCCAAACTCGTCGAGTCCGCCGGTAAAGCCGATCGCGTTGCCGACAGCGTTAAAAAATTCCTGGCGCGTGATCCGGCCGGATTCATATTCGACGAGGACGGGTGAACTGCCAAGGAAGGCGTGCAGGTCGGCCGGGGCCTTGGCGCTACGGGCGGCCACCTTGCGCGCGGCGACGCTGTAATCAAAGTCCACCAGCACTTTGCCAAGATCGAAGATAAAGACGGGATTATTCATAAAAATAGAAGGCGGCGGGGAGAAATCAGAAAGGGTGGGATCGGCGGGGGGCTATTTTCACCTTCAGTGCATTTCCCGGCGGCTTTCCAGGGCACGGTTGAGCGTGAGGTCGTCGGCGTATTCCAAGCCGCTGCCGGCCGGCAGGCCGAAGCCGATGCGGGAGATTTTCAAACCCGCTCGGGCAAGCCGCTTGGCCAGATAGCTGCTGGTGGCGTCGCCCTCCACGTCCGTGCCAAGGGCGATAATGATTTCGCCGATGGGTTCGGCGGCGAGTCGCTTTTCCAGTTCGCCAATGCGCAGGTCCTCCGGCTCCACACCGTCGAGTGGCGAGATTTTACCGCCAAGGACATGGAATTTGCCGCGATAGGTGCCGGAGCGTTCAATGCTGAGAATGTCCACGGCCTTTTCCACGACGCAGACGAGGGCCCCATCGCGGCGCGGATCGAGGCAGGTGCTGCAGGGCGAAGCTTCCGTGAGGGCACCGCAGGTGTCGCAGAAGCGGATACGCGCCCGCGCTGTCAAAAGGGTGTCGGCCAGATGCTGCACCTGCGCCATCTCGCTTTGGACCAGATGCAAGGCGACGCGTTCCGCAGAGCGCGGTCCGATGCCGGGCAGCTTGCTCAGTGCGGCGGTGAGGGCAACGATGGGTTCGGGCAGCATAATAGATCGGCAGAAAACAGAATTAAACAGGCAGAAACCGCAGTGCGTAGCTGGCGCGGAAAATCATTTCTTTCAACACCTTCTGCCATCCCCCCCCTCACATTCCCGGCAGGCTGAACCCCGCCGTGGCCTTGCCCATCTCGGTGTTCGAAATTTCCTTGGCCTGGCCGAGCGCCTGATTGGCGGCGGTGAGAATCATGTCTTCGACCAGTTGCGCGTCGGAAGGGTTCAGCGCCTGCGGGTCAATCTTGATGGAGGCAATTGTGCCGTCACATTTGGCGACCACCTTGACCGCGCCGCCGCCGCTGGTGGCTTCGACGGTGCGGGTGGCCAGCTGCGCCTGGATGAGTTCCATCTGTTGCTGCATTTTTGCAGCCTGTTTCATGAGTTTGCCGAGGGACATGGTGGGTGATTGAGTTCTAATTTTTTAGTTGTTAATGGGAGGCTGGGGTCAGGCGCGCACTTCCACAATGGTGCCTTTGAAAATTTCAAGTGCTTTCTGGATGAGTGGGTCGTTTTTGAAATCGTCCTTACTGAAGGCGACCGGCGTTGTTTTTTTCTCGACGACTGGCGTGGCGGCTGGCGTGGCGGCGTGGGCGGTCGCGCTTTTGGGAGCGGCGGGTGGGGGCGGCGGTGCGGTCGCGACGGCTTTGCGGTCCCACCCGGCGGGGGCCTCGGCTTTGATGAATTTAATCATGGAGCCGGCGTGACCGAGCTCGCTGAGCTTGGTGGCGAGGAGGGTGTGGTTGCGCGTATTATCGACAAGTCCGAGATGGTCGGCGAATTCGGGGTCGAAACCGATGGTCAAAACATTTTTCTCGAATGAGACCGGATGGGCGTCAATGAGATAGCCGCGCGTGAAGGGACTGGCGCGGCCCACGGCGGCAATGAGGTTCGTCCACAAGCCGGCTAAGTCGCCGGGGGCTGCGGGCACAATGGGCGGCGGCGTGGGCGCCGCCGCCACTGGATTGGGAATTGACGTGGGGGGGGCAGCCTGCCTGGGCGACGGCGGCGCAGCCACCGGTTTGGTTACGGGTGGTGCCGGCGGAGCGGAAAAGGTCGCGGGCCGGGTCGCGGTGGGAACGGGGGCATTGGCGGCGGGCGCACCGGCCGCGCCGACTTGACCACGCAACTGGTTGAGTTGTTTCAGGACTGCATCGAGCGGCACTGCGTTGCGCGCATCGATGGCACGGAGCAGGGTGACTTCGAGTAGAATTTTTTTGGAGGCAGCGTCGCGCAGGCGCAATTCGGCATCAGCCAGTACTTCGAGCATGCGCGTAAAGGCGTCGGTGCTGGCCAGGACGGACTGTTCCTTCAGGGCGGCGACTTCCGCCTCGGAGGCTTCGAGCAAATTTAAGTCGCCTTTGGAGACCTGGTAAATGAGGAGATTGCGGAAATGGTTCAGCAGATCGCCGAGTAGTCGGCCGAGGTCCTTGCCGCCGCGGGCGAGTTCGTCCAGTTGGGTGAGCGCGGTGGAGATTTCGCCGGCCAGCACGGCGTGACTCAACTTGAGAATCTGGTTTTGGGCGGCGAGTCCGAACATGGAGAGGACGTCCGCTTCTTCGATCTTTTCGCCACAGAAGCTGATGAGCTGGTCGAGTGTGGATTCGGCGTCGCGCATGCCGCCGTCGGCTCCGCGCGCGATGGCGTGCAGGGCGGCAGCGTCAATGGTGACCTTTTCCTTGCCGGCGATCTCGGCGAGGTGTTTCGTGATGAGCACCGCCGGAATCCGCCGCAGGTCAAACCGCTGACAGCGGGAGAGAATCGTGGGCAGGACCTTTTCCGGGTCGGTCGTCGCGAACATGAACTTCACATGGGCGGGCGGCTCCTCCAGGGTTTTGAGCAGCGCGTTAAACGCCGCCGTCGAGAGCATGTGAACTTCGTCAATGATGTAGATTTTGAACTGCGAATGGGCGGGCGAGTATTTGCAGGTCTCGCGCAGCTCGCGCACCTGTTCGACGCCGTTGTTGCTGGCGCCGTCGATCTCCAGCACATCGAGCGCGCGACCCTCGGTGATTTCCTGGACGCGCGAGTCGTTGTCGTCGAAATCAATTTTAGGGCCGCCGGTGCAGTTGAGCGCCTTGGCGAAGATACGGGCGATGGTGGTCTTGCCGGTGCCGCGCGGGCCGCAAAAGAGATACGCGTGGGCAATGCGCTTCTGCGCGATGGCGTTGGCGAGGGTCTGCGTGACGTGCTCCTGGCCGACGACGTCGGCAAACCGCTGCGGGCGGTATTTGCGGGCGATGACCTGGTAAGACATTTTAGATGTGCTATTAATGATTTACCCGTGGCATCTGATTCTGCTGGCAATCGTAAATCGTAAATCGCCAATCGTAAATGAAGATGTGCCAGGGTGACTGCGGCAATTGCAAAGCAAACTACCGTTGCTGCCTTCCGGCTCTGGCGGGATTCGTAAGTCCACACTCCGCAGGCCCTGACGAAATAATTCTGAGGCACGCCTCAGGCCCTGACAAGGAGAAATACCGTTCGGGAACGGTCAGAGATTGGTGCTGATGTTCAGCGGCACGCCGAGGGCGGGCGCGGTGACGTCAATCGGCGCGCCGGCGTTGAGCTGGGCAAGGACGGAAGCGGTGAGGTCATTATCGCCATTGGCGAAAACAACGACCTGGGCCGCGCCGGAGTTGAGCACCATGGCGTAGCTGCCCGCCCGGGACTTGTCGGCCACGGCCTTCTGAATTTCGACCATGAGGTTGCTGCGCATGCGCTGGGTTTGATCCTCCAATTGAGCCCGGGCCTGACGCTGAAACTGTTCGATGGCACCATTGGCCGTGTTGATCTCCTTGGCCTTATCCTGGCTGGCCAGTTTGCGCTTGTCGCGTTCGTCGGGGGAGATGGCCGGGTCGTTAATCTGATCAAGGAGTAGCTTGTAGTCGGCTTGGGACTTCTCGAGGCCAGACGCCATGTCGCGGACTTCCTTGGTCAACTCCGTCTCACGGGTCTTGAGGGCGGATTGGGCGAGCTTGGTCTTGTAGTAGCCGTTGAAGATTTTTTCCAGGTCAACGGTAGCCACCTTGGTCTGGGCACCGGCGGAAACTACCGTGGCAACCAGCAGGGCAAGGGTCAAAATCGTGTAGCGCAAGTGTTTCATGGCCGAATAGAAAAACACAAATCCGTGGGGACGCCAGCACAAAATGAGGGTCAGCGCTTATGCAAGCGGAAGAATCATCACCGGCTGCGTCAGTTGGCTGGAGAAATGATGGAGATGAACATGTCGTTGGTGCCATTGCGGCGGGATTGGAGCGCGCTGACGCTGGTAGGTGAATCGATTGTCGCGGGGAAATTTGTCGAAAGCGTCTGGCCGGTGACGTAGGCGTTGGCGAATTGATCCATGGCGATGGCGTTGCCGAAATCATTGTCCACGCCACCAATATAGGAAGAATAGAGCAGGGCAGAGGCGTCTGCGCTAAACGCGATGACGAACACGTCGGTTTTGTATTGATTCTTAACGTAATGATTGGTCGCGGAGAGGTTGCCGCCGATGTTGCTGGGGGTGACCGGGAAATTCGTGCTGCTGGCCGATCCGACGACGTAGGCGTTGCCCAGCGGATCCAGGGCGATGCCATTGGCTATATCGCGGCCGCGGCCGCCGAACATGGCGGAATAGGTGATGCTGGCGTTGGTGCCATCCCAGCCGATTTTGGTGAGGAATGCATTCGTGGCCACCACGTAGTTTATGCCGTTGGTGTGCACGTAAGAGGAGGTCACGTCGGGAACCGTGTTTGGAAAATTGGTGGAGCAGGTGTAGCCGACCACATACGCGTTGCCATTGGCATCGGCGGCGATGCCGTTGGCGCGGTCCTCATTGGAGCCGCCGAGAAAGGTGGAATAGAGCAGGGACAGGTTCGTGGGCGAGGTGACGGTGAAAGCCGCCACAAACGCATCGGAGGCGAGGTTGTATTTATTGGTGGTCCCATTCAACAATCCGCCGTTGAAGTAATTGGTCCAGACCACCACGTTGGTTTTGAGAACATGGTTCACGGTGTTGGTGAAGATATTGGTATAGACCGACTTCATCGCAGGCAGATAATTAAGAACCGGGAAATTGGTCGAGGCTGTGTAGCCGGCCACAAAGAGTTTGCCGTTGCTGTAAGCGATGGCGCGCCCCTGATCAAAATTGGTGCCGCCAAGATAGGTGGAGTAATTCAGATTTGTTCCGCCGGGGGAAATTTCTGCCACAAAGGCGTTGGCATTGATGTAAAAGGTGTTCGTACACGCCAGAGACGGCTGATACGCCGTGTCGGTCGTGCAGGGAAAATTGGTGGAGAAGGTGTAGCCGGTGACATACGCATCCCCGACGTCGTCCAAGGTGATTCCGAAAGCCGCATCCATGCTGGAACCGCCAAGGTAAGTGGAATAAACCAGCCTGCTTCCATCGGGATTCAATTCAGTCACAAAGGCCGATTCGAGATACGTCTTGAGTGTGTGATTGGCCACGCCGCCGATGCTATTGTAAAGAGCGTGGGCCATCGGAAAATTTGTCGAGTCGGTAAAGCCCGTCACAAAAGCATCGCCATTCGTGTCCACGGCCACGCCTAAAGCTCCATCGTTGCCGCTGCCGCCGAGGTAAGTCGCGTAACTCAGACTCAAATTGGTTCCCAGGCCCGTTTCATCATATTCAATGTTAAACCGGGCGACAAACGCGTCGCCGGTGACTTTGCCACCGCTGTAGTTGGTCTGAGACGCGCCGGGGGTTGAAAAGGTCAGGTATGAATTATTGGTGTCCTTGGTGGAGAAAGTCTGGCCCGCCACATAAATGGAACCATCGTTGGTGTTCACGGCGATGGCCCAGCCGGTGTCGCCGTAATTGCCGCCAAAATAGCTGGAATAACTTAACACCGGGTCAATCACCACCGGCTGGCTGCGGTCATAATGGCCGAGGGCAAAGGCTGCCGTGTGCGCGTCCAGGATTGTGTAGCCGGCGGTAATTTCCTGCCGCACACCGTGTACGATTTGGTAGGCGACCGGAGGATGCTGGATCACTTCCCCGGAGCCGAAACTGATGACCAGCTCGCCCTGTGCGTCCACGGAAACTTTTTCCGAGCCGTCGAAGCGCAGCGCGATTGCCGACGGGCTGACGCCGGCGGCTAGGTTGAAATCGTATTCTAGTTTCTGCTCGTTGCCGTAATAGACCACGTTGATGCCGGGATAAACATCCTCTACCCGCACCTGTGCGAAGGTCGGGACATTGCCATGCCACTGACCGGGGTCGCTACCAATAAGATAATTGACGGTGCCGGTCAGTTTCCGGTCTCCGGCAATGTGAGCGGCAGGATTGGCCCCGACAAACCGCAAATAGCAGCCCGCCGTCGCACCAGAATTTTTGGTCAGCATAAATTCCGTCCCGGTTGCCGAGATGGAAAATTCCGCGTCGCTGGCGTGGGCGGTGAAATTCCCGACAGTGCCAGCTTCAAACCATAGTGGCAGGTTGGCGAACGGCGTGGCGCCCTGGGCGGCGAAGCTTAACGCGGTGAAGCCGAGAGCCAAGCCGGTTCCAAAAAGGTTTTTTGCGGAAAGTATCATGCTAAAATTCGCGAGTGTAACCGACGCCAAACTGGAACTGGCCGCTGCTGGTGTTGAATTGGTCGTGCTTCATGGGGATGCCGTAGTCCAGCCGCAACGGTCCGAGATGCGGAATGTTCAACCGCATGCCCAGCCCCCAGTCGTCGCTGTAATTCAAGGAGTAGGAATAGGATTTAGCATCCACACAGCCGATGTCGTAGAACGCCGCAATCCGCAAACTCACGCCGCCTTCCTTTTCAAAAATCGGTACGCTGTATTCCACTGAGCTGAACCAGTAGGTGTCACCGCCGATGGGTTCATCAACTGAAATGAAGGGAGAGTAGCTTTGTCGCGGCGCTATGTTGCGGAATTTGAAGCCGCGCAGCGAGTAAAGGCCGCCGAGATAATAGCGGTCGTAGAACGGCACGTCCCCGCCCTGCAGGCTGTCCGCCACGCCGGTGCGGCCCACGGCTTCGATCACATGACCCTTGAGCAGGCCGGGGAAATACCAGGCGGTGTGTAGCTCCACCTTGTAAAAATCGGTGGAACCCGCGCTGACTTCGGTGGACAATTCCGTGCGTTGACCATGGTTGGGCAGTTGCGTGCTGTTGCGCGTATCATAAGCCAGCGACCCTCCGACCCGTTGATAAACATGGTCGCCGGTTTGGCTCAGAATCGCGTCCGGCACGTTGGGCTGTTGCACGACGGGGTCGGGGCTGCCGACGGTTTGAAGGCCGTGCCAGCCGTTGTTCAAGGAGATGCCAATGTCTTCAAGGGTGTAGCTGGCGCTGCCGATGAGGAAGTCGCTGCCGAGCGCGCGGGTGAGGCTCACTTTGGTGCCGGTGCGCGTCTCGTCATAAATGTTGTTGGGGCTTTCAAAGTTCAACTGGTGGCGGTAGAGGTCCACGCCGAGCGAGAGTTTTTTGTTCAGGAACCACGGCTCGGTGAACGAGAGTTCGTAGTCCTGCCGCCTAGTGCCGAGCTGGACGCGCAAACGGAGTTTCTCGCCGCCGCCGGTGAAGTAGGGCGGATGGAATAAATCAAAATTACCCTGCGACACTTCGGCGTATCCGACGAGCGCATCCACGGAGCTGAAGCCGGCGCCGATGCTGAAGTTGCCGGTGTTTTGTTCCTCGACGCTGACGATGAGGTTCTTCCGGCCGGCAATCACGGGATCCGTCGGCTCCGGGCGCATGTCCACCTTGTCAAAATATTGCAGCCCCTCCAGGCGCTGTTTGCTGATCTTGACCTGCACCATGTTGAAGATGTCGCCGGGGCTGATGGCCAGTTCGCGGCGGATGACCTTGTCCTTGGTCTTTAGATTCCCATGGATTTCGATTTTTTGGACGTAGGAGATAGGGCATTCGCCGACCTGGAAATCGAGATCCATCGTGCCGCGCTCAATGTTGGGCACGGTCTGGACATGCAGCGCCTGGCCCTGGGCGATTTCAATGTAGCCTTTGCTTCCGTAAAAATCCTGAACTGCCTCAGTGTCCTTGGTCAGGCCGGCTGGCGTGAAAATGTTGGTGACATCCATCGGCAGACTGTTCGGGCCTAGTTTGACCTTGGAGTTTTGAAATTTCTGAATGGTTTTGACGCCGCTGATGATTTCCGCGTCGGTGAAGACTTTCTGGCCGCTGAACTTCACGGCGCCGACTTTATATTGCCGGCCTTCAAACAAATAATATTTCACGACCATGGAATTGGTCGTCGGATGGTCCAGCTTGACGTCCTTGATCTCGAAGTCGAGATAGCCGTGGCTGTGATAAAATTCTGTCAGCCGGTCCGTATCGCCGTCAAATTCCTCCTGCTTGTAATAGCCGCTGCCGGTGAGCCACGACCACATCCAGTGCGCCCGGGTCTTGACCTCCTTGCGCAAGGCTTTTTGCGGGTAGGCCTCTGCGCCTAAAAAAGTCACGAGGATGATTTTGACCTTGGGGCTTTCCTGAATCTGGTAGGTGACCGTGCCGTGCCCGGTGGCCTCGTCAATGCTCAGAACGTATTTCACCTTGGTGTCGGAGTAGCCGTATTTTTCATACAACTTTTTCATCTCCTGCACGTCTGTGAACGCCTTCTGCTCGTCCAACGGGTCGCCGGTCTTGAGGGTGATTTTTTTCTTGAGCTTGGAATCGCTCAACTTGACGTTGCCGTCGAGCTTGATTTCCGTAATGCGCGGACGCACCTGAACAATGTACGTGAGAATCACGCCGCCGTCATCCGCCTGGCCCACCGAAATACGGATGTTGTAAAATTGGCCGGTGGCGTAAAGCGAATGGACGTCGTCCTGAGAGCCGCCGGGAATATAATTGTCCCCCGCCTTGAGCTTGATGTTGTCACGGATGAGGGCGTCACTGACCGAGGCCGGCCCGATGAACTTGATGTCCACGCGGCTTATTTTGGTGCCGATGCCCTGCGCCCACGCCCCCGTGCCGCACCCGATAAAAATTAAAATGCCAAGGGAACGGAAAAAAGCTTTCATGATTCACCGGCCACCGGGCACGTCGTCGTCACTGAATTTCGTTGCGGTTTCAAATCGTGTATAGGGTTTCAAGAACGTCAAATTGACATCGCCCGTCGGGCCGTTGCGCTGCTTGGCGATCAGAAAATTCACCGGAATACCGTCGTTTTCATCCACCACCGCCGACTCTTCTTCATCGCCCGCATTGGGTTTGTAGAGGAGTCCGACCAGATCCGCGTCCTGCTCGATGGAACCGGACTCGCGCAAATCACTCAGCCGGGGTTTCCGGCTCTTGTCTTTCTCCATTTCGCGGTTCAACTGCGCTAGCACAATGATCGGAACATTTAATTCCTTCGCCAGCGCTTTTAAACCGCTGGAAATGTCGGCGATTTCCTGCTGCCGGTTCTCTTGCGCTCGGCGCGCAGTAGAGTTTAATAGCTGCAAATAGTCAATCACGAACAGCTTGATGCCGTGGTGCTGCGACATTCGCCGCGCCCGCGCCCGTAGCTGCAAAATGGAAAGCCCCGCCGTATCGTCAATGTACAGCTTGGACGCCGCCAGTCGCCCCGCCGCATTCGTCAATTTGGGGAAATCCGACTCTTTCATGAAACCCTCGCGAATGCTTCGCAAGTTCACGCGCGCCAGCGAACACATCATGCGCAGGATCAGGGACGCCGCGCTCATTTCCAAACTGAACACCCCCACCGGTAGCTTCAATTCCATCGCGACATGTTCCGCGACGTTCATTGCCAGCGACGTCTTGCCCATCGAAGGGCGCGCTGCGATGATGATCATTTCCCCGCCGTGCAGGCCGTCCGTCATTTTGTCCAGATCGACAAAGCCGGTGGAAATCCCGCCGAGCTGGCCTTGCCGGCCAAAGTAATTTTCAATCGTCGCGATCGCGCCGGTCACCAGTTCGTTGATCGGCAGCATGCCGACCTGCTCGCGGGATTCGTTGACGTGCAAAATTTCCTTCTCCACCTCGTCCAGCAACTCTTCCACGTTGCCCTCGAAGTCGTAAACTTTCCCCACCACGCCTGAGCATGTGGCGATGAGTTTCCGCAGCAAATACTTTTCGCGGACGATTTCCAGGTAGTAGCTCAGGTTCGCCGCGCTCGGCACCGCGTCCTGCAGCTGGCTCAGATAGGCAATGCCGCCGACCTGGTCCAAAAGTTGCCGGTCCTTCAGATTCTGCTGCACTGTGATCAGGTCAATGGCCGTCCGTGCGTTGAACATCTCCGACAGCGTCTCGTAAATGGTCTGGTGCCGCAGATCGTAGAACGCCATTTTGCCGTCGTCCTTGAGTTTTTCAATGCACTCGCCAATGCACTGGTTCGGCTCCAGCAAGGCGCAGCCCAGCACGCCTTGCTCCGCCTCCGTGGAATGCGGCGGCAACCGGTCGAGGGTGGCGACGGCGTTCGGGGACCGGCGCTCGCCTTTCGTCCGGCGGCTTTTCTTGAAATCAGCTCCCGCGTCGGCGGAATTGCCGGACAACGGTTCGGAGACGGAATCAATCATGGCCGCAGAAGATGAGGTTTTTTTGAGGCGAATCAAACTCCTTTTATGCACAGCCGCCAAAGTTCTTCACAAAAGCGGAAATCGGGCAGTCAAACCCGTGCGGGAGCGCTGCCACCCCTGTGGATATCTTTAGCGATCAGCTATGGTATTGGAAAGATTTGCCGGTGTTTCGGTGGCTAACAAATTTGACTCGCCGGGTTTCAGGGCTAAACTCACCGCGTTTAATTTTATATGAATCGTAAGCCCTCCATGCTCGTGGTTTTCCTCACGGTCTTCATTGACCTCATTGGGTTTGGCATCGTCGTGCCGCTGGTGCCGCTGTTCAGCCGGCTTTATGGTGCGAGCGGCTGGATGATTGGCGTCATTATCGCCTCGTTCTCGGCCATGCAGTTCATCTTCTCGCCCATCTGGGGCAAGCTCTCCGACCGTCACGGACGCCGTCCGATCCTGCTCATTAGCACCGCTGGCGCTGCGCTGTCGTACGTGCTATTCGCGATTGGCTCGGGTTTTGAGAACCATTCGCTCGCGCTCGGCGCGCTGCTGGTCTCGCGCCTGTTCGCGGGCGCCTGCGGCGGCAACATCACGGTCGCACAGGCTTACATCGCCGACATCACGCCGCCGGAAAACCGTTCCAAGCGGATGGGGCTCATCGGCATGGCGTTCGGCCTGGGGTTTATTTTCGGCCCGGCCATCAGCGGGGTCGCGTTGAAATTCGGCGGCGTCACGGCGCCCGGTTGGACGGCGGCAGTGCTGTGTGCGCTGAATTTTCTTCTCGCCTATTGCATTCTCGCGGAAAGCTGGAAGCCGGATTCCACGCCGGTCACCCGGCGTCCGCGTTTTGCGCAGTGGGGTCACACGCTCACGCAGCCTAAAATCGGTTTGCTCATTTTGATTTTCTTTCTCGCCACTTTTGCCTTCAGTTGTTTCGAAAGCACGCTCCCGCTGCTCATCAATGATAATTTCAAACTCCACATCGACAAGGACATCGCTTCGCCGGCGACGACAGTCATTTGGCTGTTTGTTTTCTGCGGCCTCATTTCGGCTTTCGTGCAAGGCGGTCTGATTGGCCGACTGGTAAAGGCGTTTGGTGAGCCGAAACTGATTTGCGCCAGCCTGGTGATGACCGGCGTCAGCCTCGTGCTGCTGCCGCTGATTCATGGCAACGGCGCCCTGAAATGGGCAGCCGTGCTGCATCTCGCCGATCTGCCGTGGATCAAAATGCTCGCCGCACTCGTGCTGCTTTCGCTCGGCTCCAGCCTGTCGCGTGCGCCGCTATTTGGACTGCTCTCGAACCTGACGCCCGCCACGGAGCAGGGTGCGACCATTGGCGTCGCCCAAAGCGCCGGTGCGCTCGCGCGGATTGTTGGCCCGATTTTTGCCGCGACCCTGTACGGCCTGAATGACGCCACGCGCGCGCTGCCGTATCTCATTTGCGGCGGCATCGCCATCCTGGCGGGTCTGCTGACCGTGCGCCGGCTGCTGGTAAAATGATTTTGGCTGCGAAATTTCTTCCGCAGCCAAAGCCGGTTTCAATTAAAAGAGCGGCGGACTGACATTTACACCCGGAGTTTTGTCAGCCCGCCGCCTTGCCGTTCACAGGAACGGAAGGGGTCAGTTGCCACCCGGCGGCGGGCCGGACGGAGGCGGGTTGCCGTCGCCTTCTCCGGGCGGCGGGCCGGAAGGCATGCCGCTGTCACCCGCGCCGGGGCCATTGCCTTGACCCTGTCCGCCGGAGCCTCCGCGCATCTGGCCACCTTGGCGCATGGGTGGCCGCATGTTTTTCAACTGGGTGAATTGTTCAGGCGTGAGGATTTTTTCCAGCTTCGCCTTCGTGTCCGCTTCAAGCGCGGCGATTTGAGTCTTCTGGTCGTCGGTCAGCTTGAGCTGTTCCTGGGCGCGCGGCGGGAGCAAATGGAATCCGCCCCGGCCACCGGGACCGCCGGCATGTTGCTGCGGCGGCTGGGCGTCGGACGGTGGCGGGTTGTCTTGCGCGGTGAGGAGGCACGTTGAAGCGCCGAGCGCCAGGGCGAGGAGTGCGATTTTTGTTTTCATAATGCTGTTCGTTTTTTGTTTTGTTTGTTGTTGTGGGTGTAAAATTTTCAAGAGTATGCCGGCCATTTCATTTGAACGCCCGCTTCGGCCAGTGTTGCCTGCAGGGTCGCGATCGGGAACGGTTTGTTCAGCAAGCCGCAGAACCCGGCGTGCCTTGCTGCGGCGCGGGTAAAGAATCCACTGCCGGTTGCCAGGATGATTTTTTGGCCGGGTGAAACCGCGCGCATCCGGCGGCACAGTTCCACGCCGTCCATGCCCGGCATTTCAAAATCCGCGATGACCAGTTCGTATTTTTCCGGGGCCGCCGCGAATGCCGCCAGCGCGGCCAGCGGTGAGCGGTAACATTCGACGGCTGCCGCGGTCAGGTTTTCAACCAGCGTGGACAGGAGCGACAAAATGGCGGCGTTGTCATCCACGAGCAGCCAGCGCTGGTTCGATGTTGGGGCAAGGGGATGATTCATATGGCCTCCGTTTGGGATTGAACAGTCGCAGTCGCCGCCGGCTTCCTGCCGGTGCATTTGCTCCGCTGCCGCTGGAGTCTGTTCGCACTTTTCATGAGTCCAATCTACCGGATGCCACCTTAAGCCAACATGAAGCCGGAAAAATTCTGAATTATTTATCGGGGGAAGAAAACTGCTTGTCCGTCAAGGTTTTCAAAAAAGCCACGAGCGCGCGTTTGTCCGCCACCGTCAAGGGCACGCCGCCATCGGGATGCTTGGCCAGATTGGGATCCAGCGTGGGGCTGCGTTTCACGCCGGTCACATAATGTTCAATCACGGCTTCTAAACTCTGAAACCGTCCGTCGTGCATGTACGGTGCGGTCAACGCTACGTTGCGCAGCGATGGCGTGGCAAATTTGCCATCGTCGAAACGTTTTCCGGTGATTTTACCGCGCCCGCGGTCGGAAAATGTTTCGTCCAGCCCATTGTTCGCGAAGTTCTGGCTTTGAAACAGCGGCCCGCCGTGGCAATGAAAACAGTCCGCACCGTATTGTCCGCGCCGGGGATCATATTCCGTCGAGAATAATTCAAACCCGCGCTGCTCGTCGGGCGTGAATGTTTCCTCGCCACGCAGTACCCGGTCAAACTTGGCGTCGAATGACGTGAGGGTGAGCAGGTAGTTCTCCAGCGCGAGCGCGATTTTTTCGGCCGTGATTTCCGGGGCGCCGAATGCGGCGGTGAACAGGGCAGGGTAAATTTCCGGGACAGCCGCCGGGAGAAGGTTATTTCCATTTTCCGATTTTACAGGCTGAGTCCCGGGGGGGTGACGGTTCCCCAGTTTAGCGACCAGGTTCGTCAGCGTCTCGTGCATCTCGATGGGGTTTTGAATCGGCTGCAGCACCTGTTGCCGAAGGCTTGGGGCACGGCCATCCCAGAAAAAATCTTTTTTCCACGCGAGGTTGAAGAGCGGCATCGTGTTGCGCGGGCCGGATCCGCCTTCGGCGCCGCGCGCCGTGCGGCGTCCGTCCGTGAATGCCTTGGCCGGCGCGTGGCAATCCGCGCATGATTGGACGTTATTGCGGGAAAGTCGTGGGTCAAAGAAAAGGGCTTTACCCAGCGCGACCCGCTCCACCGTCAACGGATTGTCGCGCGGCAAATCAGGGATCGGAAAGGTGGCGCTCATTTGGAACGCATACGGCGTGATTTTCTCCGGCAGGTAAAGGGGCTTGGGATGGGCAAGGGTGATTTCCGCATCCGTCAAGGCGCTGATCCGGTGGACCCGGAACGCGCCGGCCAGATTCGCAACAAGCGCGGCAGAGAGGGGATCGCCATCGCGTGAGTGCGTGGAGGAGCCATCTTTGCCAAATGCCAGGGGATAGGGTGCGTTCAGCAGGGTGGCCAGATCCAAATCCAAATCCAGCCGGGCTTCGTTGGTGATAATGAGCGGCGCTGCTAGCGTGATGCGCGTGGCGTTCGTATCGCGCGCCAGATGGTAGGCCCAGCCGTCAAGTTCGCCGGCGGCATTGCGCCAGAGACCTTCGAGTGCGAGAAAAATAAAACCGCCCTGCCAGCTCCAGTGAAGTCCATTCAGGTTGGGATTCAGCGGATCGCTCGCGGAAAATTGCGCGATGTTCGTGTGATTCAGGCTCGGGTTCAGTCCCACCAGGAATCGCACCGAGCCAAATTCGCCCGCTGGAATTTTTTCCAGCCAGATGGAATTCCGCTGTGCCTCCAAGTCCAGCCACGCCACGGCGTTGGATATTTCGAGCCACGAACCGTCGGTTCGTTGGAGCGCGAAATCGCTGACGAGCGAGCTGAAGCGGGTGATGGAAAAAGTCTCGCCTGCCGAAGTCTGGTAGCGGAGCGATGCCGGCTGAAGATTTTCGCCGGCGACTTTGGGGGTGATGACAATTTGCAGCGTGGCGGGCGATGCCAAGCTCACGGTGCAAAGCAGGACGAGGTAGAAAAAATATTTCCGCAGCCCCTTCATTTGACCTCGTAGTCACTCCGGCCGGGATTCCACAGCAGCGTCGTGGACTTCCCCGGCGGGGTTGTCGTTCCCGTTTTCGGCTTCAGATCGGGCTGCGCAACGAAGTTTGTTGTCACCGGTTCGTGGATGCCGGTGACCAAACGACCGTTCGGATATCCGTGATAGCGTCGGCCCATGTTGTAAGGATAGACAGGTTGGCCCTTCGCATCAATGGTTGTGAAATAGGCGTAAGTTCCCTGCGGAAATTCCGGCGTGACGCACCAGCGACCGTTCAATTCGTCGAGGTCGAAATCCCGGCCCGAATTCTTTCCAAGGTCACCGAGAAACGCGTAGTCCTCAAGGTAATGCCCAAGCGGATACATCTCGCTGACGTCCGGGCCGGTCTGAAATTTCTGCAGTGTGACAGAACGGTTTTGTTCGCGCGCTACCCACGCGGGTAGGGATTTTCGACCGGATTGCGCGAGGTTGTCTGAGCCGTTGTCCCCATTGCGGAGGACAAAGCCGGAAACCATCCGGCGCACCCCGCTGGTGGGGTTTGTGGGAGTGGAAAAGCCTAGGGGCCCATAAAGGGGATAGCCATCCTGCATCCAACCGAGAATCGGCGAATGTTTCATTGGCGGGTTGTGGCTCTCGTGATACGTCTGGGTTGCACGATCAAAGTCGACGTGATCACCAAGCTGGTAACGCAGCGCGATGGGTTCGGCGTGATAATGATAGGTGCCCCGGTTTTGCTGGTGTGCGAGGGCCGCGTCGAACGTTTTTCCCTCGTTCACCAGCGCGTCCCGGTTCCAGATATGGTCGCCCTGGCCGATGCCCGCGCGCGGATCGGCATCGCGCCCATTTGGGTTCGAATAGGAAAAGGCATCGCAGGCGTCAAACATCCGTACGCCGTCCACGAACAGGCCGATTTCAAAAAGCCGGTTGAAGGTGGATGTGGTTTGCGTGGATGGATGACGCGGTAAGGCGAAAATAAAATGCTGGTCGGTTGGCAGGTTGGGGAACCGTCCGTTCAGCCACGGCCCCATGATTTGGCTGCCCAGACCGGTGCTGCGGACGTAAACCCAATTCGTCGATGACAGGATTTCTTGCACCCCGCAGTAAGCTGGTTGCCCCTGCGTGTTGCGTCCATTGCTCCAGGTGGTTTCCGCCTGCCTGGACGTTTTCTCCGCATCAGTGCGATAGATTTGCGCCACCTTGCCGGAATTTAGCGTGAACCAGGACGTGAGCTGCGGGTCGGCTGAGGCGTTGAGCACTACTGAGCAAAGGCAGGCGAAGGCAAGTGTGGTTTTCAATTGAACAATTTAGGTTGGACGACGTTAAGTAGACGTTCAGTCTGAAATTTTGATGATAAATTCAGGGATCATACGCAGTTACTGCGGTACGGGCGACGCGATAAAAGAGGAGGTTGCCGGTGGGAGTGTTGGTGTAGCTGGCGCTATTTAAATCGGTGCCAATGTTGGTTGAATTCGTGGCCCACCCAGTAAAGTTGGTGGTGGATTGTACCATATACGTACCGCCTTCGATGGCACTCCAAGTCAATGTTACCGTGCCTTTATTTGCGACGGGCGTGTTCAAGGTTGAGGTGAGATTGGTGCTGCCGAGGAAGTTGGTGACGACCGTTTCAGTGATCGAAGTGACTTTACCGCCAGTCGGATTGCCGTAGTAGCCGCGGCCAATATTATAGGGGAATACAGGCGCCCCATTGGATGAGATCGCGACGAAGTAGGCGTAGGTGCCATTCGGAAATTCCGGCGTGACACAATAGCGGCCGTTGTATTCGTCGAGGTCGAAATCCGTACCCTGCACATAGCCCCGGTCGCCCAAGTAATCATTGTCTTCCATGTAGCGACCGAGCGGATACGATGAGCTGACGTTGGGTCCGACCTGATTTGAACTGACATTAAAGAGTCTTGCCGCCCAAGCCGGAATAGTTGTCCTACCATTCAGCGTGAGGTTGCTGGTGCCGTATTGGCCGTTGCGCAGGATATAACCGGAAATCATTCGCCGAATCCCGCTCTTGGAGTTTGTTGCGTTGGAATAGCCACATGGCCCATAAATCGGATACCCATCGGCCACCCAGCCCAGTATGGGTGAGTGTTTGGTCGGGGTATTGGTAGATTCCGTATAAGCTTTGGTTCCGGAATTAAAATCGATATGGTCACCGAGTTGATAGCGTAAACCAGGTGGATTCGCATGATAATGGTGCTGTCCACCGGCTTGGTGAGCATTATTGGCATCAAACGTAACCCCTTCGTTAATATACGCATCGCGGTTCCAGTATCCGGTGGTGTTCTGCGCATCGGCGGTGCCGTTCCAGGTATAGGCATCCCAACTATTGAACATCACGACCCCGTCCACAAATAGGCCAATCGGTCCGCCGCCACTTTTTGCCTTAGTGGTCGGTACGGACGGAGTTCGTGGAACGCGGAACAGCAGTTTTTGATTCGTTGGGTAACTGGGGAAGGCTGTCGTGTGAGACGCATTCAAATACCAGGGACCCATGACCACCCCCGCCAAGCCAGAGCTGTAAATGTATACCCAAATAGCTGAGGAATAAACATCCTGTACGCCACAATAGACTGGTAAAGATTGCGTTGTGGTACCGGTGCTCCACGTGGTGCTGGCGGTGCCGTTGGTCTTGTTTACGTCGCTGGTGTAGATGCGGGCGTATTTACCGGAGTAGGTTGTGAACCATGAATTGGTCCGCGGATCAGCGGCATGCGCAAGGGTTGCGAGCACCATGAAAATTGCCAGGAACGAGGTGGTGAAGTTCGTTTTCTGGAGTGGCGGAAGTTGAGTTTTCATACGGTCACGGTACCTGAATTAACCTTAAGCGGACGTGAAGCCAACCATTTCTTGTACAATCGATGGCAATTTAGGGTCGTGATACAACCAGAAGTCTCCGGGACTTTTAAATCAGTGACCTCAACGATGGCGAACTGCATCGGTGTCCTGTGAGTCTTGCCAACGGAATGGGCGGCCAATCTGCGCAAAAGCACATGGCGGCCCAATTTGTTTTGCCGATTAAAACTCGGAGTTTTCTGTGCGGGCAGAAAACACCACAAAACCGGTGCTGTGTCGCCACCAGAATGGGACCCTGTTGCGACAGTCCTCACATGTGACGAGGAGGGCGCCGACCGGTTTTAGGGCATCAAAGTTGGCAAGCCATTTGACGTGGAGAATCCTTAATCTTCCCTTAAGGTTGATTTTGCAAGGATGACGCCAGCCTGCGGTTGTGTTAAATCTTTCATCAGATACCACATATGAGAATTCTTCTCGTCGAAGACGAACCGGATCTGCTCGCGAGCCTCGCCCAGGCCTTGCGCGAGGAGGGTTACGCCGTGGACACCGCCGACAACGGCGACGACGGGCTCTTTAATGCCGAAGGGACGGACTACGACGCCATCGTCCTCGACGTGATGCTGCCGGGCCTGGATGGCTGGGAAATTCTCAAACGCCTCCGCAAAACCAAAAAAACGCCCGTCCTCATGCTGACCGCGCGCGACCAGACCCGGGACCGCGTGAAGGGGCTCGACACCGGCGCGGATGATTATGTGGTCAAGCCCTTCGACCTCGAGGAGGTCTTTGCCCGGTTGCGCGCCATCATCCGTCGCAGCGCGAATCAGACGACGAATCTCATTGAGCTCGGTGACGTAAGAATGGACACGGCCGCGCGCCACGTTTTTTACAAAGATAAAATCGTCGACCTCACGGCGCGTGAATATGCGCTCGTGGAATTTCTCGCACTGCATCGCGGCGAGGTCGTCACGCGGACGCAGCTCTACGAACATTTGTTTGATGAAAATGAAAGTTCACTTTCCAACTTGCTCGATGTCCATGTCTCCAACGTCCGCAAAAAGCTTGGCGCGGAATTCATCGCCACGCGGCGCGGTCACGGCTATGGCATCGAATGAAGATTTTTCAATCCATCAAGTGGCGGCTGCAGCTCTGGTATGGCCTCATTCTCGTGGTCGTGCTCGCGGGTTTTGGTTTCACAGCGTATCAACTGGAGCGCAGCCGGCAATTTCGCCTCGTCGACGAGGAGTTGCATCGCCGCGTGGGCGTGCTGGCCAATGCGCTGCGTCGGCCGCCGCCGCACGGGCAGAATGCGAACCGGCCGCCCTTCGGGCAGCCTCCGCGCGGACGTGATTTTGACGGGCCGCCACCTGATCGGTTCCCCGACGATGGCCTGTCGGAACAGGATTTCCGCCGCCCCGGAAAATTTGTTTTGCCGCAGCAGGACGTCCATTTCTTTGAGGCGAGTGATCCGCATGGTTTTTATTTCACCATTCGCACTCGTGATGGCGATGAATTGGCCCACTCGACAAACCAACCCGATCGACGGGTCAGGGTAGGGGGCGTTGATCCCCTGATGTCGGTCAACTCCCTTTCACCTCAGCTACCCGGGGCGGGTAAGCCAGCACGAATATTCAGCGTGGGAAATTATCGTGAGGCCGCAGACATTGTGCCTTCGGGTGAAATGATTTGGGTTGGCTGTTCCACCGCGCCCGAGTCGCAAGAACTGCGTCGCACGGCGCTAGATCTAATGGGGGTTGGGGGTTTCATTTTGTTGTTTGGTCTGGCGGGCGGCTGGTGGCTGGTGTCGCGGGCCATCAAACCCATTTCTGGCATCAGTGCCACAGCGGTGAAGATTTCCGCCGGCGATTTATCCCAGCGCATTAATGTCGCTGAGACGGAAAGCGAACTCGGCCAGCTTGCGGTGGTGTTGAACTCCACCTTTGCGCGGCTCGAAGCGGCGTTCGCTCAGCAGAAGCAATTTGCCGCTGACGCCGCGCACGAACTGCGCACCCCGGTCACGGTGATCCTCACCCAGACTCAGACGGCGTTGAACCGGGAGCGCGATGCGGCCAGCTACAAGCAGACCGTCGAGGCCTGTCAGCGCGCGGCGCAGCGGATGCGGAAATTGATCGAGTCGCTGTTGGCGCTCGCCCAGTTTGACGCCGGGCAGGAAGTCTTGCAACGCGCGCGTTTTGATTTGGCAGCCATCCTTTCCGAAGGCGTTGAACTGGTGCAGCCGCTGGCGGAGGAGCGCGGTATAAAAATTATTTCTGAAATATCCCCGCTGGAAATCACTGGCGATGCCGGACGGCTCGCGCAGGTCGTTACCAATCTGCTGACCAATGCGATCCAATACAACCAGCCCGCCGGCGAAGTCCGTGTTAAATTGACCGCGCAAAATGGTCTGGCCGTGCTGTCGGTGTCCGACACGGGGCTGGGGATTTCCGCCGAAAACCTGCCGTGCGTGTTCAGTAGGTTTTTTCGCGCCGACTCATCGCGCACTGGGGCCGGCAACGCCGGTCTGGGGCTGGCTATCTGCAAGGCTATTGTCGAGGCGCACAGCGGCACGCTGGAAGTGATGAGCCGGGAAAATGTCGGGACCACCTTTACCGTGAGCCTGCCGGTTTAGTGGGCTAATCACACGGCTTCGTCTTCTAAAACTCGGGTCACGCTGCCCGTGACTTGAAACTTTTCCACAGTTTTGCCGGCAGCAGGCCCAAGGCGATCAAAGCCAGTTGGCTCGCCACGAACAGCACCAGCCATTTGAATGCGGCCTCCGTAAAGCCGTAGCTGTGCAGTCCAATGCCCAGCATGTTCACGCCGAACCAGGACCACGCCGTAACGACGTTGCCAAAGATGGCGCAGTTCACCAGACCGCGCTCGCGGATGATGCCGCCCCAGCGCAGGTGCAGGATGAGCGCGTTCCAGAGCACGATGATGAGCGCGCCGTTTTCCTTCGGATCCCAGCCCCAAAAACGACCCCAGGATTGGTCCGCCCAAATACCGCCCAGCACCGTGCCGACAAAGCTGAACAGGGTGGCGAAACATACGATGCCGTAAATCATGCGCGCGAGGGATTTGCCCGTCTCCGCGTCGAGCGTTCTAGTGAAGAAGCCGCGCAGGATGTAAATCAGCGCCAGGAAGCCGGCCACAAACGTGCTTGCATAGCCCACGGTTACGGCGACGACATGCGTGGCGAGCCAGAAATTCGTATCCAGCACCGCGCGCATCATTTCCATGGTGTCGCCCTCCAAGGCGAGGTGATGGGCGATGATGAGGGTGATGAAGCCGATGCCTGATGCGACCACCAGGCCGATGCCGTTCTTGTGGAAATTTTCCAAAATCAACCCGAGCAGCACAGCGCCCCAGCCGATAAAGATGGCGGAGGAATAAAGATTGGTCACCGGCGGACGCCCTTCCAGCACCATGCGATAAACCAGTCCGACGGTGTGAATCACAAACGCCAGCCAGATGAGCCATACCGCCGAGCGCCGCAGGGTCTCGGACAGGTTAAACCAGGAGAATACCGCCAGCAGGCCGGCGAGAATGTAGATGACCATCGCATTGTAAAATGGCTCCATCTGGTTGAAGAAGACTTCTGCGCGCGCCTTGGACATCGCCGTCGATTGTGCCGGCACGAGTTGGGAACGCAGGTCGCGCAGGGCGGCGTTAAAATCCTCCGGCTGATTCGCTGCCAGCGCGCCGGCCATTTTTGCGTAAGCGCGTACGGCGTTGTCGATGGGCACACCATTCGGCTTGGGGGCGTCGAGCAGCGCCTCGCCCATGCGCCGCCATTCGCGCGCGCCGTTCGGCGGCAGAATCAACGGGGTTTCCAAATTGGCCATGAATTGAAAATTTTCGATAAAGCCGACGAAGGCGTTGAAATTCGTCTTGTCATACGCCTTGCCGGCTTGTTGCGCCTGAATGGCGGCGATGCCAGCGGGAATCAGTTTTTCATACGCGGCGAGCTCCGTTGGCCAGTCCTGCGCATCGGCGGGTTGCACGGCGTTCCGCAACTGCGCGTAAAGGGTCAGCCGCTCGTGGAGCTTGACGATGGCATTTTCATAGGCCGTGCGGTTGGCGGCCTCGATTTTCTGAACCCGCTGGTTCTCCTTTTCAAAGGTGTCAATCGAAGGCTGAATTTGATTCCAGGAATAATGCTTGCCGTCGGATTTTTTTGCCGCGTCCTTCTCTGGTAGTTTGAGCAGCGAAATCAAATCGGGATTGTCCAACCGGAATGTCGGCCAGGCATCCGCAATGGCCGGGTTCATCATCAAGTTGGCGAGCCATTCGGTGGCGGGAATGATGTGGGGCTGTTCGCTCCAGCCTTTCCACGGTTCCGTGTTGAGCGTCTGCTTCTCGCGGATGGCGAGGAGTGAATTGCGCGCCAGCGAATCCAGGGGCACGATGCGGCCATTGGAGGTGATGGGCAACTGGCCGAATTCTGCGAAGGCAAAATCCTTGTCTTTCGGCGCTGACAAATTGCCGAAGAACCACAGCGCCATGGCGAACATCAGGAATGGCGGCAGCCATTTTTGGAAGATCTTTTTCATTTCGGTTTTCTTTTTGAAACGAAGCCGGAGAGGTGATACAAAAATTGGATCACCAAACCCGCGCCCACCATCGCGCAGCCAACGTAAGGCGTCAGCCAGCCCGGATTGCGCACGACCGATAGGACGGAGGTTGGCGTGCGACCCGCCATCTGGGCGGCCTGCCCGGCATCCATCTGATATTGGTAATACGTGAAGCCGCCGTAGCGCAGCGGATGGTTCATGGAAATCTCCACCTCACGCTTCTCGCCGGTCTGCGGATTATCGATGCGGACGCGGCTGCGGAAATCTTTCGGAATGTCCGTGCCGGGATATGTCGTGTGCGTGGCCTTAAGCAGCGTCAGTGAAAACGGATGCCGGACGCGCGCGGGCCGCATCATGAAAGTGAACTTCTTCCCGTCGGCCATAATCGACTGCGGCGCGGCCAACTGGCCGGCAATTTTTTGCGCCATGCCCGCGCCCATTTGCAGGTAGCCGTTCCGCACCGCCTCGACGAGGGCGGTGTCGCCCGACCAGTCGCTCGCAACCCAGGTGCCGAGCGACCCTTCGGGCGTGAGAAATTCCAAAACCAGTGTCGGTACGTTTTTTTGATCCATTACCTTCACGTCGTCCAGCTTTCTGAAATCAAAGTTCTTTGCGACGCCGTTGGTCGAGAGCGGGGGGGTGTTTTGCAGCATCGGCGCGCGAAAATTGAGGTCCGAATTGCGCCAGTGCTCCTTCACGCGAAGAGTGAAGGGCAGATTTTCAATTTTCAAGACCGTGCCTGCCTTCAGTAATTTTTCCGGGATGGCCGTGGCTTCGTCGCCGGTGACCAGGATTAATTCGTATTCCGTTGCGCTTTCGGAATAGCTGCGCGCATCGCCCTCTGCAAAGTGCATTTGCATCTCTCTCGCGAGCATATCAGTCGCCAGCTGGCCGACGAGCAGCACAATGACGCCGGCGTGCGCGAGCTGGATGCCGATTTTATTCTTCGTCAGTTGGAAGCGGTAGATATGTGCCGAGATTAAATTCACCAGCAGGAGCACGCCCAGCAGGTAGCCGCCGGGCAGGATCAGCGGCACCTTGTGGCCGAACAGATGCGCCCCGATCACCAGCCATTGCTTGAAATAATGCGCCTGCGCCCCGTAAAGTCCCTCGTCTGCCTGCGCCAGCGTCCCGACGAACACGAGGACGATGGAAAACGCCAGCAGCGTGACGGTGAGCTTGAGCGACGTGAAAAATTCGACTGTTTTTTTAATGAGCATCGGGATAGCTGGCCGACTGCACGAACTGGATCAGCGCGGCTTGTTGCTGTGCCACCACGTTCGCGTCGCCCATGAGTTTATAAAACCAGGTTTGTCCGCCGAGCGGCAGCACCACGCCGATGAGGCGCGCGGGCTGGTTGGAGCGCGGGTCGGTGCCGGTAATGTCCACCAGCGTCGCCTGGGTGCCGGAAGCCGCGATCGTCGGCAGCTTGGCGAGGTCGTCCTCCGTCAGGGGGGCCTGTCCCAGCTGCTGGCGCCAGCGGTTGATATTGCGCAGTAATCCGCCTCCGTCGCCGGCGAGCGAACTGACATTCACCGCCGCCGTGGCGTCCCCGCTGCTGATGATAAATTTCGCGACGAGAAATTGTGCGAGGGGGCCTTCTTTCCAGTCCGCCGGAACGGCCCACGTGGGCTTGCTGGCATCACTGCCGGCAGCGGCGGGCGTAACTGGATTCATTCCCGGAATGGCCGGATGCGACGGGGGTAACTGGCTCAGATCCAGCGTGGACGGCGCGGCGAGCTTGTCGAATTCAACGGATTTCAAAAACGCGATGAAGCTGGCCTTCTGTTTTTCCGCCAGATCCGCGTCGCCGGACATTTTGAAATACCACGTGGCCGTGTCGCTGTGCCAAATGGTGCCAACAATCCGCTCGGCATCGCCGCTGCCGGGACTCGTGCCGACAATATCATACAAATCGGCCGGCTGGCCGGCGACCTCGACTTTTTCCGCCAGTTTCGCGAGGGCATCCTCATCTAGCGGCGGCTGGCCCACTTGGCCGCGCCAGCGGTTCACGTTCGCGGCGTCCCCGCCGGACATAGCTCCGAGCGGAATCACGCTGACATCCACGGCTTTGCCGTTTTCGGAAGCTTCAAAGCTGGCCACGCGCATTTGCGTCAATGCCTTTTCTTTCCAGCCGGCGGGCAGGGTATATTTCAGCTTCGGCTGGCCGGAATTATCCGGCGCGGCCATTCCGTCCGGCATCGTCGCCGGCATGGCCCCCGGGGCCGGGGCGGCCGCGGGCGCCACCGTCGTGTCGCTGGCATCGGCCTTATAGACTTTGACGCTGTCGCGACCGCACCCGGAGGTCAGGAGTACCAGGGTGGCGGCGACGAGGGGCAACGCTTGCAGCGGAACAAAATGTTTCATTTCAGTGGCTCTTTAATAACCTTTTGGGACGGCGGCGGCGAAACCTGCATTGGCTTTCACACACCCAATCTTGCCATGCCGATGCCAAAAAAGGAAGACTTGCCGCGTGGCGTGTCTCAGCTGATGGCCATGTTGAGCAGAAATTCGATGTTGCTCCCGGTCTTTTTCAGCTTGCCGAGCAGCAGATCCATCGCCTCGACCGGCGGCACGCCCGTGAGCGCGCGGCGCAGCATGGCGACCCGGGTGCCCTCGTCGGGGTGATACAGCAATTCTTCCTTGCGGGTGCCGGAGCGCTCGATGTTGATGCTGGGAAAAATGCGGCGGTCCACCAGCGCGCGGTCCAGATGCACTTCCATGTTGCCGGTGCCCTTGAATTCTTCGAAGATGACTTCATCCATGCGCGAGCCCGTATCAACGAGCGCGGTCGCCATGATGGTGAGGGAGCCGCCTTCCTCGATGTTGCGCGCCGCGCCGAAAAAGCGCTTTGGCTTGTGCAGCGCGTTCGCGTCCACGCCGCCGGAAAGGATTTTGCCGGAATGCGGCTGTACCGTGTTGTAGGCGCGGGCAAGGCGCGTGATGGAATCCAGCAAAATAATCACATCCCGTTTCTGCTCGACCATGCGGCGCGCTTTTTCAATGACCATTTCCGCGACCTGCACATGGCGTTCCGGCGGTTCATCGAAGGTGGAGGAAATCACTTCTGCACCTTTGCAGGAGCGCTCCATGTCCGTCACTTCCTCGGGCCGCTCGTCAATCAGCAGGATGAACAAATACGTCTCCGGATTGTTCTTCAGCACCGCATTGGCCATCTTCTGCATCATCACCGTTTTGCCCGTGCGCGGTGGCGCAACGATCAATCCGCGCGTGCCCTTGCCGATGGGGCAGACCAGATCCAAAACGCGCGTGCTCAATTCATCGGCCGCCGTTTCAAGGATGAACCGCTTGTTCGGAAACAGCGGCGTGAGATTTTCGAAATGCGTCTTGTCCTTCGCCTTGTCCGGATCCTCCCCGTCCACGGCTTCCACTTTCAGCAGTGCAAAAAACTTCTCCTTTTCCTTCGGCGGCCGGATCTGGCCCGTGATCATGTTGCCCGTCTGCAGATCAAACCGGCGGATCTGCGACGGCGAAACGTAAATGTCCTCCGGGCAGGGGAGATAATTGAAACTCTGCGAGCGCAGAAAACCGAAGCCTTCCGGCAGCACCTCGATGACGCCCTCCGAAAACAGCACGCCCGCGCGTTCCGCGTTTTTGGAGAGGATGTGGTAAATGACCTCGTGCTTGCGCATCGTGCCGAAATTTTCCACGCCGTAATCCTTCGCCATCTGGTTCAGCTCCGTCATGTTCATCCCCTGCAGCTTGGCGATGTTCAGGGACGTGGCGATGCGGTCGCGCTGGAAACCGCCGACGCGACGGTCGGGAAAGCGGGGGTCTTCATTCGTCGGCTCGACCGGCGCGGAGGGCGGGCGCAGATCATCCGAGGAACCGGCGGTGAAGCGGGAATTGTCCCGGCGCGCGTCTTCCGTGGCGGAAGCCGTGATGCTGTCCATGGTGCGTTCCGCCGGTAATTCGGCTTCGACGGGCGCAGCCGGCACCGCCTTGGTTTTGGCAGCGGGCGCCACCGGTTCAAACATCGGCTCGGCAACCGGCGCTGGGGATTCAACCTGGGGCGCGTCCGGGGCGGCGGCCGCGGCGATTTTAGCTGGTTTTTTGGTGATCTTCTTGGTGGAAACTTTGGCCATAAAAATTTAGTTTTGAATTGACCGGAGACTCCGCTGGCAACCGACAATGCTGGATAAGTCAAGCATTGGACGGGCTGCGTCAGGAAAAGTTCAATTTGAATTTACCGACCGATTGGATTTCTCTTTCCTTAAATCGGCAAGGGGAATTTCGCAGTCAACGATGTTCAGCATCGCGCACCCGGCTGGCCAAGTCAAACCAGTTTTTGTGGGCGTCCCTGGTTTAAACGGCAGGGTTCTCACCCGGAGGAACTTGGGCGCACGCGCCGCTAAAACCCCGAGGATCGAAGATTCCATTCGTTCAGCCGGTCTTTGGGGATTTCCGAGAGAAAGCGCGATGGCGATTGATAGGTGTCCATGCCGGATGCGCCGAAGCCGCCGCGCATCAGCGGATAACACAGGTAAAGCTCGTTCTTTGCCCGCGTGACGGAGACGTAAAACAGCCGGCGCTCTTCTTCTTCACCGTCGTTGGATTCTGTCGAGCGCGCGGACGGAAACAGGCCGTCGCAGAGCATGATGACGAACACCACGTCGAACTCCAATCCCTTGGCTTGGTGAATGGTCGAGAGTTTGATTTTTTCCGTGTCGTCCGCCGGATCGGCCTCGGCCTCGACGTTTGTGAGCAGGGCCAGCTGCGTGAGAAATTCCTCCACGCTCCCGAATTGAAACGCAAACTCGGCCAGCTGCTGGATCTCGTCCAGCCGCCGCTCGTAGTTGTCATAGGTCTCCTTGAGATAATCGTCATAGCCCGCATCCATTACGAGTCGCAGCATCTTCGCCGCATTCCGCCGCGTGCCCTCGTCCTCAAGCTGTGAAATCGTCGCCACAAATTGCGTCCACCCCACGGCGGCCTTCTTCGGCACGGCCTTCACGCAGCTTTGCAAGGCCGTCGCCAGCTTCGCTGCGGGTTCCATCGTCAAGCCCCCCTCCGCCATCTTGGCCGTGAAACTGTGGAACAGTTTTTCCGCGCCTTTGCCGCCAATGCCGGGAATCAATTGCACGAGTCGTTTGAAGGAGACTTCGTCGCGCGGGTTGGCCACAAATTTCAGATAGGCCGTCGCGTCCTTGATGTGGGCCTGTTCGAAGAACCGCAGCCCGCTGGTGATGGAAAAGGGAATCTGCTGGCGCGTCAGCTCCAACTGCAATTCCAGGGCGTGGAAGTGTGAGCGGTACAGCACCACGATGTGGTTCAGGCTCACGCCCTCTTCGCGCAATTCCAGTGCGCGCTGCGCGATGAACTGCGCCTGCTGGCCGGCGTCATGGCATTGGACGAGCGCGGGTTTCACGCCGGACTTGCGCGCGGGCGTTAGCTCCTTGGCAAATTGGTTCACATTGGCCGCAATGACGGCGTTGGCCACGCTCAGAATCTCCGGCGTGCTGCGGTAATTGGTTTCGATCTTGAACACCTGCGCGCCGGGATAGCGCTTCGGAAAGTCGAGGATGTTCGCAAAATTCGCGCCGCGCCACGCGTAGATGCTTTGCGCATCGTCGCCCACCACGGTGACGTTGTGATGCCGCGCGGCCAGCAGATCAATCAGGTCGCCCTGCAGCTTGTTCGTGTCCTGATACTCGTCCACGAGGATGAACTGGAATCGCCGTTGATAATGGTCGCGGATCTCCGCGTGGTCCTGCAGCAGTTTCAGCCAGAGCGCGAGCAGGTCGTCAAAGTCCATGCCGTTCGTGGCGCGCTTGCGGGCGTGGTACCGCTTTTCCTGGTCGGCGATTTCGGCGGCGAACTGGGAGAAATAGCTGAACTGCCCGTTCACCAGTTCCTCGATGGTCTTGTGCGTGTTGGCCGCGAGCGAAAAGATTTCGTTTAGCACGTCGGCTTTCGGAAAATGTTTGTCCTTCGTGTCAATCTTCGCATCCACCAGGCACGCCTTGATCAAGTCCTTCGCGTCGTCGCGGTCGAGGATGGTGAAATCCTTCTGGTAGCCAAGGGTGTCGGCGTGCAGCCGCAAAATCCGCGCGCCGATGGAATGGAACGTCCCACCCCAGAGCGCGCGCAGTTCCTGTCCCAGCAGATCCGACACGCGCCGCATCATCTCGCCGGCGGCCTTGTTGGTGAATGTCAGCAGCAGAATCCGGTCTGGCGGGATGCCCTGTTCAATCAGGTAGGCCACTCGATAGGTGAGCGTGCGTGTCTTGCCTGAACCGGCGCCGGCGATGACCAGGGCCGGCCCGGGCGGCGCGGTGACGGCGGCGAGCTGCTGCTCGTTGAGTTCGCGCGCGTAGTCAATGTTCAGCCGGATCTCCGGCGTGAACGGCTTTAAGACGTAATCGTGCGACATGACAGCAAATTGAACCGGCAAAACGACGTGGGAAAAAGCATATAATTTCAGGTCGCAGCTAAATGCCGATAAAACCCATTTCAAAAAGGGCCTTCAGTGGGATTAATTGACGGTTGGATTGGCTGGCTTGATGCGTTTTTCTTTCCAGGTGAGCAGCAACAATAACGCCAGGAGCAGGCCGGTCACGCCGACGCACAGCGGCGCGAGATAGCGATCAAGCGGAATGGAACCGTACGGCGGTAGCCGGAGCTGGGCTGAGAAGATGTCGCCGTAGCCGGAGATTTGGGTTTGCGCGACCAAATTTCCGCCGCCGGTGACGGCTTGCGAAATGCCGGAACTGGCGACGCGAAAAATCGGGATGCCGTATTCCGCCGCGCGCACCGGTGCGACGCGCGAATGCAGTTCGTGCTGATGCCGGCCCCAGTAATCTACGTCCATCGTTGGGCAGATGATGAGCTGTGCGCCTTGGCGCACGAGCTCGTCCGTGACCCGGGTGTAGCTCAAGTCGTAGCAGATGCAGAAGCCGATCTTCCCCCACGGCGAATTCCAGACCTTCTGTTCTGGTGCGGGCAGGCCGTCGTGGAAAAACTGGATGGGCACGCTCTTGACCTGCTTGAAAACAATGTCGCCATTCGTGCCCACGACAAAGGCGGTGTTGTAATAATTATTGGTGCCGACTGGGTCTTTGCCGCCGATGACGAGATAGCGGGAATAGTCGCGACACCAATTTTTCAGCGAATCGGGCACGCCACCGTCGAGCGTGTATTCGCTGAGGACAAAGATGGGCGCGTTGGTGTTTTTGGCGAGGGCCTGGTTCAGGATTTGCGGAATGACGGCTTGCGGCGGAAATTCCATCTGGATGCCGACGACGTTGAGAAAAGTTGTTTTCCATTTTGAATGAGCAAGAGTCGGCAGATAAAGAAGTGAAAAAATGGCTACAATTCCGAATATCAAAAGTGCTTCAGCCAAGGAAACTTTAAGTGCTCGCCAATAATACAATGTTACAATGATGCCAAATACGACAAAGCCAAAGCCATACATTCCGAATAACCCGCTACCTATCGTTGACAGATATCCCACATTCAGCCACGAAAACTTCAGAAAGTAGAGTTCGCTGCGAAAGTATTCGATGCCCGTCCAGACCACCGGAATCAGCCATGCGGTTTTGACCTTACCCCAGCGCCGCGAGCAGCCACAGACAATCGCCGCAAACAGTCCCACCCAAAACGCCAGCACCGCCCACAGTACCACCGAGACGACGCTGAAGATGTGCCAGAAGAAAAATAACTGCGGCGTATAGCTGAGAAATCCCGTCCCCAGCCCGAAATAAAACGCGCGGCGAACAGTGGGCTGGTCGGTCAGTTTGACCAGTCCATAGGCGAAGCCGAAAATCAGAAGGCCCGCGACAGGATAATGGATGGACGTATACGCCGCATGGAAACACGCCACGGCCAGCGCGAGCCATAGGGACGATTGCTTCCAGCCGAGGGTTGTCGCCGATGAATGCTGAATGTTCATAGCCCGGAGAATTTGACTTGTTCATTTAAGTCGTTCGGCAAGACTTTCGCCATGCAAAAAAACAAGACCGTGCTGGCGTTCCTGGATGACGTTTATGAAGACCTGGAGCTGTGGTACCCCAAGCTGCGGCTGGAGGAGGCGGGCTATGCGTTGAAATGCGCCGCGCCGGAACTCAAGACCTACGCCGGCAAGCACGGTTATCCCGCCGCGTCCGATCTGCTGCTGAAGGACGCGCGCAGCGAAGACTTCTGCGGGCTGCTGGTGCCGGGCGGGTTCATGCCCGACAAATTGCGTCGCGATCCCAAAGTACTGTCGCTCACGCGCGAGTTCTTTGAGCAGGGCAAGCTGGTCGCCTTTATCTGTCACGGCGGCTGGATTCCGATTTCCGCCAGGATTTTGCAAGGCAAGCGGGTCACCGGTTCGCTGGGCATCAAGGACGATCTGGAAAATGCCGGCGGCCTCTGGGTGAACGAACCTGTGGTGGTGGACGGCAATTTGATTTCCAGCCGCACCCCGCGCGACTGCGCGCCCTTTGGCGCCGCGATGGTCAAGTTTCTGACTGCGGGAAACTAAATATTATTTTCGAAAGCCGGAAGGCGGGAGTGGACGATTCGCGTGGAGCATTGCCGAAGCGCGTGAAAACGGACGATGGTGCGTCGCAATTCGGTGGGGCATTTCAACCCGGTCCGCGACAGCGAAGGGAGCCCACTCCCGACGCATAACCCCAATGCTTGCCTCCCTTTTCAAACCGGCAAAACTCAACCCAACCAGGTGAATTTGAATCAGGACTGAAACTTGGGACGGCGACCGGCTTGAGCCGGTCCCGTCCCCATGCTTGTGCCGCAGGCGTGGGCTGCTATTTCACGCCCGGAAACGCCATGTAATTTCTGGCGTTTGCGTAGCAGATGTTTTTGATCATCGGCCCCACGAGGTTTTCGTCGTCCGGGATCAATCCGGCTTTGATGTCGCGGCCGATGAGGTTGCAGAGGGTGCGGCGGAAATACTCGTGGCGCGGATAGCTCATGAACGAGCGCGAGTCTGTGATCATGCCGACGAAGCGCGACAGCAAGCCGAGGTTCGAGAGCGCATTGATCTGCCATTCCATGCCTTCCTTTTGGTCGAGAAACCACCAGCCGGAGCCGTATTGGATCTTGCCGGGGATCGTGCCATCCTGAAAATTTCCAATCATGGTGGCGAAGGCATAATTATCCGCCGGGTTCAGGTTGTAGATGATCGTCTTGGGCAGGGAGTTTTCTGAATCCAGCCGATCGAGGTAAGCAGCGAGGGTCTGGGTTTGCGGGAAATCACCGATGGAATCAAAGCCCGTATCCGGCCCAATCTGTTTAAGCAAACGCGTGTTGTTGCTGCGTAACGCACCCAGATGCAGCTGCTTGGTCCAGCCTCGCTTCGCGTCCAGATGGCCGAAGTAGACCATCATGAACGATGCGAATTGGGAATGTTCCAGCGCCGAAATCGTCGTGTTCTTCCGCACCTTGTTGAAAATGTCCGCCGCCACTTTCTCGGAACAGAAATCCGCAAAGCAGTGGTTCAAGCCATGATCCGACAGGCGGCAGCCTTGCGCATGAAAATACTCGTGCCGCTTCTCCAGGGCGCTGAGGAAGGCGCTGAAACTGCTGATGTCCACATTCGCGGCGGCAGCGAGTTGCTCCGCCCATTTATTAAAACTTGCGGGCGAGTTTATGGTCAATGCCTTGTCCGGCCGGAACGCCGGCAACATTTTTGTCGGATGCCCGGACTTTGCAAACGCGCGGTGATGCTCCAGCTTGTCGACAGGGTCGTCCGTGGTGCAAACGACCTTCACGTTCATTTTCTTCAGGATGCCCTGCGTGGAGAACCCCGGCTTGGCGAGCTGTGCATTGGCGGTTTTCCAGATTTTGGCCGCCGACTTTTCATTCAATAAATCGGTGATGCCAAAGTAGCGCTTCAGCTCCAGATGCGTCCAGTGATACAGCGGGTTGCGCAGCGTGTGCGGCACGGTTTTTGCCCAGGCCTTGAATTTTTCCTCCGGTGTGGCGCTGCCGGTGACGTCATTCTCGGCGACGCCGTTGCTGCGCATCGCGCGCCATTTGTAATGGTCCCCCTCCAGCCAGATCTCAAACAGATCTTTAAACTGCCGGTTTTCCGCGATGTCCTTCGGCGGGATGTGGCAGTGATAATCAAAGATCGGCTCCGCTGCGGCGAATTTGTGGTAGAGCCGGCGCGCGGGTTTGTTGCCCAGCAGGAAATCTTCGTGAATGAATGCTTTCATGGCTTATTTTCCCAACCATAGCGGTTTCATGTGCCGCTCGAAAAGATTTTCCGTTACGTTTTTGGCGATGATGGCCTCGTGTTTCTTGAGGGCGTTCAGGTAGCGGTCGCCCTTCTGGGCCGCGACCTTGAAGCTGACATGCAGCAACTGGCGGAAGCTGGCATTGAATGCCGGGTTTTTCTGGTCGTGCCGCAGCGCGTCAGTGTATTGAGTGGAGCTCCAGCCGTTCACGACCGCCGCCGTCGGCAGTTTGGCCTTGTCAATGTCGATGACGCTGGCGTACGGCGCACAGAACTCGTCCACGTGCTCGATGGCGTAGGCGTAAATCTCCTTGGCAATCTCCAGTCCGTCGCCGCCGGCTTCGGCCAGGCCGATCAGTTCCTCCAGCCAGGTCGTGCCGGCGGTCTTGATGTGCACGCCCGCGCCGAATTTCTTCAGCGCTTTGCGCATCGGTTCGTAGATCGAGAACTTGTCGCTGCCGGAATGAACGCTCAATTTGAGGGATGGCGGCAGGCCGTATTTCTGGATGGCAAACGCAATGACCGCGAGGTCCTCGTTGAACTCCTGTTCAAACTGTTTTACGTCGCCGACGTAATCCACGCCCTTGTTAAAGCGGCCTGTGAACTTCGGCGCGATGGTCTGGATTGGGATTTTTTCATCCGCAATGGCGGCCAGAATGATCAGCAGTTCCGGCGGCGTCTGGGGGCTGTCGGTTTCATCCATCGAAACTTCCGTGATGAAATGGGCCGCGCCCTTGGCCTTGACGATATGCTGGTAAATTTTTCCGGCGTCCTGCACTGCGAGGAGAAACTTGTTCGCCACACGCTCGACTTCGGCGCGGGTGATTTCAAACGGCCGGTCAATGTGCGGGATGGAAACCTTGCCGGTGAGTTCCGGGTGACGATCCACGAAAGCCTTCACGTCCGCCGCGGCGGCGGGCTTGGCGATGGAATCCGCCACGTCAATCGTGAAGAAGTCCGACGGCGCAATAAAACGATCCACCGTTTCAAGGCGGATATGGTCGGCGTCCACATGATACGGATTCTTCCAGTTGAGCGCCTGCACGGCGGCATCTGCCTCGGCGCGCAGGCTCGCCGGCTCGGTGCCGATGAAGGTGTGTTCGCGATTGGACTTGTTCCAAACCGGGATGAAATCCGCGCCGAGTTCCGTGGCGAGAACGCAGGCCTGCAGTTGGGCTTTGCCCTGATGGGCAAATCGGTCGCCCATGCCGAAGGAGAATTTGCCGAGTGGGAGGTATTGGTTCATAAAATGATTATGGTTCGGAATGTAATGAAAGGCGCATCCTAGCGCCATACGAGTTTTGCCATTGTATCGGGGAAAATTGTCTGTGGCCAATCACCATAATTGGCGATGGCCAGCGTGGGGTTTATATACCCAGGCAGCTGTCAATTCGATCACAATGGTCCTCAGTGTGCCAACCCGCTGGAATAAAAAAGGTAAGCCGCACCCCGATTCCAGGATTCTGCTTTCAACATGAATAAATCGTGGCCGTCCTTGCAGGTGGCCCACCCTGTCGCCGGTCACGCTTGCAATTCGTAGTTCAAAAAAGCGAGACAGTAGATGGCCGCCGTTTCCACGCGCAGTGTGAGTGGGCCGAGGGTGATGGGTTTGGCCCCGGCCGCCTCTATGGCCTGCAATTCGGCGAGCGTGAAATCGCCTTCCGGGCCGATCCATACGGCGGCGCTCTGCGGCCGGCGTCCGTGCTGCCGTTGAAATTCCTGAATCCATTCCCGCGGATGGCGGCGTTCAGTTTGTAACGAGCCGACGAGGGAAAGTTCAAAGGCCGTCGGTCCGGCGGTGGCGTCGCTCTGTTCGGCCCCCAATCCAGCGGTCTGCTCGCCGCGGCTCCGTGCCAGAAATGTTGCGAGGGTCTGCGGCGCTGCCACTGTGGGTAGCCACGGCGCGCCACACTGTTTGATGGCCTCAATGGCGACGGTTTGCCACTTCTCTCGCTTGGCTTCTGCACCGTCGTCATCGAGCTGGGTCACCACCCGCTCGGTGAGCAGCGGGATGATATGTTGCGCGCCGAGTTCCACCGCCTTCTGGATGATGCCCTCGATGAGCTTGCCCTTGGGAATGGCGACGAGCAGCGTGATCGGGCAGGGCGGGGCGGGGGCGAGCTGGGTTTCCTTCACCGCGAGGATGAAGGTGTTTTTTGTGGCGCTCTCAACCACGCAGGCAAAGGTGTGGCCGGCGCCGTCAAGCACGGTCACGCGTTCGCCGCGCTGAATGCGGAGAACCTGGAGGGCGTGGTGCGCTTCGCGTCCCTCCAACCGCAATAATGACTCGCGGCAATTTTTGGGTGGGAGAAAAAAACGGTGCATAATCAAGGGGTCCTGTGACCGGCGGTGCGGGACCGGGGAAACGCATCCCCCCGGCCTGTGGCCCGCGTTACTGGAAAAACTTCTTCGCCTTCTCTAAGAAGCTCTGCGAGAGCGGCATTTCCTTGCCGTCGCAGAGGGCGGCGAACTCCGACAGCTTGTGCTTCTGGTCGGCGTTCAAATGCGTCGGCACCTCGACCTGCACACGGATGTGCAAATCGCCGTGGCCGTGGCCCTGCAGGTTTTTCACGCCGCGACCCTTCAGCCGCAGCAGTGTGCCGGGCTGGGTGCCGGCGGGGATTTTCACCGTCGCTTTGCCCTGCAGCGTGGGCACTTCAATCTCCGCGCCGAGCGTGGCCTGGATGAAGCTCACGGGCACTTCGCACAGCAGGTCGTCGGCTTCGCGCTGGAAAATCTCGTGCGCCTTGACCTGCAGGAAAACGTACAGGTCGCCGGCCGGGCCGCCGCGCACGCCGGCCTCGCCGTTCCCGGCGGAGCGCAGGCGCGAACCGGATTCGACGCCGGCAGGGATGCGCAGTTTGATCTTGGTGGTGCGCTCGTGCTTGCCGCTGCCAGCACATTTCCGGCAGGGCTTTTCAAGGATGCGACCTGCGCCTTTGCAGTGGGGACACGTCTGCGCGATGCTGAAAATGCCGCGCGAGGTGAGTACCTGGCCGCGCCCGCCGCACGTCGCGCAGGTGCGCAGCTTGGAACCGGGTTCCGCGCCCGCCCCGTCGCAACCGTCACACTTGTCGAGCTTGGTGACGGAAATTTCCTTCTCGCAGCCGAGGGCGGCCTCTTCGAGCGAGAGCTGCAGGTCATACCGCAAATCGTCGCCCCGTTGCGGGCCGTTTGGATCCTGGCCGCCGCCAAAAAGATTCTCAAAAATGCTGCCGCCCCCGCCGCCGCCGCTTCCGCCGAAGACTTCGCGGAAAATGTCAAACGGATCGTGGAAACCGGCGCCGCCGGCGCCGCCCCGGGCCCGGGCCCGCGGGTCGAAGGCATCGTGGCCGTATTGGTCATACGCGGCGCGCTTCTGCGGGTCGCTGAGGATTTCGTAGGCGTGGCCGAGCTCCTTGAAATTTTCCTCCGCCGCATGATCGCCCGGATTTTTGTCTGGATGAAATTTTACGGCCTGCTTGCGGTAGGCTTTTTTGATTTCGTCGTCGCCCGCGCCTTTGTTGACGCCGAGCACTTCGTAATAGTCACGTTTCGCCATGAGGAATTTCCGGTTGCAGAGTTACAAGTTTCGCCGCAATCCATCAGGCGGGCGTGGCCGGTTTCTTGGCCACAATCACCGTGGCCGGACGGAGCAGGCGCTCCTTGAACTTGTAGCCCTTGCGCAGTTGGGTGAGGACCAGCCCCTCGGCCACGTCGGTGGATTCCTGTTCGGAGACCGCCTCGTGGAAATTGGGGTCAAACGGCTGGCCGGCGGCGTTGATTTCCTCCAGACCGGTTTCGAGGAGCACGCTTTTCAATTGTTGCTGGATCATTACGATCCCGGATTGCAGCGACGTCAGCTTGTCATCCTTGGCCGTCTGTGCGGCGGCAAGGGCCATTTCGAAGTTATCGAGGACCGGCAATACCTTTTGCAGCAGCGAAGACGTGGCGTATTGGGCGGATTCGATTTTCTCGCGGGCGGCGCGCTTCTTGAAATTATCAAAGTCGGCGGTGGTGCGGAGGAGCCGTTCCCAGTGCTCGTCGGCCTTGGCGGCGCGGGTTTTGAGTTCCTCAATCTGCTCCGGCGTGGGCGGCGGCAGTGGGGCGGGCACGCCCCCGGTGGCTTCCGGCAGGGGCGATTCGGCTTCGGTATTGCTCATAGGCTTGTTACGTCCAAACATTTGGAAATCCACCATAGCAGAGGCGTGCCGGAGGGGCAACGGGCAAGACGGCCTCCCGAAGGATGTCCACGGATCAATTATTGGGGCGGCACGAGCTTCAGGAATTCGGGCAGACCGCGCAGGGAATTCAAATGGGAATCGGTGCGGGCCTGGGTTAGCAGGTTGCGGGCGGCGGAATTGGTCTTGAGCCGCAGGGCGCTCAAGTCCAGGGCCGCTTTGAGGTTGGTCAGCGCGGGCGCGTTCTGTCCGAGAAACGCCTGGAGCGCGGCGAGGTCGTAACGCGGTTCCGGCTGGTCGGGTGCCAGCTCCGCGAGTTTTTCCAGGGCTTTAACCAGCTTGGGCAGGTTGTTGAGCTGCGAATAATAACCGGCAATGGCCCCGGCGTCGGGAGTTTTCAGGTTCGGGCTGGCGAGCGCCTGGTCGAAGAGTTCGATGGCGCGGTTGGTCTGCTGCATCTGGGCGTACGTGATGGCGAGGGTGATGAGGTTGTGAACGTCGCCGGGATTGGTGTGGGCGGTCATTTCCATCTGATCAATCTTACCAACCGCCTTGGAACGCTCGTCATTTTGCAGCTTGTAGTCGTGCAAATTCTTGATGAGACCATTGATCTGGTCGTTGTAAGGATCCAGTTTCTTGCAGGTCTCGGCGATGATGATGGCGTCATCAAAGCGGCCGAGCGGCAGGAGGAAGTTGATGTAGCGATAGACGGCCTCCGGGCTGTACGGGCAGAAGGCGAACGCCTGCTTGAACGCGTAATCGGTCTCCCGAATCAGGGCGGCCTGGCTGGCGGCGGTTTTCTGGCGGTACTCCGGCGGGCACTGCGGACTGAGGCGCCAGGCATACATGCCAGCCTGCGAACTGCGCAGTTTGGAGAACGCTTTTTGCGCGTCATCGTCGCGGACAAAGGCGCGGGCGCCGGTATAGCCCTTGTAATTGTTGCGGATGTAGGTGCGCTCCACGAATTCACCGATTTCCTTGATGCTGGTGTCGTAGTTGATCCAGTTGCCGCAGAGGCGCGGGGTGAAGTCGTTCCAGAACTTGTGGTCCAGATCAAACACGTCCTGGGAAAGCTCGGTTAGCGGGTTCCGGTTGATCTTCATGATCACGCCGAACGGCGTTTCATAGGGATACATCCAGTCCAGCGGGAAACTTTCCTCGACGTAAAATTCATTCGTCGGGCAATTGTCGAAGATGACCCTGCAGAGCAGGCCGTTGATTTTCATGACGGCGACCTGGCCGGAAACCTGAACGCGGCCGTTTTCAATGTTCACATCCTCGCCGGGGGCGAGCTGGTTGAGCTGGGCGCGTCGGCCCACGTCGGCTGTATAATCCTCAAAGCATTTCTGCGAATCCGCCGGGGACGGTATGTAAATCTCCTTCGGCGGATAGACCCCCGCGGCGCGCCGGTAGGCTTCCACGTGGGCACCCCATTTGGTGAAGGGCACGTCCAGCGTGTGGTAGAGGGTCTCGTTGATGAGCGCGAAGGGGCCGGAGTCGGCGTTGGCCGGCCCAAAGGCGATGCCGAAGATGTATTTGGACAACTCGCTGAAGAAGGGCGGGTCAATCTGCTTGGAGCGGTTGTATTGCGCGCGGAGGTAATCCAGATAGGTGCCGTCCGCCAGCGCATTTTGCGTGATGATATAAACATCACGGCGGTCAAATTTCTGATCCTGCTCCGGCTGGCAGCGATGGGGGATCAAGCTCTCGCAGAAAATAATGTAGGTGGGGCAGAAGCGGCCGGGGTCGGTGCCGCCGAAGAGCACGGTGTCTCGTGCCATTTCAGGATAGACCACTTTGGCGTTCCTCGGGTCTTTCAGGAGATTGGCTCGCAGCGTGTTGTCATAGCTCAATTTGCCGGTTTTGGGGTCGGTAAAGGGCGGCGTGAACATGTCGTGGCCGAACCAGTAGCCGAACCAGTGGTTGCGCTGTTCGCATTTATACCAGTGCGACAGGCCGGAGCTGAGGGGGGTGACGGCGAACAGGGCCAGCAGGATGAACACCGGGCCGCGCTTGCGATAGACCAGCAGCGCGAGCAGGAAAATCACCGGCAGTGCCACGAGGATGAGGCCGGAGAATATCGGCAGGCCGTATTGATCCTTGTCGAAGGCCATGGCGATGTGATGCGGCAACTGGGAAAGGCTGATTTCGCCCGCCGGGCCGTAGTAAAGTTTGCCCGCGGCGTCCACCAGGCAGTAAATCGCCACGACGAGCGCCACCCCGCCACCGACGAAACACCAGTGACGGATTTTTTCGTAATGAACCGCAGTATACGCTGCCAGCAAGGTGATGCCGTAGCCGATCAAGATCGCAAACACGCCGTGGGAGGCTGTGAAGAACACCTTGCATAATTCTGAGGAGGAACGGTCGGCCGTCACGTTCAGGACCATGACCAGCAGTACGGCTAGAGAGAGATAAATCGCAGTCACTCCGAGAATCCAGGCGCGTTCGCGCTGGTGCATTTTCTTGAGGAACAGGAACGGAATCAGGCCGATGAACAGATAGACCCAGCTGAAGGATTCCGATAAGCCTTTGGCCAGATACCAGAGCTGCCATGCAAAGCGCGTCGGGTCTTGGAAGACGTTGGTGCCTTCGCCGGTGCCGTATTGGCCGCGGCTCAGCGCGTGGAAAAAGCCTTCCACCGTGCGCGGATAACCCCATTGCATCGGCGGATCAGTCATGCCGGAGATCGGCTCATACAAATAGACCAGCACCCCCGCCGTCCACATCAAGCCCATGATGAGAATGGATTTCCATTCCGTCAGGATTTTTCCGGTCTTGGTCCACAGCCAGCCCGTGCCCAGGAGCGACCCCACGCCCACCAGATGGAAAATGGTCTTTTCCGTGAACGTCATGGCATTGAGCGCCGGCACGGTGCCTGCGTTGATGAAATACAGGATGATGACGTACAGCAGGCTGTTGGTGAAAAACAGGTCGCGTCCCAGCTTGAACGAAATCAGGGCGAGCAGGATTTCCACCGCGGGCGCGCTCAAGAGCAAGCTCTGGTGGATGGTGGCAATCCAGCCGTAAATCAGCATCGCCAGATAGAGGTAACGCCGTTGCTGGGGCGCATACATCCAGCGCATGAGCAGGACCATCATGGCAATCAACCACGGCACGCCGAATAGCGAGATGCGGTTGATGACCACCGATTCTTTCCACATGAAACCACCCAGGCCCAGCATCGCTCCGGCCACCCCGCCGGATACCATGCAAATCAGATTTTCCCAGCGGCCGGGAATCGTTTTCAAATCCTCAATGCCCTCGATCAACATGCTGCTCCCGCGCGACACCATCAGCGCCAGCAGACCGCAGCCCATGGCCGCCGCAAAGGATTGCCCCACCTCCACGCGCCAGGCCACGTTGCCAATCGGCAGAATGAACGTCCAGAACCAGCTGTAAATCGCCCAGAACGGATAGCCCGGGGGATGCGGGATGCCCGCGTAAAAGGACCCGGTGCAGAGCTCGCCTGAATCTTCCAGCGTCAACTCTGGCGCCAGCGTCCATAAATAGACCGCCCACACGGACCCGAACGTGAGGATCAGGGCCAGCCAGTCTATCTTCCGGAACATCGGCGGCACTTTGACCGGCACGGCGGGCGCGGCAGGTTTCGCGTCCTTGGGTTTCGTGACTTTAGCGTTATTCGGCTTGTTGTTTTCCATGGGCAGCTTTAGTTGATAAAATGGGTTGTCGACTTAAAACCGATAATAGACTGGATATTGCTACGGTTTGTCCATTCAAAAGTGACGCCGGCGAGGTGGTTTTGTGCGGTTTGAGACGTTCCCGCAGCATAGTCGGCGGAACTTTGATTGCTCATGACCAAACTCATCATGGGCTTGGTGCCAAGGCCGCCGTTGTCGTGATTGAACGCCATAAACGTGAAGAGCACACACGCCATGGCTGGCGCGAGTACCCCCCACCCCCACGCGGCCGACGGAGTGGCGGGTCGCGGCGTTTTGCCGTTCAAAACCTTTGCCTTAAGCCGGGTCGCCGGCGACCGTGGCTGCCAGGAACGCAATTGCGCTTCCGTCATATTCAGTTCTTTCATAAATGATTCCTTCCAGCTTGGTTTTGATCTTTTGCAGGCCGTAGCGGTAGCGACCGGCCGCCGTGTTCGGGGAAAGGGCCAGGAGCCCGCCAATTTCTTCAAACGTGCAGCCGTGCCAGATTTTCAGGACAATGACTTCCCGCTGGTCCACCGGCAGGGCCCCCAGACAATTCATCGCCGCCCGTTCCGCCGGCGTCTCGTCCACCGTCTTTTCAAACCAGCGCCGCGATTCCCATTCCCGCGTCAACCGCCGCCACAGCGTGCGCCGATAGTTCAGCGCCCGATTCCGAAAGCTCCGCACGCAATAGTGCTCCGGTTTAGTCGGCGCCAGCGGCATCTGCGCCAGCGCCGCGAAGGTTTCCTGCAACACATCCTCCGCCTCGCCGTGACCCAAACCCAGCGCGCGGCCATATAAGATTAACTCCGCCGCCTTCGCGTCGTACAGCGGCTCACACCAATGTTTTTCACCCGGATCAGTCATCTTTTCACTTCATAGACACCGTTCCGGCGGAATTTGTATAATTATTTTTATCTTCACCCGCGCGCCCGCTTCCGGCAGCATCCGCGCTCATGTATAACGGCAAGAAAATCATCGTCGTCATGCCCGCCTACAACGCGGCCAAGACCGTCACCCAGACCGTGGATGAGGTGCATCAGCAGGGCATCGTGGATGAAATCATCCTCGTGGATGACCGCAGTCGCGACGATACGGTGAAAATTGCCTCCCAATTGACGGGCGTTCGCGTCCATGTCCATGAAAAAAACACCGGCTACGGCGGCAATCAGAAAACCTGCTACCGCCTCGCGCTCGAGGCCGGCGCGGACATTGTCATCATGGTGCATCCGGATTATCAATACACCCCCAAGCTCATTCCCGCGCTCGCCTGCATGATCGCCAACGACCTGCACCCCTGCGTCCTCGCCAGCCGGATTCTCGGCGGCTACTCGCTGCAAGGCGGGATGCCCGGTTGGAAATATATCGCCAACCGGTTTCTCACGTTCGCGGAAAACATTCTCATCGGCGCGAAATTATCCGAATACCACACCGGCTACCGCGCCTTCTCCAAGGAATTGCTCCAGACCTTGGACCTGTCCCGCAACTCCGACGACTTCGTGTTCGATAATCAGATGCTCGCCCAAATCTTCTGGCACGGCTTTACCATCGGCGAAGTGAGCTGTCCTACGAAGTATTTTACCGACGCCTCGTCCATCAATTTCCGGCGCAGCGTGAAATATGGCTTCGGCTGTCTCGGCACGGGCACGACCTTCCGCCTCGCCAGAATGGGGCTGATCAAGTCAAAGCTGTTCCCGAAGTAAGTCGGTGGGTGGACTGGGTCCCATTCCCAGCCCGGTGAAACGGATCATCCGCGTTGCCATAATCCGGATGGCTTTCAGTGAATCCGCCGGCGGCGAGTTGGAACAACTGCGTTCTGGTGCCTTCCTCGCAGCCCCTGTGGAGCGCCGGTCTCTGACCCGGCGAGTTTGGATAATGCTTCACCACGTTGGCTCGGCCTCCTCCAGCATTTGTAAGGAATGGGTAGTGTCGGGATTCGATGACGCGCCGCCATTTGCCCTTCGGGCCCAGACTTCAGCGGTGTTGCCCCCCCGCGACGAATAGTTTGTGAAATGCCTTTTTTAGTCGGCGCGGAGTTTTTATAGTTCCGGCATGGTTCATGTTGGCATTGGCTATGACGTTCATCAATTGGTCGCCGGGCGCAAGCTCGTCCTCGGCGGCGTGGAAATCCCGCACGCGAAAGGCCTGGACGGCCATTCGGACGCCGATGCGCTGATGCATGCTATCTGCGACGCCGTCCTTGGCGCGCTGGGCGAGGAGGATATCGGCCACTTTTTTCCGAATACCGACCCGCGCTGGAAAGGCGTGCCGAGCAAAATCTTTCTGGAAGAGGCGGCCAAGCAGGTTGCCAAGCGCGGCGGGAAAATTGTGAACGTGGACGCCACGCTCATCGCGCAGGCGCCGAAAATATATCCCTATATCGCCGACATGAAACAGTGCATCGCGGCCGCACTGGGTTTGACCGTGAAACAAATTGGCGTGAAGGCGACCACGAACGAGTTGATGGGGTTCATCGGCCGCGAAGAGGGCATAGCCGCCATGGCCGTTGCGAGTGTGGACTTGCCCGAATAATTTTCCGTCGCGGATAAACCTGGATGAAACAGAGTGAAAAAATGGCCGGGGGCAATTTCGGCTTATTTATCTGTGAACATCTAGGCCCATCTGTGGCACAATAAATCATGCCCAAAGCCGAAATTAGTTGGAAACGCGTCACCGAAGACGGTGAGAAAATTCAGGTTTATGCCCACCATATCGGGCACGAGTATCATTTTTTTCATCGCGCCAAACGGTTTGATGTCTGGCAGCGCGTCAAGGAGCCGCCCCAGGAGGATTGGCTGGAGTTGCTCGATGCCGTGCAGCGTCTCGTCAATCGCCGGCGCTATCAGCCGGATGACGAGGTCCGTTTGCGTGCGCTAATCCGTGAAAAATTTCCCCAGGCGGGAATTTAGTTAGTGCGCGTGCGGTTGGGCGTAGTCGGTCATGCCGGAAATGTCTATCACGACTGCGGGATCGTTGCCAACAACCCACGCATCGTGGCCTGGCGGCAGGAGGGAAATTTCCCCCGGGCCAAATTCCTGCTGACTGCCATCGTCCATTAAAACTGCCAGCCGGCCGGCCACGTGATATTGCAGGTGAGCCGCTTCGCAGCTTTTGGTTTTGACGATGGGTTTGACGCACGTTGACCATTTCCAGCCCGGCAGCAGCGTCGCGCGTCCAAAGGTGACGCCGCCGAGCTTGGCCAGTTCGACTTTGCCCTTGTCGAAAGTGAGGAGTTCGTCGGGCGTCGCCAGGTTCTTGCTTTGCATTGTGCTCATAACAACCTCCCTTTCCTTGTTGTTTTTTCCGGCACCACCGGTGCCGACAGATCCAATAAATCACATCCGGCCGCTGAATTCAAGGGGGCTAAAATCCGTTCTTGGAAAAATCTCCGACGCTGACAATATTGGATGTCATGAGACCCTCGGTTACGCGCAAAACCAAATCAGCCACCGCGAATAATCTGCATCCGCATACCGGCAAGATTCCGCTGCACGAACGCGAACGGCGGCACGGCCATCTCGGCTGCGTCGTGTGGCTCACGGGGTTGTCCGCTTCCGGCAAATCCACCATCGCCTCCGAGTTGGAGCGCGAACTCTTCGAGCGCGGCTGCCAGCCGTTTATCCTGGACGGCGACTCGGTGCGGCAGGGCTTGTGCCGGGATCTGGATTTCTCCGAGCCCGGCCGCCGCGAAAACATCCGGCGCGTGGGCGAGGTGACCCGGCTGTTTGCGGATGCGGGGTTTATCTGCATCTCGGCGTTCATCTCGCCGCACCGCGCTGAACGCGATCTCGTGCGTCAGCTCATGCCGCCCGGCACCTTCATCGAGGTGTTTGTTAACGCGCCGCTGGCGGTGTGCGAGCAGCGCGATCCCAAGGGACTTTATGTGAAGGCGCGGCAGCAGAAGATTAAAAATTTCACCGGTATCTCCTCGCTCTACGAACCGCCGGTAAAGCCCGAAATTGAATTACTGACCGACAAACTAACGGTCATGCAGTCGGTGGGAAAAATTCTGCGCCTGCTGGAGAAAAAGTGCCGCATCCCTGCCGGGTCGGCCCGCCCGCCGGCCAAGGTGCCCGGAGCTATCCGCTGGTCGGACTGGTGAATGCAGTTGGCGCCGCCACCCGAGGGGCGGTTTTCCACTGACATTTTGCCCGGATGCTTTATCTTGAGCGTATGGCGAGCCGGCCTTTGATTTTAGTTTCCCCCAGCATCGAGAAGCGGGGCGTGGAGTTCCATGATTTGTCCGCCAGTCTCTCGGTGAAGTATGATGCCGCCGTCCTGCACGCCGGCGGTATTCCGGTCACCGTGCCGGTCACCACCGACCGCGCCGTGCTGGCCGAGGCTGTCCGCCGCGTGGAAGGGGTCCTCCTCACCGGCGGCGATGACATCAATTCCGACCTCTATGATGCGACGCTCTCTGCGAAAATTAAAAAAACCGTGGAGCAGACGCCTGATGGCGGCGCGCGCGATTTGCGTGAATTGATTTTGATCGAGGAAACCTTCCGGCAGCGTAAGCCGCTGCTGGCCATCTGCCGCGGCCATCAGTTGCTCAACATCGCCTTCGGCGGTCAGCTCGTGGCGGACATTCGGCAGCAGGTGCCCGGCGCGCTGAACCATCAGCAGCTGGATAAGGCCTGCGAATTGGTTCATGAAGCGGCGTTGACACCCGGCTCTTTGCTCGCCAAGATGGTCGGCAAACCGTTTTTTGGGGTCAATAGTTCGCACCATCAGGCGGTGCTGACGCCGGCGGATCCGTTTACAGCGACGGCGGTCAGCGCGGACGGTATTGTCGAAGCTATGGAATTAAACCCGTTGACCGCGTGGAAGATGCCGTTCCTGTTGAGCGTGCAGTTTCACCCGGAACGATTGACCCCTCGTTTCGCCGCGCACCGTGCGATTTTTGAAAGTTTTGTGGCCGCCTGCACTCGAAAAAGTTTGAAAAAATCATGAAAGGTAAAATTCTCATCGTCGATGATGAAGCGGACTTGCGCGTATTGCTCAAGTCCATTCTCGATGCCGACTACCTCGTCACCGAAGCGGCGAACGGCGCGGCGTTGAAAAAACTGCTCCCCGGCGAAGCCCCGGATATCGTGTTGCTGGATTTGAACCTGCCCGATGCCAGTGGTTTGGACCTCCTGCCGCAAATCAAGAAGTCCTGGCCGGATACCGAGGTCGTGGTGTTGACCGGCGAGGCGACGTTTGAGGCCGCTGTCGAGGCCACCAAGCGCGGCGCGTACCATTTCATCAACAAGCCCTTCGATACCTCCGTGTTGCTCGTCACCCTCGAGCGCGCCTTCGAAAACCGGCAGCAGAAAGAGGAGAATAATTCGCTCCGCCGCGCCCTGTCCGCCATGAGTGGCAGTTCCGCCCCCGTGTTCCAGAGCCCGCGCATGCAGAATGTGGTGCGCACCGTCGAGCGCATCGCGCCCAGCGACGTCACGATTTTAATCACCGGCGAAAGCGGCACCGGCAAGGAAGTCATCGCCGACCTCATCCACGGCCTGAGCCCGCGCAGTAAAAACAAGATCATCAAGGTCAATTGCGCGGCGCTGCCCCGCGAACTCATTGAGAGCGAGCTCTTCGGATCCGTCAAGGGTGCGTTTACCGGCGCGCATGCCGACCGGGACGGGTTGTTCCGTCAGGCTGAGGGCTGCACCCTCTTCCTGGATGAAATTTCCGAGATGCCCATCGATACGCAGAGCAAGCTGCTCCGCGTGTTGCAGGATCAGCGGGTTCGCCCCGTCGGCGGCAAGACCGATTACCAGACCAACTGCCGCATCATCGCTGCCACCAACCGCAAGCCCGAGGACGCCATTAAGGAGGGTAAACTTCGCGAGGATTTATTCTACCGCATCAGTGCCATCTCCGTTTATCTCCCGCCGCTGCGCGAACGGCGCGAGGACATTTTGCCGCTGGCCAATGCATTTCTGAATCGCTTTTCCGCGCAGTCCAACCGCACGCTTCGCGGCTTCACCCCGGCGGCCGCGGAACGACTGGCCGCCTTCGACTGGCCCGGCAATATCCGCCAGCTCCAGAACGAAATCCAGCGCGCCGTCCTCCTTTGCGAGGGGCCCGATGTGGATGCCGCCGACCTTTCCGTGAGCGACATTCACATGGTTCCGTCCGAGGGCCACGACACCAGTTTCACGCTCCTCGAAGGCGTTGAGCGCAATGCCATCATCCAGATGCTCCGGGAAACCGGCGGCAATAAGCTTGAGACCGCCAAAAAACTTGGCATCGGCCGCCAGACGCTCTACAACAAGATCAAGGCGTACGGAATCGAAACGTAGTTTTTAATTTCACGTTTCAGCTTTTAAGCGCGGCAAGTCGCGCCGGATTTCTAGCGGGAAATAAAAGTAAAATTTACAGCTTATTCAATTCCGTGCGGGCGAGTTGAATTAACGGCCGGATGGTCGCGGCATCAAATTGAAACCGGCAGCCTGCCGCCGCGAATAATTCGGGCAGGGGACGCGAGCCGCCGAGCGCCAGCGCCTGTTTGTAATCCGCCAGCGCTTTCGCCGTGTCGCGCCGCGAATTCGCCCACACCTGCAAGGCCCCCAGCTGCGCAATGCCGTATTCCACATAGTAAAACGGATGCAGGAAAATATGGAGCTGCCGGTGCCATGAATGCGCGCGGACCTCTTCGTAACCGGAATAATCCACGTCGCCGCCAAACCGGTCCATGAGTTGCTGATAGGCCGCCTTGCGCTCGGCGCGCGTGTGGTGCGCGTGCGTGTAAATCCAGTGCTGAAACGCGTCCACCGTCGCCATCCACGGGAAAAATCCGATGATGCCTTCAAGATGTGTCTTGCGCGCCCGGTTCGCTTCGGCGGCCGGATAAAACTCCTCCAGGAATTCATTGCCGAGCAGCTCCATCGCCATCGAGGCGACTTCGCAAAATTCGATCGGCGCGCCGCGGTAGGCATACAGATCCTCCTCGCGCGTGGCCTGCGCGTGGAAAGCATGGCCGGCCTCGTGCAGGATCGTCTCCACATCGCGTTGCAGGCCGATGGCGTTCATGAAGATGAACGGTACGCGGGCTTCGGCCAGCGTGGACTGATACCCGCCCGGCGCCTTGCCCTTGCGGTTGGCGAGGTCCAGCAGTTTCAGATCCTGCATCTGTTGGAAACCCGCCGCGAGCTCCGCGTCGAGCTGATTGAAAATCTTCTGGGTGCGCGTCACCATCTCGCCGACCTCCGCAAAGGGCTTCAGCGGTGGGCGATTCTGCGGGTCCACGGCCAAATCCCAGGGCCGCAGCTTCTCGAGCTCCAGCTGCCGCCGCCGGTCGTTTTGAATTTCCCGGACGGCGGGCATGATTTCCGCCTCCACCGCGTCGTGAAATTGCAGGCAATTCTCCGGCGTGTAATCAAACCGGCCTTTTTGCCGGAAGGCGAAGTCGCGGTAATTGTTGAAGCCCGCATTCTTGGCGATCTGCGTGCGGAGCTGGATGATCTGGTCGAAAATCTCCTCGCACGGGTCCACGTCTTGCAACCGGCGTTTGGCGACCAGCTCCCACGCCTCTTGCCGCAGTGCGCGGTCCGGCTCTTCCAGGTAACGGCCCATCTGCACCAGCGTCTTTTCCTCGCCGCGAAACGTCACCGTCTGCGCGCCGATGAGCTTCTGGTACTGCTGGCACAGCTTCGCCTCCTCGGTTTCCAGCGCCACGTTTTCCGCGCGGAACAGGGCGACGTGATTTTTTAAATCCCGGTTGAACACTTCGTAGCGCGCCTGGGGCAACTGGCTGAACTGCGGATGCGCGACGTAAAGCTGCTCCAGCGCAAACTGGCGCGGCTTGAGCTGCGGCTCCACGTGCTCAACAAAGTGCAGGTACGCCTGCTCCGCGTCCGCGCTGTCCGTGTGGCACGTCATGGCGATATAGCGGCGCGACGCCTCCTCATCCAGCGCGGCGTTGAGTTCGCTCCAATCAAGCAGCCAACGCTCCAATGCGGCGGTGGAGTTGGCCTTTGCGGCACGCGCCTCCAACTGGTCGAAGAGCGGCGCAATCTGCGGCCAGTCGCCCAGGTCCAGGGAGTGCGGGACGAACGTGCGCGACCGGTGCGGGGCCAGCGTTCCAAACGGCAATAAATTCATGGGCAGAGAATAATGGAATTCCTCCCGAAGAAAAATGTTTTGTCGAGCGGTAGGGCGGTTACCGGGGCTGGGATGAGGGCGATCGCCATGACGTAGCAGCCGACGTAAGGAGGCTCAAACTAAAAGCCTGTCAGGGCGCCGCAAAGTTGTCCGGGGTAAGGTCGGAGACCTCCGCACCGGGGTGCCGTCCCCAAAAAAAATATCGCCCCTCGCCCATCGGATGGGACTTGAGTGGCTCGGGGCAACCGCTCAAGGATTGCGCTGTCAGCGAAGGCTCGTCGCGGGCTAAGTGAGCGGTTGCGAATGAGTCACCTGGGTCGGAGGAAACTGGGTTCTATTCAGGTTTCAAATTTCAGCCTTCGCGTCTTCGCGCCTTTGCTGTTGGTTTTTCCCCGCTTTTATTCAGCGTTCACTTGAGCCTCCACCGCAGCAGCCGCAGCGCGTTGCCGATGACGATCAGATCGGATACCCCCATCGCCGCCGCACAGAAAATGGGGCTGATGACCCCGGTTGCCGCCAGCGGCACGCCGAGCGCATTGTAAAAAAACGCCCAGAACAAATTCTGTTTGATGATGCGCAGGGTGGCTCGCGCCAGCCCCAGCGCCTCGGGCACGGCTTCGATCTCGGATTTCAGCAAAATGATGTCCGCCGCCTCGCGCGCCACGTCGCTGGCGCGGCTCACCGCAATGCCAAGATCCGCTTGTGTCAGGGCAGGGGCGTCATTGATGCCGTCGCCCACAAAGGCCACGCGCTCGCCCCGCGCCTGAAGCTGCGTCACGAACGCCGCCTTCTGCTCCGGCCGCACGTCGGCAAAAACATTGTCCGCCGCAATCCCCACCTGCGTGGCGATGCTCGTGGCGGTGACCGCATGGTCGCCGGTGAGCAAATATGTTTTCAGGCCCTGTCGTTGGAGTTGTTCCACTACGGGCTTCGCATTGGCTTTGATCGCGTCCCGCACGGCGAACAGTCCGAGCAAAGTGTTGTCGGCGGCGAGTCCCACCACGGTCGCCCCTTGCTGCGACCATGCGGCAATGAAGGCGTGGCCCGCCGTCAGGTCCACCCCGGATTCCCCGAGCCACCGGAGTGAGCCCAGGCGATAAATGGCGGTGCGCGGATTGGGGATTGCGGCTTTGGCTTCGATGCCGCAGCCCCGGATTTCCTTCCACTCCACCAGTTCGATTTTTTCCTTGGAAAGGGCGGCCATCGCCAGGCTGACCGGATGCGTGGAGTTGCGGGCCAGTGCCGCCGCCAAATTTCTGACTTCTGACTTCTGGCTTCTGAATTCTTGCTCTGCCGCCACCTCCGGTTTTCCCGTCGTCAGCGTGCCCGTCTTGTCAAAAATCACCGCCGTGATTTTGCCGGCCTTTTCCAGCGCCACCCCGTCGCGGATCAGGATCCCCCGGCGCGCTGCGGCATTGGCGCTGGCCATGATGGCCGCTGGCGTGGCCAGGCCCATCGCGCACGGACAGGCCACAATCAGGATGCCCGCCGCGATGACAAAGGCTTTTTCCGGGCCCGCATGAATCGCCCAGAAAATCCCGACCCCTAACGCGATGGCAACAATGATCGGCACAAAGACATTGCTGATGCGGTCGCCCAGGCGTTGGATATCCGCGCGGCTGGTCTGCGCGCGTTGTACGGCGGCGATGATGTGCGCGAGCGCGGTCGTTTCGCCGGTGGCGGTAACGCGCAGGACGAGCCGGCCGTTCAGATTCACCGTGCCGGCAAAGAGCTCGCTCCCGGGCTTTTTGTCTGCCGGCGCGGATTCGCCTGTGAGCATGGCCTCATCCACGGCGGATTCGCCTTCGAGCACCACGCCGTCCACTGGTATGTGGTCGCCGGGGCGCAGCCCAATGCGGTCGCCGATGCGTAGATCGCCAACCGGCACCTCCGTCTCCAGTTCGGCCTTCCGCTTTCCGCTTTCCGCCGGGGCGAATGAATGAGTTTTGAGCTGAAACGGCTGGCTCGCTGGCTTCGGGAGTCGCCGTGCCGTCGGCGGTGCCAGATTCAACAGCGATTTCAATGCGCCGCTGGCCTGTTCGCTCACGCGGGCTTCCACCCAGTGGCCGGCGCTGATGAGGGAAATGATCGCGGCAGCCTCCATGAAATAAACGTGGCCGCCCGCGCCGCTGAGCAGCGCCCAAGTGCTGTAACCAAACGCTGTTGTGGAGCCGAGCGCCACAAGCGTGTCCATCGTGGAAGTGCCGACCTTGAGTTGCCGCCACGCGCCGCGATAAAAGGCGGCGCCGCAATAGACCTGCACTCCGCCGGCCAGCCCCAATGCGAGCCACTGAAACCACCGCGTCATGGCCAACCCCAGAATCCATTCGCCAATCATCAGCACGGCCGTGACGGACAGTCCAACGATCAGGGGCCATTGCCAGGGGCTGGGTTGGGGTTGGCCGGTCGTCACCTCGCTGGCGTCAAACCCGGCGCGCGCAATGGCGGTGAGCACTGCGGAAAGATTTTTCGCCGCCGCCGAATGCCAGCGGATGCTGGCGTGTTCGGCCGCCACGCTCACGGCCACGCTGTGGACGCCGGGAATCGTCTGCGCGGCTTCCGTGACCTTGCGGGCGCAATTGTTGCAGGTCATGCCGGAGACGTGCAGTTCGGTTGTGACAGGCGCGGACATCGATTCGCCCCGACAGCCTGCCATGGCGGGCGGGTTTCGTCGAATTTCCTTTTCGGCGCTCGTTCCCGGGGAATCGAACCGGCGCAAAGCCGCTTTACACTTCCGCCCGCGCGGCTAGAATCGGCGCATGGCTGGCGAATACGATTCAAGCGAATTTTTAGACACCGATTTCACGACCCAAAAGTCGGCTTTCGCCAGCCCTCACCGTGCCCCGTCGCGCGACGACGTGGATCGCAAGGTGGTCGAGGCGCAGCAGAAACTGGTGGAGCTCAAGCGGGCGCAGGAGGAGCTGGAGCGCGAGCGCTCCGGCCTTGAGGAACTGCGTCGCCGCCAGTCGGAATTTCAGAACGGCCGCCAGGAGATGCTGCAGCAGCTCACGCGCGGCCTCGGCTTGCTGGAGGAGGCCGAATTTGTCGCCCGCCGCGACGCCGAATTGATGTCCCGCACCGTGGCGGATTTCCGTGAGGCCCTCGCCAAAATTCAGACCATTCACGATGAGTCGTGGACCAAGGAGAATTTCCAGATCGAACTCACCCGCGCGCTGACCACCATTGAAAACGCCCGGATGGAATGGAACTCCGCCCGGCTCAAGCTGCCCGTGTTGGCCGGGGAGCACCAGCCCGCCGCCGTTGCCGACACCCACGCTGCCCGCGCGTCAGCCGCACCGTCGCTGGCGGAATTAAACTTCAGCCAGCTCTGCAAAATCGGCCTGGCGCTCACGTGGCCGCTCCTCCTCGTGGCGCTGGGCGCGCTCGGGGTTTTTATCGCCATCCTGGCACGAAAGTAAATCGGCATGGCGTTCTCCCGCAAAATCTCCGACCCGCTTTCAGCCAAGGCCCGTGCCCTCAGCAGCGAGATCGCTGCGCTGGAGGCGGAGATCAAAAAGCTCGACTCACAGTTGACGCGTCCGGCGGACCCCAAATTCCGTTCTGCCGTTCCGCCGCCGGTTGAAACCAGTTTTCGCCGCCCGGAGCCGCCCCCGCGTAAACCGGCTGAGCCGGTTTTTGAAGAGGTCAATCGCTCCAAACTGGTGCCGCGCGCCGGTGTTGAGGCGCCGGAAGTTTTCAACGATCTCGGTGTGCGCAAATATGATCTGCCGGCGCTGTTTGACCGGATACGCAATCATTTTCGCGGGCCGACCACTAGTAATCCGCGCCTGGTCAACTACCTCGCCGCCGGCGGCGTGCAGGGCCTGCGGCCGCTGCGGTACGAGAGGCGCGTGGCGCGCAACCGCTTCTTCGCGCTGCTCATCGTCGTCACGGCTGTGCTGCTGGGGTTGTTCCTGATGCTAAAGCGTTGAATGAATATCGCCCTCACCGAACTGCCCGTGGTCACGCCGGTCGGCGAATTTCGGGCGCGCTATTCCGAAAATGGTCTGGTGGAATTGAAATTCCCTACGGTGAGGTCGGCAGGTTCGCGCGCTGCTCAGCCGCAGAAAACGTCCGCCCGGCTCTCGGGCTGGCACCGTTTGACGGTGGCCGCGCTCCGGCAGATTCTCGCCGGTCGTGCGCCCCGAAAGTTCCCGCCGCTGGACGTGTCGGGAACTGAATTTCAAAACAGTGTCTGGCATGCGCTGCGGAACATTCCCTTGGGCCAGACGAAAACCTATGGTGACATCGCCCGCGCCATCGGTCGGCCCAAAGCGGTGCGCGCCGTGGGCGGTGCCTGTGGCGCCAACCCGCTGCCCGTTCTCGTGCCCTGCCATCGCGTCCTGGCGGCGAATGGTAAAATCGGCGGTTTCTCCGGGGGCCTCAAGTGGAAACGCACCCTGCTGGCGTGTGAAGGGGTTGCCGTTTAACCCGGCGGATTAACCAGTGGCTCTAGCCATTCGGGCACCAGTCGAACGCGTTTATTCTTTTGCCGTTTTGGAGTCTCACTAAAACGGATCAAGTGGCATCAGGAGCATGCCTCTATCATGGAGCGTAGGCGTCCTCGCCTGCGGGTTCACGGAGCTTTCCAGCTCCGCTTTTCTGGGTGCTCGGCTCACTTTCAAGGCGTGGGCTGCCACTTGGGAGTGCCGGCACCCGAAATCCCGCGCCTTTTAAAATTCAGGTTTTTTTTCCGCCACGGACCTCCTCCAGACCCGCCACTCATGCTGACTGTCTTTTGTTGTCATTGCTTCAAAAATTGTCATGAATATCATGGTCTTTCCCAGGTGGGCTGTCATACTCCGCTTGTCGCCGCTTTTTGCTCATGAACCGTGCGCCTTTAATTTCGGTGACCTCGGTATAAATCAACCAACACCCAGGCTCCGAATATGACTTGTAAAACTTGGATCGTCGCGACCCTCGCCAGTGTGGCGGTTCTGTCACCCGCATTCGCCCAAATCAACACGTTTAAGCTGGCGACCACCCTGACGGACGGATCAACTGCTGCTGCCGCCCTCGTGCTGGCGGCCGATATCAACGGCGATGGTAAGGTGGATGTGGTCGGAGCCGGCACGGTGTATACCAATAACGGCAAAGGCACCCTCACCGCTTTTTCAGCCAGCCTGCTCAATCTCCGCTCCAATGCCTTTGTGGTGGCGGATGTGAACCGGGATGGCAAGCTGGATGTGATCACCCTCACAAATCCCGCAGCGTTCCCCTACACCGAAAACATTCTGGTTTATACCAATTCCGGCCCGGTTTCTACCTATCCTTACGGTTTTAAACTGGGACTCTATGCGACCATTACGAATGTGGGCAGTGTCAAGACCAGCTCAGGTCAAATTCTCGCCAGCGGAACTTTGGGGAATGCCGGAGACGTGTATGGCAATGGCCGGATGAATTTGTTTTATTACAACGCCTACAGCAACAGCGTTTCGCTCTTCACCAACAATGGCAGTGGGGGCTTTGGCTCCAACATTACTTTCGGCGTGAAAATGGGCCTGCCGGTCGCGGCGGATGTGAATCGCGATGGCCTGATGGATTTTATTAGCCCCGGAATCAGCAACAATCTCGTCTATATTTATACCAACAATGGCAGCGGGAGCTACGGCTCCAACGCGGCTTTATCTGTGAAAGGAGTGGTCAGCGTATTGCCCGCGGATGTCAACGGCGATGGCTCGGTGGATTTAATCTGCCTCTCCTACACTAATAATAATAACCAAATAACTAACACGATTTCAATCTGGACCAATAACGGTAGCGGGACCTTTGGGTCCAATGTCTCATTCACCGTGGGGTACGTCGGGGCACATGGTCAACAAGTCAATGATGTCAAGGCGGCGAAACTGTTTGGGGATGGACAACTCGAGTTGACCTTTGCTGCCTACGATCAAGTTCACTCCTACGGGTACCTGATGGTTTACACCAACAACGGTGCCGGCGGTTTCGGTTCCAATTTTATCACCGCCAGCGTGGGACTGAATCTAATCCCATTGTCGGTGGTCGTGGCGGATGTAAGCGGGGATGGGAACTCGGACTTGGTCAGTGCCAATTATAGTAGTTACTACAACACCTTGACGGTGTTCACCAACACGGGCAGTGGCATCCAGAGCGGCAGCTTCCTCAGCAACTCCATGCCGGTGTTGTTCACCAACAATTTTGGGGTTTCCGCACTGGACCTCTACCGGAATGGGAAGCTGGAATTGGTCACCACACCTAACACGACTCCCCCTTCGCTGCTGGTGCTGACCAACGATGGCAGTGGCAACTTTGGCTCCAACACCTTGATTAGCGGTTTTGGGAATGGTTATATGCAATCCAGTCCCATTATGGCTGACATATTCGGCAATGGAAGTCCGGCCTTGATCCTCGGCTTCCAGTATTCTGGGGCTTACAACAAATTGATCATTTTGACCAACAATGGTTCCGGGGTGTTTGGCACCAATAGCGGGGTAAACCTGGGCTCCTACATAGTCAATAAAGTGGTCGCGGCGGATGTCAATGGCGATGGCAAGTTGGATTTGATTGTATCCAGCTCTTATATTTCGTCGTCGCCTGGGTATTTGTTGGTGTTGACCAACAACGGTTCCGGGGGCTTCGGCACCAATGTTACCCTCACCCTGCCTGCCTTCACGCGTCTGGCCGTGGCCGACGTCAATGGCGACGGCCGGCCGGACTTGATCGCTGCCTATAGCTATTCAGGTTACAGCCAGTTGACGGTGTTCACGAATCTCAGCGTCACGGGTGCCGGGTTGCTTTATTCGTCTTCCGCGACGCCTCCCAGTTATTATAACGGTTCCACCACCTACTCAATCACGGCGGGTGCCAATCCTTCTGCTCTTGTTGCGGCGGATGTCAACGGCGATGGTCAGATGGATTTTATCATCGCGAACAATAACAACCCCGGCACGCTCTCGGTGCTGACGAATAGCGGATATAATAATGGCAACAATAGTTACCGGTTCGGGCTGAACTCCTCGCCCGCCGTGGGGGCTTATCCCTATGCGCTGGTTGCAGCCGACTTCAGCGGCGACGGTAAGGTGGATTTGATTAGCGCCAATTGGGGGCTGACCACAAATTCCAGTGATGTTCATGGCCCGCTAAATTGGGGCACGCTCTCCGTGTTGACCAACAATGGCAGCGGTAGCTTCACCAACCCAGCCACGTTCAGTATCGGCAGGGGACCCAGTACGCTTATCGCTGCGGATCTGAACGGTGACGGTCGGTTGGATCTCGTCACGGCCAACTTTACGGATTATAACAACCCGAGCTATAGTCCTCAGGGGTATTATGGCTATGGAAACACCCTGTCCATCCTGCTTAACACCTCCAGCTTCGTGAACACCGTGGTCCTGCAGACCGCTCCCACCACCACGGCCATCACCTACGGCCAGTCCCTGGGTGCCACCGGCTTGAGCGGGGGTGTGGCCACCAACGAGGCTGGCGTGCCCGTTATCGGCACTTTCGCTTACAATAACACCAATTCGCTTCCCGGGGTCGTTTCAACAAATCCAGTGACCTTCACGCCGACTGCGCCGACCGATTACCAGCCCATCACCTTCAACGTCAGCGTCACGGTCAATCCCTTGCCCGTCATTTTGAATGGCTCCCGCGCCTACGACGGGACGGTGGTCGCCACCAACAGGATTTTTTCAGTGTCCAACAAGCTGGCCGGAGACAGTCTCACGGTCTCCGCTGGCAGTGCCACCCTGGCGTCCGCAGTGGTGGGAACCAACGGCATCACCTCCTTTGGCACGCTGGCGCTGGGCGGCACAAAGGCGGCCAATTATACGGTCTCAGGCGCCAGTGGTTCGGTCATCATCACGCAGGCCGTCCCCGTGGTGGCGCTGACGTCCTCTCTGAATCCACAGTTCAATGGTGCCAGCGTGAACTTCACGGCCACGCTGCCGGCCTATGCCACCGGTACGATTCAGTTCCTGACCAATGGCGTTAATTTTGACGTGGAAACGATCACCAGCGGCAGTGCGAGCAGCGTGGCTACGGCTTTGTTGCCGGTCGGGTCCAACACCATCACCGCCGCCTACTCGGGGGATGCAAACGATCAGGTCAGTGCGACCAGCCTGAGCCAGCTGACTGATCCCTTTCCCTGTCCCGTCCTTTTGAATGGCACCCGCGTTTACGACGGGACAACGAACGCTGTCTATGCCATTTTCTCAGTCGCCAACAAGGTGGGTGCCGATAATGTGACTGTCTCGGCCGGGAGCGTCGGTTTGGCCTCCGCGTCGGTGGGATTGAGCGGCATCACTTCGTTCAACGGCCTTACCTTGAGCGGCTCAAACGCGGCCAATTACACCCTCTCGGGGTTGAGCGGGGCCGTTAATATCATGCCCTTGCCCGTCGTTTTGCATGGCCTCCGCGCCTATGACGGGACGCCGACCGCCGCGTATTCAATTTTGGCCGTCTCCAATAATGTGGGTGGCGATGTGGTGACGGTGTCTGCGGGGAGTATCGATTTTGCGGCGGCAAACGTCGGAACGAACGTCATTACGGCCAACAACAGTCTTGCCTTGGGCGGCTTGAACGCAGCCAATTACACGCCCTTGGGAGCGAGCGGGTCCGTTATCGTCACGCAGGCCGTGAATACGATCACCATCACCTCCTCGCAGAACCCATCAGGCTATGGTGTCGGGGTGAGTTTTACCGCCTCTTTGCCAGCCTTTGCCACGGGCACGATTCAGTTTCTGACCAATAATCTGGTTTTCGATACCGAAGGCATGGTCGGCGGCACGGCGACCGGCGTGACGAACGCCATTTTGCCTTCAGGTTCCAACGTCGTTGCTACGGTGTATTCGGGCGATTTGAACAACCAGTCAGTCACCAACTACCTCGGCCAAATCGTTAATCCGCCAACGTTTAGCGCCCCGGTGTTTGTGCCGGGGGGCGTGGCTTTGAGCGGTTCCTTCGGGAATCCGGGCCAAACTTTCTACATCTTGGCTTCGACGAACCTGACTCAGCCCATCAGCCAATGGATCCCGATCTATACCAACACCTTTGACTTCAGTGGGAGCTACAGTTTTACGAACCCGCTGACCCCGGATCCGGGCGTCTATTTCATTCTCCAAGTGCCTTGAGTTAGCTGGCGCCGTCCCCAATAGGTGTTCAGTCTTTGCGTTTTTGCATGCGATGATCCGCCGCCGCTTTAAACGTTCTCCCTGTTCCACCCTTCCGGACCGCGGATTGTCCCAATCCGCAGCGCGTGGCCAAGCTCGGGGTGCAAAATTAAAGGGGCTGTGGGCTTTTCATCCTGGGATCACCGGCGTCCCGCCGGTACGTTTCCCCATTGGTTCCAAGGAGGGACAGCGTGTCGCCGTCCCGAATAGGTGTTTTCAGCTCTTGCTTGTGAGGATCCGGCTTCCGCTTTGGCGTTCTCCCCGTTCCACTCTTCCGGACCACGGATTGTCCCAATCCGCAGCGCGTGGCCAAGTCCGGAGCTGTTAAATGAGCCGTGGCTCTTCCCCTTTGTAGCCTGGCGTCCGACCGGCGACAACCCTCAGCGAAACGGCGCCGGTGCTCTTTTAAAATTCACGGCTCAGGTTTCAGTTCCTACGGCGTCTTGGCCGTCGGCAGCACCGGCGAGATGGCTGTGCTCAGGCTGCTAAAACTGGCTTGCAGGTCTTTGATGGCATCCCGCAGTGGCAGGGCGTCCACCTTCGTCTTTTGTACCACTTCTTTGATCGTCGCCAGCCCGCCGGTTGTCAGGTCGGTGCCCAGATAGGTCCGGATGTCCGCCAAGTCGCTGTTGAAGGGCTTGAACGCGGTTTTAAAGCGAGCATAGTCGGCCAGAACTTCCTCGAGTTTGCCCGAGACATCCGCCTTGCGGACGGCACTGTTCTGGCGCAGGGACTCGTTCTGGATCAGGGCCGTCTGGTTGGTCCAGTTTTCAAAATACACATCCGCCTTGGCGTGCAGCTCCGCCACGCTGCCATTCAGGGTTTCCATGGCGCTATTCAAGCCGGTGGTTGCGCCCACAAAGGCGTCATACTGGGTGCGCAGGTCGCCCTGAGCTTTAAAAGTGAGCGTGTTCAGCGCGCCCAGCACGTCTGTGACCCGGGTGGAAGTCTGGGCGGCCGCGTCGGCGGAGGTTTGCAGGGCGGTGGCCGTGGCCGACCCCTTGTCGTAACTCTTGGAAACGCAGCCCGTCAGGACGAGGGCCAGCGCCAAATGGGTGAAGAGACTTTTGAGCGAATGTGTTTTCATGGTTGTTTTCCTTGAACTTCCGTGAGCTGGAGCCTGAATTCAAGCTCTGTGAAGGCCACATTAATGCAGAACATCAGAGGCATCAACCTTTTCGTTTGCCGCCACCGGTTCAGTTGCTGCGATTGCAAATGGAATGCGAATGCCCTGCATCGGGTTGACCCACTTCCGCCACTGGGGAAGTGGTTGAAGCATTTTGCTGTCAGCGAAGACTCGTCTCGGACCAAGCGAATGGCCGCAAACGCTTCACAGCCCCATTTGACATCTCCGCTATAGAACTCTGTCTTTCTGTGCGCCTTTTGCGTTTATTTGTTTCCGCTTTTCGCTTTTCGCTTTCCGCTTTTCCCCTTGTCAGTTCTTGGCGGCGGCGCGCACCGCTTCAATTTCCGCCTTGGCCTCCGCCAGTTCTTTTTCGAAGGACTCGCTTTTGTTCAATTGCTTGACGATGGCCTGGGCCAGGACGCGGCCGGCAAAGATGTCGGTCGGATAATGCCGCGCAATCTGCACCCGGTGCCAGCCCATCAGGCGGGCGTGGGCCAGGATGGCGTCGTGCTGCGCGGGAACCGCCTCGGCGAGCACCAGTGCCAGCACCATGGATTCCGTGGAATGCCCGCTCGGATAGCTGAAGGATTTTTCCAGCTTGCCGTTGATGAGGTTGGTGTCCACGGAATAGGGGCGCGGCCGGTGAAAATAATCCTTGCCGAGGTCGGTGACCGTCGCGGCATCCGCCTGGACCTTTTCAAAAAAAGCGGCAGTCTTGGGCAGGTTGGCGGCGATAAAATAAGGCCCGACCGCGCCGGTGAAATTGAACACGGAAAACTTCTTTTCCCCATACGCCGCCTCCCGGTCCGCCGCAGTGGATGCGTGGTAAACCGATTTGACTTCCTCCAGGTCTGCCGCCTGTTCGGGGGAATCACTCAAGGGCGGCGGGGCGAGCACGGTAGCCGCCTCGGGTTTGCCGGTTGCGAGGTAATTGAGGTCGCTTTCCTTGGCAAGGACGAGTCCGCTGGCGGCAATGAACAGCGCGGCTAAAATAGCCGGACGGAAAAAACGGGCGGACGGGATAAATGAGTTCATGGAAGGTTAATTTAAAATTTATGGGACTACGTGTCCATCATAACTCCACGAAATATCGGGGACGCCCGGATCAGCGGCTTTGGCAAGCGCCACACTGTTTGAACACATGTAGGTATACTTGAACCAGGCGGCATGCCCATCTCCAAACGTGAGTGAAGAGCCTCCGGAATGCCGTGAGGATACAGCGGTGGTATAAACTTGCGGCTTGCAAATATCAGTCTGTTTGGACGTACTGCCGTAGAAGGGAGTTTCCGTGGTGAGCGTCCGGCCTTCATCAAATATCACAAAAGCTGACGGATGGGTCACCTGAGTCGCCTTAAGGTTCGTCCCATTGGGAAGCCCATCGGCACCTTTGGAATTCATGGAATATTCAAAAACCACCCGGGTATTTACTGTGATTCCCGGATCTATGATGGCAGTGGGGCATTTAAAAATGGTGTTGGCCGTGTTGTATAGATTGATGGTGCTGCTGCCGCCGCTGGCGTAATAAGAAAGTGGCTTGGAGGCTACGTACGGCGGTAGCCCGTTAAACCAGGCGGCCGTGCCCTGCGCTCCACCCGGATAATTCGCAAACTCCCAGAGATCAATCCAGTTCGGATTATCTTCATTATAGCCCGGAGCTGCCCCTGGGGTGCCGTTCGGAATTTTGGTTTGGGGATAAACCTGGTTGAAGTCATCCACATACATGGTCTGACCCAACCCCCATTGCTTTAAATTGTTTAGGCTGATGGTTCTCCGGGCCTTTTCTTTGGCCTTGGCCAGCGCCGGCAGCAGCAACGCCGCCAGGATGGCGATGATGGCAATGACCACCAGCAATTCGATGAGCGTAAAGCCGGTAACCGGCCGGAGATCCTTATTTGAAAGAGTAGTTCTTTTCACACACTCATCTTTTCACCACATCGTTACGAATAGATGTCTCGAATGTGACAAATGCGTGACGTTTTAAGATTGGGGGTTGGTTTTTGTCACCTGATTGTCACGCGCCGTCCATTTGTTTGTAACCTGAAAATGGATAATGGCCAGCAGCACAAATTGAGGTGCCGTCCGTTTTGCTAGAAAAAAACAACCAACAACAAACACAGCCGTTAAATGAAACTAAAAAACCTCGCCTGTATGGCGTCCATCCTGGTCGCCTCGCTCTCCGGAGTGAAAGCCGCCACAACTACCCCAGTGATGCTACCTGGTCAAATTGCAGTGATGAAGTGCGGTACCAGTGACACCAACTGGCCCATCCTGACTTCGCGGTCTCAGCCGGTTTTTGTGCAGGTGTTTAACGCAACGCTTACCAATCCTGTGCCGGTGCTTTCCGTGGCCATGTCCACCAATACCAGTGTGCCCGGCTCTGTTTGGGTGAATGCGCATGCCGGTTCCGAGGGCGGCGGTCTTTCCCGGAGCGTGGATCGCTCGTTTCTGGCGTTGGAAGGTTACACGGGCAATATTCTCTCCCCGACGGCGCTCAAGCCGTCCACGGATCCCACGGTCACACGTGGTATTGTCAGCCTGGACGCATTCACCAATGCTGTGGATGTTTATTCCAGTTTAACGCTGTGGTTTGGTATCCCGGTGGGATCCATTTATGGTGCCCAGGATAACCCCACGGGCATTGCCGCTTTGGATGCCACCAACTTCTGGGGCACGGGTAATTTTGCCGCCTCAGGCAGTCAGGGTGAGTTGGACGGGACGCTTTATTACAATCCTAACCTCAACCTGGACCCGACTTCTGGTGCCGCGACCCCAGTGGAAGTTCAAAACTATCTCCAGGCAGCAGCTGAAGCCCGGATTATTGGGGGGACTCTTTACATTGCGGCCAAGCCCACCACGGGTGTGGCCAGCGGTATTTATAACTTTGTGGACGGCGGCGGCAACGTCGTTCCCTTGCCGCAATCGGCAAATTATCCCGGTTACACCTACACCAATTTGTTCATCAACTGGGGTACGACCTTTAAACTCATTTGTAATTTTGACATGAATCCTCAGGGCACCATCGCTTACGGTGCGGATCAGGAGTACGGTATTGTAAAATTCACTAAAAACGCGGGCGTTTGGCAGCAGGCATCGTACTATTTCAAAACCAATAACCTTGGTATCTCACCTGGCCAGCCTGCAAACAATCACGGTTGTTTCGGCATCTGTGTTGATTTCAGCGGTGCCAACCCGGTCATCTATGCCACCACCATGGAAAATGGCTACCCCACGATTAACACCACGCAGGGACATCAGAATCAAAACCGGTTGATTCGGGTTGTCGACACTGGGGTGGATCCAGGCACTACTCTCGTAGCGCAGACTTTGGCCGTCGCCAGCACCACCAACGAGTTTTTTGGCGGCATTGATTTCACCCCGGATTTGCGCCCCTTAATCAGCACAAACCCGGTGAGCTATTCCACAACCGTTGGTAATGCGGCGTCCTTCATCGTTGGAGCCAGCAGCCCTTACGCTTTGAGCTATCAATGGACTGAAAATGGCACCAATTTGGTCAGCCAGACCAATACGTCCGTGACCTTGAGCAGCCTCAGCACCAATAATAATGGCTTCAGCTACCAATGCATCATTACCAATGCCTATGGTGCCGTGACCAGCACCCCCGCAATTCTGACGGTGACAGCTTCTCCTGTGACCCCGGTTATCACCAGCGGTACGAACTATGTTTTCGGTTATTTTTACGGAAACACGGCTTTCCCCGCCGTCACAGCCTCAGGCACCCAGCCATTTACCTATCAGTGGTATTTTAAAGGCACTTCGCTTTCGGATGGAATTAATGTTAGCGGCTCAGCCTATTTCGGATCACAATCCGCTTCGCTGGTTGTAAGCAATCTCCAGGCATCGGATGCGGGTAACTATTATTTGGTGGTCATGAATCCCGTGGGCGGATATGCCTCCAATATCGTGGATGTGCTCACGGTTAACTATCGTCTTCCCGCCATCGCGTTTGGTTTGCCGGCGTCTGGAACGACGTTTGTGAGCAACGCTATTACGTTAAATGTGACCACTTCAGGCGGCACGGCCCCGGTGACTAACCAATGGTATGCTTGTAACACTGCGGCTTTTGCCACCAACACTGTCAGTTATCCTCTCTCGGATGGGGGCGAGTTTTCCGGTACGGCTACAACCGCCTTGGCTATCCAGGCCAACCTGTTTGCAGATGCGACAAATTACTATTATGTGGCCAGCAACGGCGGTGGTAGTGTGACCAGCGCGGTTGCCACGGTAAGCATTATCGTACCGCCGGCGCATGCTTCGCTCTCCTACAGCAATCAGCTGTATCTTCAAACGTTTGATACCCTACCTGATCCTGGCACGGGCGGTACCGGAGTCGGCGGCGCTGTTAATAGCGGGGCCTCGGTTAATAGTATCAACAATCCTTTGGATAATGGAAGTATCAATGGTGTGTTCTATTCATTGGCTAATCCCTTCGACTTTGCCTATCCCGTCGTCAATAATAATTATATTGGCGGCCTGGGGCTATCCAACAGCATGTCGGGGTGGTATGGCTCTGCTGCAACCAATGATTCCACATCACCAGCTTACTGGCCCAATGTGGATGGTCTCACCCGCTTTGGCGCTCAGGATGGCGACCAGACCACCGGTGGCGTGATCGATTTTGGCCTGAATGATGCCCAGGGCGGGATTACGGGCACGAACCGTGCCTTGGGTCTGCTTTCAACCAGCACCACGGGACCGACGAGTTTCGCTTTGAAGCTGGTCAATAAGAGTGGTTCTCCGATGAGCTATCTTAACGTCAGTTTTCTGGGTGAACTGTGGCGCAACAGCACGGGAGCCCGCGTCATTAGTTTTGGCTACACCAATGACGACACCGGGACTAACTTTGTCCTGGATTCCACCTCGATTAGCAACTGCACACTGGTGCCAAGCATGAATATCAGCTTCCCCACCGCTTCTGTGGCCACTATTGTGGATGGCACTCAATCATCAAATCAGTTGAATTTGGCGGTGACCAATCTGGCGTTGGCTAATCCCTGGCCTACCAATGGCGCCCTCTGGCTCGTTTGGTCCATTAACTTTTATGGCGCGGGCGGAGGTCAGGGCCTAGCCATTGACAATCTGGCGGTGAGCGCCACGGCTACCGCTGTGACATCTACGGCCCCGACCGTATCGGGACTGTCTGTTTCTAACCTCACGGCAACTGCCGCTACGTTGGATTTCAACGTCAACCCGAATAATGGTGCCACCGTTTATCGGATTAGCTACGGCACTACGGCAACTTATGCCAACACGACGACCGGCAACCTTGTCGCCGGAACAACTGGTGTCATTGTAACCAAAGCCCTCACAGGGTTGTTGCCGAATACAACCTACCACTACCAGATCAACGCCCAGAACTTTACTGGCCAAAACGTGACAACCGATGCTACTTTTACCACGCCTGCATTGGCGCCGGTAGTAGTAACTAAGGGCGCTGTAAGCATTGCGGCCACAAACGCATCGTTTACGGGCTCTGTTAATCCGGGCGGTTTAGCTACCGCTTATTGGTATAACTATGGCCTGACGGCGGCCTATGGCAGCGTATCAGTAACGAATAACTTGGCGGCGGGTGGCGTTACGGTTTCGTTCACAAATAAAATTACCGGTCTGTTGCCTGGTACGGTATATCATTACCAGATTGCCGCTTCCAACAGCTTGGGCACGGTTTATGGTTTAGATACCAACTTCACGACGTTGGTCGCAGCCCCGGTGCCGACTACTGTGGCGGCAACTCTCATCACCGTGAACGGTGCCCAACTGAATGCCAGTGTGAATCCAAATGGTGGATCCACCACCAATTGGTTTCAATACGGTCCAACCACCAGCTATGGTAGTTTCACCACAACCAATATAGTGCCGGCGGGGACTGGCTCCGTGAGCTTCAGTAATACCATTACCGGACTAACGCCGGCAACGACGTATCACTTCCGGTTGGTTGCGGCTAACAGTACGGTGACAACTAATGGTCTGGACGCCTCGTTCACCACGCTCTCGGTTACCCCGTCTACACTAAACGGTGTGACCATGAGCGGCGGCAAGCTGGCGTTCTCCTTCACCAACGCCACCGGGTTGAGCTTCTCGATCCTAGCCACCAACAACATTGCCGCGCCCAAGGCCACCTGGCCGGTGGTTGGCACGGCGGTTGAAAACCCGGCCGGTTCGGGCAACTACCAGTTCACCAACACCGCGTCCACCAACGCCCAGTTGTTCTACCTCCTGCGCCAGCCGTAAGGCCCGGCCGAACCTGTAGTTCAATTCGCCACGGGCGGGTTTCTCACGAAACCCGCCCGTTTTTCTGCCCCCGCCCGTCCACTGGGTTGGCGTCTTTAAAAGTGCAAACGGTCCCTGATTGGACGGTTTAGATGGCGGCGCTCCTCGGAGCGGGGATTGTCTCAATCCGCAGCGCAAGGCCAGACCTGTGGCCGAAATCCACGAAACCCGTGGACGTCCGCCTTGGAGCGCCGGTGTCCCGCTGGCTCCTTGTTTGCCATGGGAGGGAGAAGTTTCACGAATCCCTGGTTTCCCCGGAGCGCGCCCGTCCCCGGGCGCAGCAACAACCGAGCTAACAACCGCTAAACCATTTTAACCGTGATCCGCCCTGACAGGAGGTGAGCCGACGTCGGTAACCAATTTGGGGCTGCCCGACCTATCCCGCCTGCCAAGGCACCCTCAATTTCATCCCCCCCTGACAGCGAAGGAATCAGACCCAACTATTGACACAAATCGGACTCCACTGCCCGTTTCAATTCAGGGTGTCCGGTATGGCTTTCAGGACTTTTGCGCCTTTTGCGACTCATTATTTTTCTGTTTTTACTTTGTTCCTTGATTGCCTTGGTTTTAAACCGGTTTGAATTTTCCGCTCATTTTTGACTCACCCTATTTTGCTAAAAAAATTAGCAACGGATGTGTGGAAAATTTGGGGGACGTGACTTAAAAAAGTGACGTGTGGTGGAGTGCTTTGAGTTTTTAACGGCTTTGCGCCCGCCTGTCCTGACTCTGTGGGACAGGGCGGGGCAGACGCCAAGGCGGATCAACTCAGTGGGGTGACAGATGACAGTATTGGAGCCGGAGCGGTTCGAGGTCGATCTTTGACATGCCGATGTGTGTAAACCGTTCAACGCCGTGCGCTGCCCGGTCGGAGCCGTCCCCTCCGCCCGGGCATCCGAGTGATCCGTGTTTCCTTGGCGCCTTTGTTCCTTCGTGATTCCCCCGTTTTTCTTTCAGTTTTAGAAACTGACCAAAAAAAATATGCCCTCTGGCGGTCAGAAAAGGTCAGTTTTGGATCCTCTATCAACGACTTACAACAGTTGCCCTCAAACTCGGTCAAATAACGGACGGGCCAGGTTTCACCTGAACCGAGGCCCGCAAAAAGCGTGAAAGTGGTAAAGAAACGGTAAAATTCCTGATGCTCTATCAAGCACTTACAATAGTTGGGGCAGGGGGTGGTAAAGAAAAGTGGCCTGCCTGGTAAAGTCCGCGGGACCGTAAAAAATTTTAGGTTGGGTGAGGCCCTTTGGCACCTTTTGTCCATTTTCGGCCTTTTCAAAAGGGGGTGACAAAAAGGGACAAAAGGTGCCAAAAAGTATCATCCCGCCCTTTCATTTCTCGTACCTTGGTTTCCGCTTTTCACTTTCCGCTTTCCGCTTTAAATTTGCCCACCCCTTATTCAAAACATTTCATTTTTCGGTCCGGTTTGGGTCCGGTTTGGTCTGGTCTCGCACTTGAAACTTGAAATTTTGCCCTTTACCCATGCCCCTCCCGCGCACTTTCCAATGACCGACGGAAAAAAATGACAATTCCCCTATTTTAATACCTTGGTTTACGTTTTAGGCAGATTGCAAATTTCAGGTTGTCTTCCGCGCCCGTCGGCGGCTACGGTTTGGGACGGGTTGGCAGGGTGCCATCATCCTGGTCCGGGTCAAACTTGCGCGGCGCTTCTGTGGTTGCGGGCTGACGGCGGCCGCTTACCCACAGGGCGCTGGCTTGTTGCGGCGTGAGCGTTGCCGCGGGCTGGAATTGATCCCCGCCCATGTAGTCCAGCAGCGAGCGCCGCAACTGTTTCAATTCCGCACCGCCGTGCGCGCTGTTCAGGTTGATGGCGGAAACCAATAGCCGGCCGGCCCCGACGTGGCACTCGAAGATCACCCCGAGTCGCCAATTGCGATTCCAATCGTCAATCGCCCATACAATCGGGCGCAATTCGCGCGGCGCGGCGGTCAGATTCACCGATCGGACGCCGTTGACGAGTGACGCCCATTGCCAGTCGCAATTCTGGTCGGTGGGAAATTCTGCCAGCGCCGGGTGATTGGTTTCGCATAGCAGGCCAAGCATCGCGTCGAACCGTGGTTGCGGATTTTGCGGCGGACGTACGGTCATCTGGATATTCCAAAACACCGGGACGTTTCGCATCGGCGGGCATTTCGTTGGTTCCAGGTCGGCAGTCGTTGGCAAAAACAGCACCTTGCCCCCGGCCGTAAGTTGTTTCTTCGCCTCGCTCCAGGTGTCAGTGACGAGCACGTCGCCGGTTTTAGAGTCTTCGACCCGCGCTGGATACAGCCAGAAGTTCCAATTGTTTTGGAAGTACGGGACGGGCAGAACGGCGGAAATCGGGGAGGCCTGGGGTTCGTTTTTAGGATTGGGGCTGGCCCAGACAGCGAGAATATATTGCCGCGCGGCGGGCAACTGGGACAAATCCACCCGAATGGTGCCCAGCGTGATATTTTTCCCGAGGGGAATGGTTTGGACCGGAAAGTCGCCACTGGCAAAACTCCGGCCGCTCCCGTCAAGGATCACCCATTGCGGGGTCACATGGGTAAGCGGGCCGGCGCTGAAATTGGCGATCTCCACCGGCACTTCAAAGGTGTCCGCTGTCGTAAAAACCCGCTTGGTCAGGCGCGCCAGCGGCACGACCTGGCTGCAAAAATGTTTGAACTCGTCCGGCCCCGCGTAGCCCTTGCTTTCCCAAAACGCATCGAGCACCCCGATGAGCGCGGTGCCCTGGCCCAGATAATCGTGCAGGTCGAGCAGTTGAAATCCGGCCAGGCCGGGCGTGCGCAGGTTCGCCTCAATTTCTTCCTTGTAGCACGCCAGTTGAAAACGTCCGGACGCCCGGGCAAAGTCTTTGTCCTCGGCCAGCACGCCGTTTTGTTCGGCGAGGTATTTAAAAATGTCGTAGTTGCCCGGCTGCAGATAGCCCGTGAATTTTTTCATCACGTCATAATCCGGGTACGCGCACCACTGGCCAACCTCGTGTGCAAGGACGGGAATGTGAACCGCCGCCAGCGCATCGCCATAGTCGCCGCCGAACCAGCCGGGGCTGTTACGCAACGGGCTGTCGCCGTAGCGCACAAGCGTGGCGAACTGCGCGCCGCCCTGCACTTGCGACGGATCCGCCCAGCCGGAGCCGGCCGAATACAGCCGGCGATTGTCCCGGGCATAATTCGTGGCTGCCCACTGCGGGGTGAAGCGCGAGTAATTGCGGGGCTCGTTGCTGGGGGAAAGCAGGAGGAACGACGGGTGATTGCCGTAGGCCGCCAGCAGCCTCCCGGTCTCGGCGTCAAGCCACTGCCGCATCACCGGGTTGCCGAAATCTGCCCACAAACCGCATTCCGGCTGGAGATAAAACCCCATTTCGTCGGCCGCGTCAAACGCGGCTTCCGGCGGACACCACGAGTGAAACCGAATCCCGTTCAGCCCGTAATCTTTGCATGCCTGGATGATTTTCTTCCACGACGCGACCTCCATCGCCGGAAATCCGGTGAGCGGAAAATCGCCGCCACAATGCGTGAGTCGCAGATTGACGGGGCGGCCGTTGATGAGGATGTTCTTGTCGCGAGTGGTGATTTCGCGAAGCCCGAAGGTGGCGCTGACAGACCCAAACGTTTTCAGCCAAACCGTAACCTCGTAATTCACCGGGTTGAATTCATCCCAAAGCCCCGCGTTCGGTTTCAAGGCCAGTTCCGTTTCAAATGTGCCGCCGTTCGTTGACCAACGAATGGTGAAATTGGTGTGCGCCATTTCGGTCTTCAGGGTGCCGAAGTCGGCCGGAGTGATGTGCATCCCGATTTCATCGTAGCCCGCCTCGCTGGTGAGGGTTTTAATCCGGCCTTTAACCGTCACAGATTTGGAGGCTGGATGCGGAAACACCTGCAGGTCCTCGATCCACACCGGCGGCGTGCTGCGCAGTTCAATTTTCCCCACGACCCCGTTCCACGTTGCCCCCAGTGCGTCGGAGACGCTGTGCGAATCATTCATGTGGCCGCCAGACGGGAGTTGCAGGCGGTTGTCCACGCGGAGGGTCAGACGGTGTGGGCCCGGCGTTAGCCGGCCGAGATCGGTGACGTGCGGCGCGCCGAGGCTTTCGTTCGCGGGAAATTCTTTGTCGTCAATCCAGACGGTGCTTTTCCAGTGTGCCCGCTCCAGAAAAAGGGTGAAATGTGGACCCGGCGTCAGGGCGGGAATCTGGATGTCGCGCTGATACCATGCGACGCCGAGATAATGCCTTGGCGGCTGCGACAGGAACGGCACTTCCACGTGGCCTGGCTGCGAAAAATGGTCGCGCAAACTGGCCGGCTGGAGGTGCCACCATGCCTCGCCGAGCGTGAGCACCCACGGCGTGTTGGTGCGGATGGCATCGCCGTAACCCTGCGCCTGCAATATGCCGGGCAAGTGGATCTTGTCCGGCAGTGTTTTGGTGAACCAGTTTTCGTTGGTGCCCACGTCGCCGCGGTCCAGCGCAAAACGCCATTCGCCGGCCAGGGGCATGATTTGGGACGCCCGCAATAGCGGCAGAGCCAAACCAAGCAGGAGCGCGATACAAAGCAGGCGGCGATTCATGTGTGACGCCAGATTAGCTGGAAATCCCCGGCGACTGAATAGCCAATACGGGTGATTTTATGGTTCCTCGGCCATCCAGCCCACGGTTCCCAGCCGCGATCTTTCCCAAATTTAAAAAGGGGCTGTCCTCTTGGGGCGGCGGCCAGGGGCACACCCAACGGGCGTGGTTTTAAAAACCCTTTTCAACTGCCGAGCAGCGGACGGGCGTGGTTCACGGTGAAACCGCGTGTGAAATTTCGAATTCCCAACCCCGCCCCGGATAAGGCGGGCGAAAACTCGCAGGGCTGCCTGGGCACCGTCGTGGAGGTTCCATGAGCGTGAGCCCTTGGTTTAACAAGGGAGGATTTGAAGTTTTTTTTCAGTTTAAAACATGCCTAATGACCCAAAGTAGTTTCCGGCCAGAAACTAGTTAATCACCTGTTTTTGGTTAAACTTTAAAACAGGCGATTGCCGATCGGAAAAACAGAGCCAATACCTGGCATGAGGAAAGTTTTGATCATGGCCGCCGCGGTATGGATCGCTGGATTATGAGGGCCGGGAGCGGCAGAGTCGGTTTTTTTATCTTGGGTGCCAATAATCGGATGCGCTCTCAGTCGGGGATCCGGGTGGCCAGGTCAATTCTCACGGTGGCCAAAGGCGGGAGCACTCCCCAATTATCCTTGTGGATGGGCTGGCGTTCGAAGGCTTCCCACCAGGCAGCGCGCGTTTCCATCGGCCACTCCCCGGCCGTCGGACAGGCCAGCAATAGGCCTCTCAATGCCCCGGCGGATTGCGGGCGTAAGCCGGCGTCTTTCTTCAGGCAGCCCAGGAGGAGCTGTTCCATTTCCGCGCTGATGGGATTGGGCGTGCGTTGAGTGGGTGGAATTGGCGGTTCGGTGAGTTGCTTTTCATGGATCTCGGCCACGGTCTCGGCGTTGAAAATATAGTGGCCGGTCAACAGATAATAGCCCAGTGCGCCGACCGCATAGAGATCGCTGCAGGGGCTGGTTTGTTGCGTGCCCCGGATGGCTTCCGGCGGCGTGAACCACGGGGTGCCTTCAATCACTGCATCGCCGGTGGCCTCCGCTGGTTCGCCGGCACCCGCGCGATAGTCCCGCACGAGGCCGAAATCGAGCACCTTCACACAGTCAGGGATGCCGCCGCGGGCGCAGAGGAACACATTGCCCGGCTTGATGTCGCGATGAATCAATCCGAGCGCATGCGCCTCGGCCAGCGAATCGCAGATCTGGGTAAGGATGTGCACCACCCGGCCTTCGGGTTGGGGTCCGTAACGGGCAACGAGGTCGTGCAGGTTCAGCCCGCGCAGGTATTCCATGGCATAATAGAAAATGCCGTCGGGCGTGTGGCCGTAATCATAAACCTGAATGGTGTTGGGATGGGTGAGCTGGCAGGTGAGGCAGACTTCCCGTTCAAAGCGGGCGATGGCCTCGGCGTCGGCGCGATCCGGCAGCAGGAGTTTGACCGCGGTTTCGCGCCGCAGCAACGCGTGGCGGGCGCGATAGACCACGCCCATGCCGCCCTCGCCGATTTTCTCCTCCAGGGTGTATTGGCCCAGCTGTTTCAATTTCAATTCTGCGGCGTTCAGGCGCCGCCGCCACGTGAGGTTGGCAAAGAGAAACAACGTCGTGGCGCACAACAGCAGCAGGAGCACCAGCACCACGAAAATCCATTGCAACACGCGCAAAGGCCGGTAGGCCTCATCGGCATCCAGCTGGGTGGCCACGCCAAAACCATATTCCGGCAGCCAGCGCGCGGCACCCACGACGGGCACCCCGCGATAGTCGCGGGTCGGCTCCATCAGGGTCTCTTCCTCCCCCCCATCCACGGCATCGCCGACAAGGCGGGTGAGGGGATGGGGCCCGGTCTCCACTTCCATGGGCCGAAATCCGGTGGTGAGGTTGCCGCCGGGATCGCGCAGGCGCAGATTCAGCGCGGAACTGGTGTTGGTCACCTCGAGCAAGCCCAATTGCTTGAGCTGATTGTCAAAGCGGCTGTGGGAGATCATGAGCCCGGTCTGGTCAAAGGCGTAGGTTTCCCCGGAGGCGCCGGAACGGGCGACCGAAAGGATGCGCGAGAATTCCTGGTCGGGGTTGATGATCAAAGCCAGCGCCCCGATGATCGCCCCGTCCGGGTTGCGCACGGGGGCCGCCACCTGCATCAGGCTGACATTTCCCCGCCGGTTGCGTCCGGCATTGACCACCGGCAGGCGATTGAGCCCGCGCAGCGCATTTGTGTGCGCTAGGCCACTAGCATTTTTATTCGCCCGGCGCTGGACGAGCAGTTCCGGTTTGAATGGGGTGATGATGACCGGCTGGCCCGTGGCAAACAGTTCCGCAAACTTGTTGGTGTGGGAGTCGGAAACCAGCAGCTTGCCGCCCGTTGCCCCGCGCGCGGAATTGGCCATGACCATGAAATTGGTGTCCACCAATTGGGCGACTTCATAACCGAGTTGGTTCAGGCGTGGCTTGAAATCGTGCGCGAACAGCTCCGGCCCGGATAGGGTTGGGGTATCCCGCCGCGCGCGCGGGCTGACTTCAAAAATCTGGCCGGCGAGGCTTTGCAGCGTGGGATCTTCGGCCAGAGAGGTGGCGAGGCGTGTCTGATTGTTGGCCCAGATGCCCAGGGCCGTGACGTTCGCATTAAGGGTTGCGGTCAATTGCGCCTGCAACTCGCCTTTCAGGGTGGCGCGCAGCCGGCCATTGCCCCACCAGCCCAGCCCGGCCACGAGCAGGGCGATCGTAAGGGGAAAGATCCAAATGAGTTGCTTTAAGCGTCCGGTCATAACCTTCAGGGAGACGTCGCCTACAGTGTGCGGGTTTCCTGAATCGAAACATATCACCAAAGGGGATGCCACGTGATGGTTGGAAGAAAATCCGAGCCCGGCCGCCAGCGCCAGTCCCGCGCGCAGCGCAGCCTTTCCAGTCGGCCGGTTCACGGAGCAATTCAGCGCCAGGTTCCTGCCGCGAAGTTTCAGACCGCTTGAAAGGTGTTTCGGGGTTCCAAAGACGTGGATCCGGATAAAAAAACGGCCAGCCCGGCAAAGACAGGCTGGCCGCCATGCTATGTGCTACGAGAATCGGCATTGCACCGATCACCTTTAGTAAACCAGAGTTCCCGGCGCTGGAAAATTGGCAGTTTGCCCAACTGAGCACTAAAGGATTCACCTAGCCGCCGGGGTGCCATTTCCCCGCCGGCCCCCCCGGCCACGCCCCGGTTTTTCTTGGCGAATTTGTTTTAGGTTGGCTAAACCAATCCGTTGAAAACGGTGGCCGATACCGCCCATAGTTTTCGCCCGGGTTCAGATTCATAGTGCAGCCTCAAAGCTGGTCTTCGCCAGTGACTCAAGGAGGTCGTGGGGTCGCGGTCAGTCAGCCGGGGTCCGGGAACGGGCCCGGTAGGTGGGGAAAGGGACTGGCCGCGACATTCCTCAGCCGCCAGAAAGTGTTTTGATATGCTGACTTTGAACTTTATCGTCTACCGCGTCTGCGCGTGGTGTCACCAGCCGCTGGGCACGCGGGCAACGACTGCGGCCCAGCGCGGCGCCCAGACGCATGGCATCTGTAAAGCGTGTCTGGAAAAGCAGGTGGCCGAATGGGGCACCACCGCCCCGGCCCCAACCCCGGCCGCCGGCGCTCGGGGTGCCGCCCGCGCCACGGCCTGATGGGAGTCCCCGATTAAGAAATGGCGCGCGGAGGAGTCGAAAAGTTTTCAGTGGCCAATGTTGCCCTGGGTTTGAGGACGCCTGCCCGACTGGCTGCGGCTAAATAATTTCAGGTGCCGCGTGTGGTTCGAAGCATCAGCGTCCCGCTTGAACCGCCCGCTTTTACATTGAATCACCCCCGTCTGAATACCGATGGTATTAAAGGGAATTATTTCTTCGCCAACGCCTGCTCCACGGCGGCTGCCAGAGCTTCGCCTCGCAGGTCCGTGCCGATGATTTTACCATCGCTGCCCACGAGCATGGTGAAGGGGATGGATTCCACACCGTATTTGCGAGCCAGTTTGTTCTGCCAGCCTTGGCCGTCGTAGTATTGCGCCCACGTCATGCCGGCCTGCTTCTTGAGAAAGGCATCCAGTTGGTCGCGTTCGGAATCCAAACTCACGCCGATGATTTCAAAGCCCTGGCCGTGGAACTTTTTGTAGGTGGCGATGACGTTGGGCAGTTCCGCGCGGCAAGGGCCGCACCAGGTGGCCCAGAAATCAACGAGCACCACCTTGCCTTTCAGCGCCCCTACGGACAGGGGCTGGCCCTGCAAATCTTTTTCGCTGAAATCGGAGAACATCGTGCCGGGCGCGAGCAGGGTAGCCTGTTTGATTTTGGCTTGGGCTTGCTGCTCGGCCATGGCCGACTGCCGGGCAATGCCAGCCAGGATTTTGTCGGCGTTCTGGCCCGGCCCGGTGTCGGGATAAGTGGCTTTGAGTTGCGCGATCAGCGCCTTGCCCTTGTCTGCATTGTTGAGCACTTCCACATACAGCATGGCCTTCATGAGGAGGATCTGTGCCACGGCGTCGGTCTTTTCCCCGGCGTGCTTGGCGATCAACTGATCAAAGGCCGCCAGATCCGGAGCGAGTGCGGCTTCAGTATTCTGACCCGCTTCCAGCTTGGCATTGATACCTTGGACAATCGTCTGGAGGGCAGGGTCCATGGGGCTGGCGGCGGGGGACGCGGTTTGCGCGGGCAGCGCGGCTGGCAGGAACAGGGCGACGGCGGTCAACAGAGCGGGGAAGAATTTTGATTTCATATGGCCTTTGGTTTGACCGACGATTTCAGGTTTTGCCGGGTGAGGCAAATATTATTCACCTTCAAGAATTATTCAAACGCGCTTGACACCTGGGGTATTTCCGTAGTTATCTTAATTTAATGATCTACGTTCCCTCCCGCATGGGCCAATTGAACCGGCGCGCACTGCTCCGGCAATTGCAAAAGCTGGGCGTGGCGTCGCGGGCGGAGCTGGCCAAAGCGCTGGGCATGAGCCAGCCCACGGCCGGAAAAATTGTGGACGAACTGATCGCCGCCGAAGTGCTGGAGGAAATCATGGTGCCGGAAAGCGGCGGCCCGGAAGTCGGGGTGCGGGGACGGCCCGGTCGCAAATTGCAGTTGAACCGCTCCCGGTCGCAGCTGCTGGCCATCCAGCTTGGCATGGTGGAGACCACTGTCGCACGGCTGTCGCTCGGCATTCCTGATGCGGATGAATGGCATTTCACGTTTGCGCTTGATCCGAACGAGGCCCAGCCGGCGCGCGCATGGGAAAAATCCCTGCGGGCGGCGGCCCGCACGATTGGCGCCGGGGATTTTCTGGGGGCGCTGTTGAGCGTGCCTGGCATTGTCGATGAAAGCACGAACCGGATTTTATTTTCCCCCAACATCCATTGGACGGAGAAAGCCGATCTGGCACAACTGGTGCGCCGCGTCTGGAATTTGCCGGTGTTGCTCGTGCAGGAGGAACGCGCGCTCGCGCTCGGCCATCATCTGGCGAATCCGGACTGCGAGGATTTTTTGCTCGTGGATTTCGGTGAAGGCGTCGGCGGGGCCATCATCATGGACGGCAAGCCGCTCGCCAATCCCTTGCCCATCAGCGGCGAAATCGGCCACACGCCCGTCCTGGGCAACCAGCGCCACTGCGGCTGCGGTGCGACCGGTTGCATGGAAACGCTCGTGTCGCTGCGCGGTCTGCTGGAGAGTTTTTCCACGGCCACCCGGAATAAAAAAAAATCCTGGGAGCAGCTTCGCGAACATGTTTCCGACCATGGCATCGAGCCATGGCTGGCGCACTCGCTGGATGCCGCCGCCACCGCCATCGCGGGGGCGCTGAACGTGCTGGGGCTGCGCCGGGTGGTCATCACCGGGAGTCTGACGGAATTGCCGCCGGCGGTGCTGGCGCATTTGTCGCAGGCGGTTCAAAACGGTTCCATGTGGGCCAAGTTCGGCCGGGTGGAATGCGTGGCCGCCCCGCGCCGCCGCACCGCCGGGCTGATCGCCGTGGGCCTGGATCGGCTGATTGTGCCGGACTCGCACTTCGAAAATTCGCTTTCAGCCAAGTTGCGTCCCAAGTCCGACGCGCTGAATTCTCCCAACAAATAATAAAAACATAAACATGAAATCCGCATTCCCCGACATCACCACGATCCAATACGAGGGACCCC
>Ga0214172_1000024_pt1 | contig 98346 bp, 77 predicted proteins | sample TroBogEpilimnion_29_FD_153010 | JGI IMG/M metagenome (GOLD analysis project Ga0214172, IMG submission 153010) | Freshwater microbial communities from Trout Bog Lake, WI - 12JUL2007 epilimnion | ecosystem: Environmental > Aquatic > Freshwater > Lake > Epilimnion/Euphotic zone | place: Trout Bog...
CCCCCCCCGGTGTTTCACCTTCGTGGGCGCATCAGCTCACACGAACGTGTGATGGCGCACTTTTTGAATCGGTGGTAAATTTACCACTATCACTCCGCTCATGAGAACTCGTGCAACGCTTTCGCGTACGGATCGTCGGGGCTTCACCCTGATTGAACTCCTCGTGGTCATCGCCATCATCGCCATTCTGGCGGCGATGCTGCTGCCGGCGTTGGCCAAGGCCAAGCAAAAAGCCCTAGCCATCAACTGTCTCAGTAATATGCGCCAATTGGGCATCGCCATGCGGCTTTACATGGACGACAACCACGGCCAGCTCTGTTATTGGCGCCGCGACTCCAACATCACCGGCTTCGAATATGCACCGGTGAACAACTCTTTCATTGTGAACGTCGATCAGTTTATTTACTGGGAAGATATGTTGCGGCTGGGAGGCTTCATGAAATCACCCAATGTTTTTAATTGCCCCACCCTGCAAGCAAAAGTGACGGGGGCGACGAATAACGTCCTGGGTATTGGCATGAACCTGCCGGAGTTAGCCAGGGAATATCTCTGGGTGGATAAGCAGCAGCCGGTCAATGAAAAATCCGTGCGCAACCCATCCCAAACGGTGGTGTTTGCCGATTCCGGCAAAGTGATCAGCTCGCCATCGCCAACGGTCAACAATGCAGACGATTGGCAGGAAGACACCAGTGCGAGTGCTGTCGGTGGAAACTACACCGCCGCTTTTAATGTGCCCAGTTTCTGGCCCGGACCCAATACTTGGATTCAGGTTGGTCGACTAACGATTGCCCGCCATAACAAGCGCTTGAGCACCGTTTGGTTCGATGGACACGCCGAATCGTTCAAGAACAGTAATTTAGGCTATGGCTATCCCGCGGGAGACCCCAATGCGCTGTGGGATATCCAATGAAAAAAACTCAAGAACCTTGTAAAGAACCTTCGCAACGACCACCGGCGACTGTAACTACGGATTCTTTGACGGGCCTATCGCCACACTTTCAAGCAATACGAACAGCGCCAGCGGCCACCGCTCAACCATGACCACCGGGGCTCAGCCTTATGGCTGGCTTTAGGCCACTCAATTACTCGAAACATTACTTTAGAAGATTATTTTTTCATAAAACCCCATCCTACCAATCGCTGGAATTAGAATCCTGATTAGATTTTCAACCATACCATGAATAAAACACGCGCTCTGTTCACCCTGGCTAAGACGTCCACCCCACTCGCGGCGGGTCGAACAATTTTCTTTGAGAAAACATCCATGGTTTTGTTCCGCAACCGGGCGCCCCGGCTACTGTCGCTGGTGTTGGCGGGGTGGGGTCTTTTCATGGCCTCCGCCGCTTCCGGGCTGGATTATTCGGCACTGATGAGTTCGGCGGATTCCGCCCGCGCGGCCCGCTATGAGGTGTTTCGTGATTTTCAAATCAAGGGCATTTGCGGCACGACGCGGCTTGATCTGGCCGCCGCCTACGGCGCCAACACCCTCCGCACCTACGTCCCGCCGTCGCGCGAGCAGCTGGATAATTATCAACGCCTAGGGCTAAAGGTCATCGTCGGCATCTGGATGCCGAGTCAGGGCAAAAACCCGGATAAAAACGGCTCCCCATGGGCCTACGACTATCGCGAGAAGGGGGCCGAGCAGGTCGAAAACTTCGAGGCGACCGTCAACCGCATGGGCGATCATCCGGCGATTCTGATGTGGGTTCTGGGCAACGAGGTGCCGCTGAATCCGGCCTACCTCGAAACCGTCAACCGTATGTCACTCGCGTTGCACCAGCGCTTCCCGAAACAGTTGACCAGTCTCACGATGGTGAACGCACCCACGGACAAGATTGCCCTCGTCAAAAAGTATGCCCCGGACCTGGATGTGATCGGCTACAACAGCTACGGCCATGGCGCCGTGGGCGGCGCCAGCAAAAACCTCGAGACGGAGTGGGGCCGCGCCTACTATGTTTCCGAGTTTGGGCCGCAAGGCCCGTGGTGGGGGCGCAAGACCGCCTGGGGTGAATTTTACGAACAGTCCTATGACGTCAAACTGGAGGACCTCCGTAATAGCTTTAAAAAAATCGACGCCGCGCCGCGGTGTCTCGGCTCAACGATGTTCCTATGGGGTTCCGAATCCCAGGAAAAACCCACCTACTTTTGCGCCTTTCTCAGACCGCAAGGAGGTGCCAAGAGCCTTGACGCGAAAGCGCTCTACCAGACCCCCATTACCGAGGAATTCTGCCATTACTGGTCTGGAAAATACCCGCAGCCGCGCGGGCCGCTGCTGACGAAAATAAACATTAACGGACAAACGAACGAAAGCGCCGCCATTGTCCTGTCCGGTCAGCCGTTCACAGTCACGGCCACCGCCACTAACCCTGACGACAGAAATTCCACGCTCCAATTCCGTTGGTGGATTTTGGACCAGGCCTGCAAAACCGTCTCCGGCCCGGTCAACTCCGATCAACCCACGGCGGAAATCACCGCACCGGAAGCCCCCGGCACAAACTACGTCGTGATGGGCTACGTCATTGGCGGCGGCAAGCGCGCCTCCGGTTTTACCCTGCCGATTCTGGTGAAAGATCGAAAAAAAATTTGAGCCGGGTGTGACCCCAAAAAAATGACAGCTCCGTATCCGGGAACCACTCGAACCACCGTTTTCTTGTTTGGTTTGTGCGGCTTTTTGCTTTTGGCCCTGGCCGAACCGGTTGCCGCACGGCAGGACACATTGCTGATGGATGGCTGGCGTTTTTCGCAACACGCTGCGCCCCCCGCCGGGAAACCAGGCCTGGATGCCGACGACGGGCAGGCGGTTTCGTTGCCGCACAATTGGGGCTGGGAAGAAGCTCAGGTCACCAACCAATACTATCGCGGCCCAGGCTGGTATTCACGTGAGTTGCCGCTTCGTCCCGAACCGGATAAGCGCTATTTCCTTCGCTTTGAGGCCGCCTCCACCGTGGCCGATGTCTTTTTGAATGATCAAAAACTCGGCCAGCATCGTGGCGGTTTCAGTGCGTTTTGTTTTGAAATCACCACCAACCTAGCGGCGACCGGCACCAACCGGCTGACGGTTCGCGTGGACAACTCACCGCAGCCGGACATAGCGCCGTTGTCCGGAGATTTCTGCATCTTCGGGGGGCTATATCGGCCAGTTCACTTGCTGGTGGCAGATTCAGTCTGCTTTTGCCCGACCGATCATGCATCGGCTGGCGTCACCTGGCTGCAAAGTTCCGTCACCAAAGAAAAAGCGGTTTTGGAGATTAACGCCGAGGTTTCCAACGGCAGCCCAATGCCGGTCGAACGCAGCTTAACAATCAAACTGGTAGATGACCGTGGAAAAATTGTCGCGACCGACTCCCGCGAAATCCGCATCGAGCCGGGCATCACCCCACCTTTCCGGTTTCAACTCACCGTGCCGCATCCGCATCTCTGGAATGGCCGCGCCGACCCTTATCTCTACCGCGCCATCGCGGAGCTTTCGAATCACGATAGCGCGGGCGATACGGTGGAACAGAAGATTGGCTTGCGCTCGTTTTATGTGGATCCCGACCAAGGCTTTTTCCTGAACGGCCAGCCCTATCGGCTGCGCGGCGTGTGCCGGCATCAGGATGTCTGGAACCAAGGCTGGGCGTTAAGCAACGCCGACCACCAGCGCGATATTGATTTGATATTGGAAATGGGCGCGAACGCGGTTCGCTGCACGCACTACCAGCAGAGCGATTACTTTCATTCGCTGTGCGATGAGGCGGGGTTGCTGGTCTGGGCGGAGATTCCCTTGGTCAATGAAAACGGACGCGATTCGGAATTTGCCGCGACGACAAAAGACCAACTGCTCGACCTCATCCGGCAGAGTATCAATCATCCTTCCATCTTTTGTTGGGGACTTTACAACGAACTTCGCGCCACCACCCCCGATCCGCACCGGCTGTTGCTGGATTTGAACATTTTGGCGCACGGCGAAGACCCGACGCGCCCGACGGTTTGCGCGCAGGACATCAATGTTTGGGGTAACGGCCGTCCCGTGCCGCGCCCGACCGATCCGAAGACTATTTTGCGGCGACCGGAACTGCCCAAGATTCCCGATTTGACCGGCTGGAACATTTATCCGGGCTGGTATTTTGGCACGCCGGACGATGCCGGTCCGATGATGGATCAGTTGCGTTACACCAGCCGTCACGGCGGCATCTGCATCAGCGAATATGGCGCGGGTGCAAATCCGTTTCAGCACGAGGAAAATTGCCGGCAGCCGGCCAACACACTGAGCCCACGGCATCCGGAGGAATGGCAAAGCATCGTCCACGAACACGATTGGGCGGCCATCCACGCGCGGCCGTTTGTGTGGGGGAGTTTCGTCTGGAACATGTTCGACATCGTGGTGGCCGGCCGCAAGGAAGGCGGCGTGCCGAGCCTTAATGACAAGGGGCTGGTGAGCAACGACCGGCAGTTGAAGAAAGACGCATTTTATTTTTACCAAGCAAGCTGGTCGGGCAAGCCAGTGGTTTACCTCACCAGTCGGCGCGCTACCGGGCGCACCCATGCGGTGACCGACGTGAAGGTTTATTCCAATGCGCGCGCGGTGGAGTTGTTTTTGAACGGCACGTCACGCGGGTTGCAGACTCACGACGGCAATGCGGTGTTTATCTGGAAACAGGTCCGATTGCAACCGGGAGAAAACAAAGTCGAATCCCGCGCTCAATTCGCCGACACCACTCTGACCGATCATAGCCTCTGGTATTTGACGAATACTCCGTGAAATTGTCTGCCAGCGCCTCCGCCCCGTGGTCAAAATCATGATATTGTCGCCGGCAAACCTGTGGGCATTTTCAACGCGCAGGCCGTTTGGCGCATCCATTCAAAAGCATCACGCCGGCAGCTTTAAACAAACTTTCGGCAACCCACACTCATCGGTTCGGAACCCGCCGGTGTCCGGGCGGCGGCAGCCTTCGCCGCGCAGTCACCGGGTTGGCGGCAGCCGTTCTTCGTGGCTGCCGATCCTATCCGATTCGAACCGGGGGTTCGAATCCATCACCTACCACCACTTTTTTTCAGCAAGTTTGGCAGCAATTCCCTTCCGTCTCTCCGGCGGCTGTGCCATGCTCCCGCCGTGACGCGCACGGAACGACTGCTCGCCGAAATCATCGCTCTGCCGAGCGTGAATCCCGCCTTTTTACCACCGCGCCATCCGCAGGCGGGTGAAAAAAACGTCGCCGACTTTCTGGCGGCCACGGCCGCCGCCGCCGGGCTGGAGGTGGAAATGCAAAAGGTTTTACCCAGCCGAGCCAACATCATCGCCCGACTCCTGCCGCGCGGCAAAATCAGGCAAACCCTGTTACTGGCCCCGCATCTGGACACGGTGGGCGCAGACGGAACGCAATTCATCCCGCAGCGACGTCAGGGGCGCCTGCACGGGCGCGGCGCGTGCGATACGAAAGGTTCCGTCGCCGCGATGCTCACTGCGCTGTGCGACCTCGCGAACACCCCAGCGCGGCCCCTGGAAACGGAAATCGTCTTCGCCGGGTTGATTGACGAGGAACACGCGCAAGCCGGTTCCCGGGCGCTGGCCGCCAGCGGTTTCAAGGCGGATCTGGCCATTGTGGGCGAACCGACGAAACTGCAGGTGGTGACGGCGCACAAAGGCAGCTTGTGGCTGGAACTCTCCACGCAGGGCCGCGCGGCGCACGGCGCGACGCCGCATCTGGGCCACAATGCCGTGCACGAAATGGCGCGCGTCGTGGATGCGCTGGAAACGGATTACGCGGCACAGTTGAAACAGCGAACACATCCCCTGCTCGGCGCGGGCACGGTGAATGTCGGCACGATTTCCGGCGGCACGCAGCCGAACATTGTGCCGGACACCTGCACCATTTCCATTGACCGGCGCCTCCTGCCGGGCGAGACGGAAACCTCCGTCCGCCGCGAAATCGCCGCGCTATTAAAGGCCAGGAAATTATCCGTCACCTTTTCCAACACCAAGCTTGCGCCCGCGCTGCCGCTGGAAACGAATCCCCGGCTGCCGCTCGTCCAGGCTTTTTTGCGCGCGGTCGGCCAGAAGAAACCGGTGGGCGTGGATTATTTTTGCGATGCGGCGGTGCTCTCGGCGGGCGGCATGCCCAGCGTGGTGTTCGGACCGGGCGACATCGCGCAGGCGCACACGACGGCCGAATGGATCTCGCTGGCGGAGCTGGAACGCGCGAAAGATCTGCTACTGAATTTTCTTAAATCGCTTTCCTGAACCGCAGCGTTTGCGTATTTTTCAACGCTCATGGCCACCGCAACGATTGAAACACCGCCCGCGCACTCCGCCGCCCATCACCGGCTGGCGTTTTTCCGACAGAGCGGCTGGGTGATGCTGACGATGACCTTCGCCGGCGGCATCATGTATGCCGTGCATCCCATAGTCGCCCGCCATGTGCCGAAGGAGGAATACGGCGTCTTCACCACCTTGCTGCAAGTGGTGTCGCTCATGGGCATCCCCGCGGCCGGGCTCGCGCCGGTGTTTGCGCAACAGGTGGCGGCGGCGGTCACGGAGGCCCAGCACCGGCAGGTCATCAGCACTTTTCACGGCGTGTGCCGGGCAATCTTTTTCATCTGGCTGGCGATGGCCGTGACCGTGGCCCTGTTTTGGAAACAGGCGCTGGCGAGCCTGCAAATCAGCAATCCCACGGCTTTGGCGGCCACCGTCGGCGTGGGATTGGTCGCACTGCTGACGCCGGTGATGACGGGCATGCTGCAAGGCCGCCAGAATTTCATCTGGCTGGGCTGGATCAACATCATCAACGGGGTCGGGCGTTTTGGCATGGTCTGCCTGGTTATCCTGGTCCTGGGCGCGTGGGCGGCGGGCGCCATCGGCGCCGTATTTATCGGCATGGCGGCGGCGATTGCGGTGGGCGCCTGGCAGACGCGGGATGTCTGGGGCGTGGAAAAAAGCCCGGTCTACTGGAGCGATTGGCTGCGGCGGGTCGTCCCGCTGACCTTGGGGCTGGGCGTGGCGACCTTCATGTTGAGCGCGGACATGATTTTCGTGCAGAAATTTTTTCCCGCCAAACAGACCGGTTTTTACGCGGCGGCGGGGATGATCGGGCGCGCGCTGATTTTTTTCACGCAACCGCTGACGATGGTGATGTTCCCGAAAATCGCCCACAGCGCGGCGCGCTCCCAAAAAACCGATGTGCTGATGCTGACGCTCGGGGCCACGGCGCTGGCCGGGGCGGTGGCGGCCATCGGCTGCACGATGTTCCCCTGGCTGCCCTTGCGCGCGGCCATGTATGACAAAACCTTTCTGGAAATCTCCACCCCGCTTGTACCGTGGTTTGCATGGAGCATGCTGCCACTGACGCTTTCCGGGGTGCTGATCAACAGCCTGATGGCGCGGGCGCGTTTTGCCGCCGTGCCGTGGCTGGTGCTGGTGGCCGTCGGCTACGGCGTGGCCCTAGCCCTGGTCGGCCGTCATGCCGGCGACTTAGCGGACACCCAAGCCGGACTGCGCATGATGATCCAAACCCTGGGCAGCTTCAACCTGCTGCTGTTCGGCGTTTGCGCCTGGTTTACCTGGGGCAAAAGCTCCCCCAGCCAACCGGCCACAGCCTGACCCCAGCGGTCAGTCCGTGGGGGACTTTGACCCTTGGGCTTGAACCGCCGACAACGGCTGGGGCGCCCGGAGTTTTTTGTAAATCCACGTTTCCAGCGGGCGCAGCGGCCGCAGCAGCCGGTAGAACGGCGAATAAATCAGCCGGATGCGCACCACGGATAAAAACATCGTCAGCGACGAACGCCCCAGCGTGACCTTGGACCCCGCCTTGTCCGTCCATTCCGTCGGCACCTCCAGAATTTTAAACCCCGCACGCCGGATGGAGACGAGCAGGTTGATGTCGAATGCCATATCGGCGATGCGCAAGGCGGGATGGATTTTTTCCGCCACTTCGCGCCGCATCACCTTCGCGCCACATTGGGTGTCACGGATATTCATCCAGAACAGTGTCTGGACAATCAAATGAAACACGCGGCTGGCGAACTGGCGGTTCCCCGACTGGGACTGGTGAATCACCGCGCCGGGCAGCCAGCGCGAGCCGATGATGCAATCCGCCGTGCCGATTTTTTTCACCAAATCCAGATAGGCGGAAGGCGGCGTCGCGCCGTCCGCATCCACGTAACCGATCAAATCCGCGTGCCCGGCCAGCTTAAGACCTTCGATGAGCGCCCCGCCCTTGCCGATGGCCGCCGGAAAATCCAGCCAGCCGACGCAGGGAAAATCCCCGGCCACGCGCTGCACCACGCCAATCGTGTTATCGCGGCAGCCGTTGAGGACCACGACCAGCTGAAACTGGCCGGAATAATTGCGCCCGAAAAAATCGGCGAACTCACGCAGCACCGGTTCGATGCGCGTTTCTTCGTTATACGCCGGGATGAGGAGCAACAGGCTGGGGACAGGCACGGCGATTCAGTAACAGAAACCCGGCGGGCAGGCAATTGGCTTTGTGCAAATTGCGCGACTTGATTTATTCCGCATCTGCCCTACTTTGTTCCACTCGAATTATGGAACTGAACAATGAAGAAATCCGTCGTTACTCCCGGCATCTGATTTTGCCGGAAGTCGGACTGGCCGGCCAGAAGAAGATCAAAGCCACGAGCGTCCTGTGCATCGGCGCGGGCGGCCTCGGCTCGCCCATCGCCATGTACCTGGCGGCGGCGGGCATCGGCAAAATCGGCATCGTGGATTTTGACACCGTGGATTATTCGAACCTGCAGCGGCAGATTCTGCACACGGACGCGGACGTGGGCCGCTCCAAGGCCGAGTCGGCAAAGGAAACGATTCAGGGCATCAACCCGCATTGCGAGGTCGTCATCCATAACACGCGCATCAGTTCTGAAAACGCGCTCGACCTGATCCGCCCCTACGACATTGTCGTGGACGGCACGGATAATTTTCCGACCCGGTACCTGACCAACGACGCCTGCGTGCTGCTCAAAAAGCCCAATGTTTACGGATCCATTTTCCGTTTCGAAGGCCAGGCCAGCGTGTTTGCGCCACATCTCGGCGGACCCTGCTACCGCTGCCTGTATCCCGAACCGCCGCCACCCGGCATGGTGCCGAGCTGTGCGGAAGGCGGCGTGCTCGGCGTATTGCCCGGCATCATCGGCTGCATCCAGGCAACCGAGATTTTGAAGCTTGCCATCGGCAAGGGCCATTCGCTCACGGGGCGCCTGGTATTGTTCAACGCGCTGGACATGAAATTCCGCGAATTGAAATTGCGCCGGGATCCGCAGTGCCCGATTTGCGGCGACCATCCGACCATCAAGGAACTGATTGATTACGAAACGTTCTGCGGCATCGTGCCGGAGCCGGAAAACACCGGCAATCCCGACGAAGTCACCGTTCAGGACATGAAGAAGGCTTTGGACAATCCGAGCCTCGGCATCAAGGTTGTGGACGTGCGCGAAGCCGACGAATACGAGATTGCCAAGGTCGCGGGCGTACCGCTGCTGCCGTTGAGCGAGCTGCAAAGCCGTTTCACCGAGTTGGATCCGAACACGCAATATTATCTGCACTGCAAGGCCGGGGTGCGCTCGATGAAGGCGCTGGCGTTTCTGCGCCAGCAGGGCTTTAAATACGTCAAGAGCGTCAAAGGCGGCATTACGGCGTGGTCGGATGAAATCGACCGCAACGTGCCGCGTTATTGAGGCACACGGCTGGAATGAATTCAATTATCGCCAACGGGAAATCAGTGGCGGCGCAACTGCCGTCCACGCTGGAACATTTTCTCGTGGCGCAACAGCTCCTGCCGCGCAGCGTGGTCGTGGAACACAATGGTGAAGCGGTGGCGCCGTCGGAATTTTCCCTAAGGCAGGTCTGCGCAGGCGACCGGCTGGAAATCGTCAAGATTGTCGCCGGCGGTTGAGGAGGCGGGGCATTGCAGGCCGGGGTTGGTCATGATTTTCTGATATGAAATGGAGATTTGAATGGGCTTACCGGCTGGGGCTGGGACTGCTGCTGGTCGTCGCGTTCTGGTCCGTCTGGGCCAGCGCGCAGGAACCAACCCCTGCCGCCGCGACCACCAACGTCACCGCGGCGGCGGTCAGCCCTTTGCTTAAAATCAAACTGCCGGAACACGCGCTGACGTTCGGGCTGGACCGCGTGGATTTCCTGCGCGAGACGCCTTTATTTGGTCAGCCACTCTGGAAATACCTCGCCTCGCTCATTTACATACTGCTGGCCTTTTACGTGGCAAAACTGCTGGACTGGTTCGTCACCGTCTGGCTCAAGCGGGTGACGGCCAAGACGGAATCTAAATACGACGACTTGATATTGGAACTGCTGCGCGGGCCGGTGAAAGTGGTGGCCTTCGTGGTGTTGCTTAACATCGGGCTGAATGTTTTTGAATGGCCGGAGCGCGCGCTCACCTTCCTTTCCCGCGCCCTGATTGTGATCGTGGCCTGGTCCGTGACGTATGTGGTATTGAAGTTTGTCGATCTCCTGCTCGGCCTCTGGCGCGAGAAAATTGTATCGCCGCAGGACAAAGCCTTTGCGGAACAATTAATCCCGCTCGCTGGCAAAAGTGCCAAGGCGGTCATCATCATCGCCGCAACGCTGCTCACCGCGGACAACCTGCATATCGAAATCAAGACGCTGCTGGCCGGACTGTCCGTGGGCGGCCTGGCCCTCGGCCTCGCGGCGCAGGACACGGTGGCCAACCTGTTTGGGGCGGTGGCCATCTTCTTAGACAAGCCCTTTCACATGGGCGACCGCATCCGCGTGGAAGGCGTGGAAGGGGTCGTGGAAACCATCGGCCTGCGCAGCACCTCCGTCCGCAATCCGGACGGCCATCACGTCACCATTCCCAACAAATTGATGGGCAACGCCATTATCACCAACATCACGCGCCGCCCGACCATCAAGACGGAGATGAACCTCGGCCTGACGTATGACACGACCGCGGAAAAAGTGAAGCGCGCGACCGTGCTGCTGGAAGAAATATTCCGCGCCAACCCGAAGACGGGCGACCTTATCATCAGCTTCAACAAATTCGCGGACTCGGCGCTCAACCTGTTTGTCGTCCACATCTGGAACGGCACGGACCCGAAGCAGCATTTCGCGGAAATGCAGGCCATTAACTTGCAGATCAAGGAGCGGTTTGACGCGGAAAAAATCGAGTTCGCCTTCCCGACGCAAACCGTTTATCTCAAGACCGAGCCGGGAAAATGATTTGTCAGGGCGGCCCGACTGCGGCTTAATCTGGCCATGCATTCATTCACGGACTTGATCTGGCACGACGGAAAATTCCTGGGCATCGCCTGGAGCCTTTGGAAAATTATCGGCTGGCTGGGCAACGCGGTGTTCTTCTCGCGCTTTTTCGTGCAGTGGTATGTCACCGAAAAAAAGAAACAGGTGGTCATCCCGCAGGCCTTCTGGTGGTTGAGCCTGGCCGGCTCGGTGACGCTCCTGTGCTACTCGCTGCACCAAAAGGATTCGGTCTTTATTTTTGCCTACGCCTTCACCTGGATTCCCTACATCCGCAACCTGATGATCCACCGCGTGAACAAAGCCGCGCGCCTGACCTGCGCCGGCTGCGGACAAAAAAATCCGCCGCAGTCGAACTACTGTCCGAGCTGCGGCGTGAAAACGGCGTAATCGGTTTGTTTACTTCACCCCAGCCGGGGCGGCCGCCGGCGCCGGCGCAATTCCGTATTTCATGAGCACCGGACGGAAGTCCGGATGCGCCTGACCGTAGGCGACGAGCTGGTTGACAAAATTGACCATCAGCGACTGGTTCTGGTTGAACGCGCCGATCAGCTGCTGGGCCTGGGGCTTGATGGCGGCAATGTCCTTGCCGGTGATGCTCGCCTGCCGGTAAAGGTAAACCGTCAGGGTGCCGCTCACCACCACCAGCGCGAGCAGCAACGTAAACAGCTGGCGTTTCAAAGCGGAAATTTCGGGATTGGAATCAAGGCTCATATCAGTGGGCGGCGGTTTTAGGTTGAACAGACTGGAGAATGCGGGCGAGCTCCGGGCTCTTGGCCGTGGCGTTGTAGGCAGCGGTGTCGTTTGCCAGCCCCTGCGCGCGCATCAACGCGTTGTTGGCGAGCGTGGCGTTGGCGGTCAACTGCCGGAACTCGCGGGTGCGTGTGATGCTCAACAGGGCGAAAACCACCCCCAGCAGCACCAGCACGGCGAGAATAAAATTCAGGACGGTTGTGGTTGTGTCGGATTTCATAAGCGCGGAAAATTTAGCGGATCAGCGGGGAAAGTCCACTGTGATTTTCCGGCCACCAGGGGTGAAGCGGCGGCGTGCCCTGAGCTTTTATTGACAGGATTGGACTTCCCCCGGCCGGCCAAAAAGGTTTTACCACCCAGGATCGTTTTGTTATCAATCGGCTGTGTCCACTGACTTTTTTGATCGGGAGGCGCGCGCACAACAGCAAACCCGCCGCCTGGTCTGGCTATTTTGGCTCACCGTGGCGGCGGTACTGGCCATCAACAATCTGCTCCTCGGTTCGATCGTCTACCTCTTTACCCATTCAGTCATCTCCGTGGCCGCATGGCGGCCCGACAGCCTTATCATCACGGGGCTTTATCTTTTGGGGGAAGCGGTGGTGTTCCCGGCGCATTTTTTAAAACTGATTTTAAGCTGGCAGCCCGCCGCGTGGATTTCCATCGGCACCCTCCTTTCCATCGCGGCCGGCAGCTACTACAAAATGCGCCAACTCTCCGCCGGCGGAACGGTCGTGGCCGAGGTGCTGGGCGGACGCCGCATCCAGCCCGACACCACCGCCGCCGACGAACAGCGGTTACGCAACGTCGTGGAGGAAATGGCCATCGCCTCCGGGGTGCCCGTTCCCGAAATCTATATTCTCGATAATGAGCGGGGCATCAATTCCTTTGCCGCCGGCCATACCCGTGACGATGTTGCCCTCGGCGTGACGCGGGGCTGCGTGAAACTGCTGACACGCGATGAACTGCAAGGCGTTATTGCCCACGAATTCAGCCACGTCCTGAATGGCGACACGCGGCGCAACATGAAATTGATGGCGCTGGCCCACGGTTTTTTCTGGCCGACTATTTTCGGCCGGGTGTTGAGCTATGGCGGCACCGACGCCCCGGCGGCGGACCACTCATTTTTCGTCGCGGATGACAAAAACAACCTGTTGCCCACCGCCCTGATTGGCATGTGGTTCATCCTCCTCGGCTCCATCAGCCTGCCGTTCGTAAGGCTCATCAAAAGCGCCATCTGCCGCCAGCGTGAATGGCTGGCCGACGCCGCAGCAGTCCAATTCACCCGCAATCCCGCGGGCATCGAAGGGGCGCTCAAAAAAACCGGCGGGCTGTTCAAACAGGGCCGGCTCGACTCCCCGCATGCCGAGGTCGCCAGCCATTTGTATTTTACCAATTCAAACTACGACTCCCGGCTCACCTTTCTCGCCACCCATCCGCCGCTGCCACAACGCATCACCGCCATTGACCCGGCCTTTGACGGCCTGTTCCCGAAGGTTCAAATGCTCGCGCCGAACCAATTTGAACGCGACCAGAATTTTGAACGGGTCGTGGGCAATGCCATGGCCGTGGAACGCGCGCTCCCTGAAGCTGTGCTGGCGATGACGGGCGCCGTAACCGCCGATCATATCCGGCAGGTTTCATTGATGCGGCTCAATCTACCGGCGGAAATACAGCAGGCGCTGCGCACGGCCGATGGTGCGGCCGGCGTTATTTATTCACTCCTGTTGAGTGAAGACGCAGCGGTGCGCGGCAGCCAAATGCAAATTTTACAGACCCGGCTGACCCCGGATCAATTCTCGCAAACCGCTGCGCTCGGCGGCCAAGTCTCAGCGTTAGGCGATAAATACAAACTCATTCTGGCTGAATTTGCGGTGCCCTCGCTCCGCGATAACAATCGCAGCAAACACGATGCCTTCCATCAAACCATGCAACAGCTCGTGGAATGCGACGGCGCCTTTGATCTGTTTGAATACACGCTCATGAAAATGGTGGCGCGCCAAATGCGGTGTTATTATGAAGGGCCGACGATGGTCAGAACTCCCTACGGCCGGGTGCAAGATCTGTTGGACGAATGCGCGCTGCTGCTCTCCGCACTCGCCCATATCGGCGCGGACAATGAAACGGAGGCGCGGACAGCCTTTGCCCAAGGCGTGAAATTCCTAGACGCACCCGCTCAAAAGATTCAATTCATTCCCCGCAGCGAATGGGATTTAGCCACAGTGGACGTTGCGCTGACACGGTTGTCAGCCTGTTCTGAAGCGGTCGCCCGGAACATCCTCATGGCCTGCGGCAAAACGGTCGTCGCCGACGCGCAAGTCACCGAACGGGAAGCTGAATTGCTTCGCGCGATCGCGGACACACTCAATTGCCCGATGCCACCATTCATCGAAGCCGTCCGCATGGAAGCACTGGCCAAAGATGCGTGATGCGCTCACCGCGCCGTCACAACAACGTAATTCTTTTTTCCTTTGCGCAGGAGCACGTGTTTGCCGAAAAGCAAATCGCCGGCGGTCACGGCGCGCGCGGCGCTGGCCTCGCGGACATTGTTGATATTGACGCCACCGCCCTCGATGTCTTTCCGCGCCTGGCCCTTGGACGGACACAGCCCGGCATGCACCAGCAGCTCCACCAGCGGAAGGCCCCCGCCCTCCAGTTTTACTAGCTCAAGTTCCTTCGTCGGCACCTCGCCGACGATGTCGTTGAAGGTGCTTTCGGCAATGCCTTTCAGTTCGCCGCCAAATAAAATCTCGCTCGCGCGCACCGCTTCCACGCGCGCGGGCTCGCCGTGGATCAAATCCGTTGCGGCCAGCGCCAGCGCCTTGTGCGCCACGCGTGCGCCGGGGTTTTCTCCGTGTTGCTGTTCCAACGACGCAATTTCCCCCTGCGACAAGAACGTAAAATACTTCAAATAGCGGATCACATCGCGGTCGTCCGTGTTGATCCAGAACTGGTAAAATTTATAGACACTCGTGCGGTGCGGATTGAGCCAGATGGCCCCGGCGGCCGTCTTGCCGAACTTCGAGCCGTCGGTGTTCATAATGAGCGGCAGCGTCAGGCCGAAGACCTGCTTGCCCAGCTTCTTGCGCGTCAGCTCAATGCCGGCGGTGATATTGCCCCACTGGTCGCTGCCGCCGATCTGCAATTCACAACCCGCATCCCGGCGCAGCACCATGAAATCGAACGCCTGCAGCAGCATGTAGCTGAACTCGGTGTAGCTGATCCCCGCCTCGCGGTCTTCCATGCGGGCGCGCACCGATTCCTTGGCGACCATCTGGTTGACGGAAAAATGCTTCCCGATATCGCGCAGAAAATCGAGGAAGGAGAGGCCCGCCGTCCAACTGGCGTTATCCAGGAGCCGCGCGGGATTTTGTTTCGTTTCAAAATCGAGCAGCTTCGCGAGCTGCAACTTCACGCTGGCGATGTTGCGATCGAGAATGTCCGCCGTGAGCAACTGGCGCTCGGCGGTCTTGCCGCTGGGATCGCCAATGGAACCGGTCGCGCCGCCCGCCACGGCAATCGGATGATGACCCAGCATTTGAAACCGGCGCAATGCGAGCAACGGGACGAGGTTACCGACATGCAGACTGTCCGCCGTGGGATCAAACCCGCAATAAAGGGTGACGGGCGCGACGATTTTCTTTCCCAACTCCTCCGCGTCCGTACAGTCGGCGACGAGGCCGCGCCATTTCAATTCATCAAGGATGCTCACGCGGGCAGGATAAATTGGCGAAGCGGAAATGCCAATTTCCAATTGTTACAGGATATTCTTACGCCACGAATCCGGGTGGCGATGGAGGTGCATCACGGAAAGAATCAGCACCTCCCCATTTTCCACCATGTAAATGATGCCGTAAGGAAATCGGTGGGTGCGGCAGCGGCGGATTTCCGCATCGAGCGATTGCCAGGCTTCCGGCCATTGAAGGATGCGGGAAATGGTACCGCGCACTTCCTGAATAAAATCATGACCCAGACCCGGAACCTGCTACTCGTAGTAACGTGCGGCGGCACGCAGCTCGCCGGTGACCGGTGGCAGCAGCCAGAATTTCATCGGTTCAGTTCCGATTCGATGGCTTGAAGGGCCGGCTCACCTTCCAGCGCCTCAAGTTTACCGGCGCGAAACGCTTTCAGCCGGTCTTGTGATTCGGCAAGCCAAGCGCGGTCAATAGATTGCTGTTCCGCCGGGTCAAGGCTTTGCCAGAGCGCGTCAATCATCTGGGCCTTTTCAAACGGCGCGAGCTGCAAAATTTCTTTGGCGAGAATCGTGCTATCCATGCCGGCACCGTAGCCTGCTATGCCAGAAAAAGCAAGATGGTGAACTTTGGACTTTGGACTTGAGGCTTGGGACTTTAATCTGCGCGCGTGTCAAAAATGCTGAAAGCCTCCGGCGCCATGGCCAGCGCCACCCTGCTGAGCCGCGTGCTCGGCATGGTGCGGGTCATGGTCTACGCGCGGTTCATGGGCGACGGCTGGGTGGCGGGCGCGTTCACCTTCGCGTTTCAAATTCCGAACCTATTCCGCCGGCTGCTGGGCGAAGGGGCGCTCACGGCGGCCTTCATTCCGATTTTCAAGGAGAAGGAAAAGAACCACGGCGAAACGGAAATGTGGCGCGCGGCCAATGCCGTCATCTCCGGCCTCGTCATCGTGGCGAGCGGTTTGATTGCCGTGGTCATGCTCGGACTCGCCATCGCACTGTCGGTGCATGAATTCAGCGCCAGCACGAGCCTGATGCTGCAACTCCTGTTCGTGATGTTTCCCTACATGCTGCTGGTCTGCATTGCGGCGGCGCTGATGGGCATGTTGAATGCGCGCGGCCATTTTTTCATTCCCGCCATGGGGGCGACGATGCTGAACCTCGTGATGATCGCCTCGGTTTTATTTTTCGCCCCGAGGTTCGGCCTCCACCTGCCGAAAGAAGGCCGACTGCCCGTGCAAATTTTCGCGCTCGCCTTTGGTGTGCTGGTGGCGGGCATGGCACAGGCCGCCTTTCAAGTGCCAACCCTCTGGCATGAAGGGTTTCGGTACCGCTGGGTTTCGCCGTGGAAAAATGAAACCGTCCGGCTCGTGGCCACGCGGATGATTCCCGGCACCATCGGCGTGGCGGCGTTTCAGCTCAACGTCCTGCTCGTGCAAAGCCTCGCCTTCTGGATCAACCCGCAGATCAATGCCTCATTTGAATACGCCGTCCGGCTGATGGAGCTGCCGCAGGGCATGTTCGGCATCTCGCTCGCCACCTATCTGCTCACAACCTTGAGCGGCCTGGCGATTGACAAGAACTATCCGGAGTTCCGCGCCACGCTCCGCCACGGGATCAGCTCGCTGCTGCTGGTGAATTTAATCGCCGCCGCGCTGCTCGTAGCGCTGGCGGAACCCATCATGCGACTGCTATTCGAGCGCGGCCTCTTCACCGCCGCCTCGACCGAACGGGCGGCGTTCGCGCTCGTCTGCCTGGCGCCGGGGCTGGTGGCCTTTTCCACCGTGAATGTTTTAGCCCGCGCCTTTTACGCACTGGGCGACACCAAGACACCGATGAAAATCAGCCTCGCCTGTCTCGCGCTGAATCTGATGCTCGCGGCCATTCTTATCGTCCCGCTGAAACAAGGGGGCCTCGGCATTGCCAACACCGCGACATCCGTCTGCAACGTCGCGCTGCTGTTTTTTGCCCTGCGCAAAAAATTGGGAAAACTAGAAATGGAAGCCCTGCGCGGGACCGTGCGTCCACTCACACTGGCTGCCCTGCTTGCGTGCTTGGCGGCGTGGTGCAGTTGGATGGATTGGGAACAATGGCTGGGCCATGCCACCGTGGCGCTGAAAATCGGTGCGGTGTTTGTGCCGGCAAGTATCGCCGGCGGAACCTACTGGCTCCTCGCGCTGATTTGCAAAATCCCGGCAGCACAGGAGATGAGCGCCTTCGCCCTGGCAAAATTCAAGCGCTTCAAATAGCCACCGTGGCCAGCCAGCCATTGTCACCGAACCGCGACTTGAATGCCTCCGCGAGGTTTTCCGCCGCGAGCAGGTTTTCCGCAATGGCAAAGGTCGTGGAGCCGCTGCCGGACATGAGCGACACAAGCGCTCCCTGCTCACGAAGAAATTCCTGATAGAGTTGCAGCACGGGGAATTTGTCAAAGGCGGGGGCTTCCAGCGAGTTATAAATCTCTGCTGACGCCGCCGTCAAATCACCGGCCTGCAACAGTGAAACCAGCTTTTGCGCCCGGCCGGCTTTGCCGTTCAACGCCTCCGGAAACCGCGCCAGGTTTTGATACGACCACGGCGTGGAAATGCCGAAGCCGGGATGGACGAGGAAAAACGCCTTGCCGCGCAAGGCGGGGAAAGTTTCAAGCAACTGCACTTTTTCGCCCCGCCCCGTGGCGAGCGCGGGTTCGTCGTAAAGAAAGAAAGGAACATCCGACCCAAGCTTTGCAGCGATGGTTGCGAGTGCAGAAAGGGGTAGTGGCGAACCAAAAAGTTCATTCATGCCCAACAGCGTGGTCGCCGCGTTGCCGCTGCCACCGCCAAGTCCCGCCGCCAGCGGAATATTTTTTTTGAGATGGATGCGAACGCCTGCGGACAGATTGTGCAATTTCAAGAACTCATCCGCCGCACGATAGACCAAGTTTTTAGAATCCGTCGGCAGTTCCGGATGGCTGCAAGTCATTTGGATTCCATCGCCGCCACGTTCCAAACTGATGTCATCGAACAAATTCACCGGCTGCATGACGGTTTCAAGTTCGTGAAAGCCGTCGGCGCGTTTGCCCAGAATGTTTAGGATGAGGTTGACCTTGCAGGGTGATTTTTTCTCGAGGCGCATGGCTGGGTTAGGAAAGCAAAACGCGCCGGCAAGGGTTGCCGGCGCGTGGTGCGGAAATTCATTTCACATCAATTGTCGAAAACATTGAACCGGCTGCCGGGAACGAACGGTACCACGTCGCCACCACTGTAGCCGGTGTAGGTGTCGGTGCTAAAGGTCGAGCCGGAAACCAAGCCGGGACGGTAACTGGCGGGGTACTCCGGGCTGACTGGCACCTTGCTGGTGCAAACCGGGGCATACGACGGAATGGGAAAGGTGACGACTTCGTAAATGCCCAAGCCGGCGCGGCAGACGGACTGGTCGAAGCCGTGAATCACGCCGTAGGAATAGGTGACATTGGGCGCGGAGAAGACGGCGTTCTGCTCGACGCTGCGCCGCATATCGCCCCAGCGGACGAGTTCCATGGTGTTATCGAAGCCGCGGGCCAGCTTGTGTTCGGGACCGCTGCAACCGGTCACGCCGACGGCCACAAGGGCGGCGACGAAGAGAAAAAACATTTTACGCATACGATGGTCAGTTGATGATTTGAGCTTACGCCGAATCGCCGGCTTGTAAAGCGCGTTTTCCGTCGCGCCATTCCCAATACCAGGCGATCCAAACGCTGACTTCAAAAAGAATTTGCAAGACCACCGCCATGACGAGCTGAGTGAACGGTTCCGGCGTGGTCAGCAAGGCACCGAGGACCAGGTTGATGACGATCATGTAGCGGCGCAAGGCGGTAAGCTTTTTATAGTCCAGCACCCCAATTTTCACCAGCGCGAGCAAGACCACCGGCAATTCAAAACCCAGCCCCATGCCGAGCAGGAATTTGGTAACGAAGGCGAAATAGGTTTCCGCGCGCCATTCGGGCACTTTCACCCCCATCCAGACCGCCCACCAGACCGCGAACTTCAACGCCCGCGCCAGCACAAAGAAATAACAGAACGACACCCCCGCCAGAAAGAGCCCGACCCCGATGAACGCGGCGCGCAGGACGTATTTTTTCTCGCGGATTTTCAACGCCGGCAAAATGAACTGCGCCAGGAAGAAGAAAATGATCGGCGACGCCAACAGCATGCCGCCATAGAACGCCAGCAGCATGGAGGAAAAAAAAGGCGCTGCGGGATCGAAATAAACCAGATCGGTGGCAGACTGGAGCAGTGTGGCTGGCGGCGGATCTTTCTCCACCTGCAACGAAAGTAAAACATTGCTACCGACCTGCACCGGCTCGATGCGCAGCACCGTAAACCAGTTGGTCCCCAGATCAATGTTGCCAATCCGGTTCGTCGTCAGATCGAGCGTGGCCACCGTGTTTGTACCGACGCAGACCAGCGCCTTGCGTTCGTCGTTCACGCGCACGAGTGCGGCGCGGGCCAGTGGCCATTTCAGGATGGCGACGATTTGCGGAACGGCATAAAGGCAGACAATCAAACAAACCAGCAAGGCCGCGCCGGTCTTGATGATGAGCCAGCGGAAATCTTCGAGGTGTTCGAGAAAACTTTTGACCGGACCACCCTCCTCCGGTTCATCCGGTGGAGGCTCTGAAGAAAAATCGGCCATGAATATCTGCGCGGAACAGGCCCGCCGCGATCAACCGATTTTGGTTTGCGGTGTTTCGGGTGTCACCGGTGTCTGCGCGGCAGTGTTGGCCGGAGGCGTTTTGGCCGCGGCCGCTGCGGATTCGTTTTCCATGGAGTCCGTCACCTCGCGCGAGGCTTTTTTGAATTCGTTAATACCCTTGCCCAAACCCTTGGCGAATTCAGGGATGCGCTTGGCACCAAAAAGCACCAATATCGCAACCAGCACGATGATCAGTTCCGTTCCGCTCAAACCCAGGATGGCAAACATGGCATTCATAATTGTATCTGAGTTTACGCTACGACGATTAGCGAATTAAGTAAAGCCGCAAAAGGCAGGCGCGGTCTGGGGGTTTATTACCAGCGCACCGCAGCGTTCTAGTGCCAGCAGCGGCAGATCCAGCAGACACGGAATGGCGTACACGCCGATTCGGTGACGATTGAAATCCATAAAAAAAGGCCGCGCGGTGACGCGCGGCCTTGAATTAAAACTCGTATTAAATTAGACGCCCGCTTTCGGGTGCAGCAGGATAAAATCAGCGCGGCGATTTTTGGACCAGGCCGCTTCGTCATGGCCGGGATCAGCAGGCTTATCCTTGCCGTAGCTGATGGTGCGGATGCGGTCGGAACTAACCCCGTGCTTGGCCAGCGCCTCGCGGGCGGCGAGCGCGCGGCGTTCGCCGAGTGCGCGGTTGTATTCTTCCGTGCCGCGCTCGTCGCAGTTACCTTCGATGAGCAGCTTGTCGCTCGGGTTGGCGGACAGCGCCGATGCCACGGCGGAAATATTACCTTCCTCGCCCTTCTTGATCGCCGCGCTGTCGAAGGAGAAGTGGATCGTATTGGCCGCGAGCGCCGCCGGATCTTTGATCATACCCTCGAACTCATTCAATCCGGCCGTTGCCAAGGTACCTGGACCGTTGCCGGCACTCGTGTTTTCACTGCCAGGAATGGCGCCACCGGGCGGCAGGGTGTTGGGATTTTCGCCGCCGCCCACATTGGACGCCGTCTGTCCGGGAATTTGCGTGACCTTCAGCGGCGTGTGTTTGCAGCCGGTAGTGGCCAGGGTCGCGGCGAGCGCGAGCGCGAGCGGAAAAATAATCTGATTCGTTTTCATATTTTTTTGTCTGTCAAAAGTTGCGGTTAAAGTTGCGGTTAAAAATCCATGACGAAAAAGAAAAATCATTTCGCCCAAGCGGGCTGGGAACTACTTCCGGTCGCTCGCGCACAATCCTTGTATTGTTTGGTGAAAACGTCAAGCACAGACAGCACCTGACGGTAGCCCATTGGGCGATTATAGGTCAGCGTCCGCGAGTTCGGCGCCCACGAGGGATTCTGGCCGCTGACCAGCACCGATGGCGGCATACTGCCGTCAGCCGGCATGACACAGATGTTGAAATCGCCCATCTGCGACGTAAAGGCGATCCATTTGCCATCCGGCGACCAGTCCGGCTCCGTGGGGTTAGCCGCGCCGGTGGTGCTGAGGTATTGGACGGTGCCCCCGCCCGCCGGAACCTTGGCGAGCCGGCGGCGCTCATTGTGCTTGGTTGCGAAACAAATCCAGCTGCCATCCGGCGACCAGGTGGGCGAGGAATCCTCAATGCCCGTCGTGAGCTGTTTCAAGCCCGTGCCGTCGGCGTTACACACCCAGACGTTTGGGCTGCCCGCCTTGCTCAGAACCATCGCAATCCTGGCGCCGTCCGGCGACACTGACGCGCTGGTGTTCAGGCCGGAATAACCGGCGATGACGCGCCGCTGACCGCTCGACAGGCTGTGATAAAAAATGTCCGGATTGCCGCGGGCATAGCTCGTATAATACACCGCCAATTTACCCGGCACCCACGCCGGCTTGGCCACGATGGTGTTGTCGGTGGTGACGCGCTGGGAGCCATGCCCATCAAAATCCGCCACGTATATTTCGCCCGCGCCATTGCCGGAGGGCTGCGACTTGAAGGCGATTTTGGTCTGGCCGATGCCTTTTTTGCCGGTGACCGCCAGAACGATGTCGTCCGCAAACGCGTGCGCCTGCCGGCGCAAACTCGCGCCGTTGTAGCTGCGCGAGAGCAGCACGCGCTTGGCATATTTATCCGTCAGATTGCCGGCAACGCCGCCGGCGTCGCTACCGCTGACGAGATACTGTGCCGCGTCCGGCGCAACAATGCTGAAGCCCTGCACCGTCAGGTCAAACTTCAATACCTCCGCACCCTCGCCGGTGAACCCGCTCAGGGCGATGGGGACGGGTTTCGTCTGGCCGAGAACATTGATGGTGTTTTCAATTTTAATTTCCTGTGCCCGTGCGCCGGCAAGCGCGATGGCGGCGAGGCCGATGGTAAACCAGTTGAGAATTATTTTTTTCATCCGAGCATCCGTTTTGCTTTGAGGTTAAAGTTGATGATAAAGGTCCGTTCTTTTTCTTTCGCGCCATCGGGAAACGGCGCGATAAAATTCACATTGTCCAGCGTCCGCTGCACACTGGCGTCCACGCGCGCATCGCCGGACGCATCGAGGACGCGCGAGGAAATCACCGTACCATCGCGGCCGATGGTGACGCTGACGCGCGTATTGGCTTCGTCATTGGCGGCGTCATCGGGAGTGCGCCACGCCTGTTCATAAATGCTTTTGACGACGGACGCGTAATTCGCATAGGAGACACTGCCTGCACCGGGCATTTCAACCGTGGTGGCCGAGGAGGAGTTTTCCTTGATGGCGCGGGCGGCATTGGCAATTGCCTTGGCGCGGCGTTTGGCGGCTTTGGCCGCTTCACGGGCGTCAGCCTCGGCGTCGGCATCGGTGGTATCAGGCGTCACTTGGGGCGTTCTGCGCACGACCGACTTGGTCAGGTCCACTTTGATGTCATGGTGCGGTTTAGTCGGTTTGGCGGCCGGTTCCACCGACTTCAAATCATCCGGCGACAGTTTTTGCGGTTCCGGCTTGAACAGATTCTCGACCTTTTCCACCAGCGTCGGGGGCGTGACCACCGGCGGGGGCGGCTGAGGCGGGGTGGGCGCGGGCTGCGGGGCGGGCGGCTGGACGACCGGCGTGGGCGCCGGCGGCTGCGCGGCCTTGACGCCACTGCTGAACGCCGCATCAATGAGGTTGGCGGGAATCACGGTCAGCAACGTCGTGTCATCCGGCTTGGCGCGGCTGGTAAAAAAGGCCGAACCAAACACGAGCGTCAACACCAGCAACAGGTGAAAACCCGCCGTGGCGAGGAGGCATTTTTTTTGCAACCGGTTCATTTGGTCGTCGGGTCGGTGCGCAGCGAGTAGCGCGTGATGCCATTCTTCTGGCAGCCGTCAATAATCTGCGCCACCAGGTCGTAACGACATTCTTTGTCCGCACGAATATACACCACCAGATTCGGATTGCTGCGAGATTCTGCCGCCAGCCGCGCGACGATCTGCGGCAGGCTCATCCTTTTGGAATCGAGCGCGTAATAGCTGGTATTGGAAATTTCGACCGTGCGGATGTCGGACTTGTTCAGCTTCTTTTCCGTCTGGCCGCCGTGCGGGAGCTTTAACTCGATACTCTGGGTGAGCAAAGGCGTGGTGATGATGAAGATAATCAGCAGCACGAATGCCAGGTCCAGCAAGGGCGTGATGTTGATTTCGCTCAACGTCACAAGATGACTGCGTTGTGAAAATCGTCTCATCGAAAATCACTCATCGGCGAGAAATTCCGTCTCCATTTTGGAGACGAATTCCTGCGCAAAATTATCCAACTCCACCGTGAAGGCGCGCAGATTATGGACGAGCCAGTTGTAGCCGAACATTGAGGGGATGGCCACCAGCAGGCCGGCGACCGTCGTCACCAGCGCGGCGGAAACGCCCGGCGCCATTGCGGCCATCGTGGCCGAACCCTGCTGCGCGATGCCGGCGAAGGTGCTCATCACGCCCCAGACGGTGCCGAGCAAGCCCATGAAGGGCGCGCCGCTCACGGCAATCGCCAGCAAAATCAGGCCGGATTCCAGCTTCAACGACTCCCGGGCAACGACGTTCTCGACCGAGCGCTTGATGTGCTCCATGTTTTTCAGGCTGATTTGCTGCTTGGCGCGTTCCCCGCTGGGCCCGCGCAGGCGGGCGTCGAGTTGCACGCAGCCGGCCTGATAGACGGCATACAGCGGACAGCCTTCCACATTCAACTTGCGGTCGAACAGTTCGAGCACCGCCTTCTGCGACGTGAATTCCGCGCCGAACAGGGCGTTTAATTTCCGCGCCCGCCGCATCTGGATGACCTTGGACATCATCACAAACCACGCGGCGATGGAAAAAACGAAGAGCAAGGCGATGATCGCCTTGGCTTCCAGCGTCGCCTTATCCCAGATATAAAGAAGCTCGCCCTGATTAGAGGCGGCCCCGATGAGTGTAAATGGTAACCCGCTCATAAAATTAAAAACTTGGTGGTGAGGAACCGGTTTGGGCCAAGTGGCGGTTGCGTGAGCATTTGTCCGCCGCCGCAAATTATCAGGTCCGGCGGGGGAAAATGCAAAAACTTTCTGCCGGAAAAGACGGATCACGCTTTGCCCCGCCCGCAAAATCCCTTAAAAGAGACCCATGTCGCAACCGCGCCGCATTGCTTTGCTGCTCGCCCTGACCACCGGCGCACTCTTTTTGCCGGTGGCCTGGTTCGGTTTTTGCGTATATGACGACGGCCTTTACGTCACCGACAACCCCATGGTCCAGGCGGGCGTGACGTGGGCCGGGGTAAAATGGGCGTTCACCACCATGGCGGCCTGCAACTGGCATCCGCTCACCTTGCTGTCGCACATGATAGACTGCGGCGTGTTCGGCCTGAATCCCGCCGGCCCGCATCTCGTCAATGCCCTGTTTCATTCGGCGAATGCGGCACTCCTGTTCACGCTGCTGTGGCGGCTCACCCAACGATTGTGGCCGGCGGCGTTCGTCGCCGCGCTATTTGCGTGGCACCCGATGCACGTTGAATCCGTGGCGTGGATTGCCGAGCGCAAGGATGTCCTGAGCACTTTTTTCGCACTGATCTCCCTGCTGAACTACGCGCGGTATGCGGAGGAAGCCCGCAGCCACCAGCCCCGGGCGAACATTTATTTCGCGTGGAGCCTGGTGGCCTTTGCGCTTAGCCTGATGGCCAAACCGATGCTCGTGACGTTGCCCTGCGTGCTGCTGCTGCTGGATTTCTGGCCGTTCCAGCGGGCGGCCCGTGGCCAGTGGACCGCTGAAGGTTCGACGCCTCATCACAGGCACCCTTCAGGCCTCAACCTGCGACTCGTGCTCGAGAAATGGCCGTTCTTTCTCATCACCGTAATTTCCTGCATCACCACCTTCATCGCGCAATCGCAGAGTGCCAGTAACGCGGTCGTTTCGCTGACGCTGGTGCCGCTGCATTACCGGCTCAAAAGCGCTCCGATCGCGTACTGCGAGTATCTCCTCAAAACTTTCTGGCCGGCCAAACTTGCCATTTTTTATCCACTGCATGAACGCATTCCGATCAGTGCCGTCGCCCTGGCAGTGGCGGCGCTGCTGGCCATTACGCTCGCGGCATGGCAATTACGCCGGGACACACCTTATCTCCTCACCGGCTGGCTGTGGTTTATCGGGATGCTCGTGCCCGTCATCGGGCTCGTGCAGGTAGGGGGGGCAGCGCTGGCCGACCGCTACACCTACCTACCATCCGTCGGCATATTTATCGCCGTCACGTTTGCCGCCTGCGCCCTGGCGGCGCGCTGTCATCTTCCCCAAGCTGTTCTGGCGGGACTTTCCCTCGTCATTCTCGCCGCCTGCATCGTGACGACAGAAAAACAGCTGCGCCACTGGCAGACCAACGTCACCCTCTTTCAACATGCGCTGGCGGTAACCGATGACAATGACGTCAGCCGCAACAATCTCGGCGTGGCATTGGAACAACAGGGCCGGCTGACCGAAGCCGCCGAACAATACCGCGCTGCCGCGCGGCTCGAACCCGATCGTTACCAAGGCCACCACAATTTTGCCAACGCGCTGGACCATCTGGGGCGGACAGCGGAAGCACTGGTGGAACATCGCGAGGCCTTGAGGCTCGGTCCAGACGTGCAGTTTCTGCATCATTGTCTGGGACTGGCGCTGGCCCCCGCCCAGCCCGAAGCGGCGCTCAAAGAATTTTACGAAGCCGCCCGGCTGGACGCCCATTACCCCTGGCCGCACGTTGAAATCGCCCGGATTTATCTCCGGGAAAACCGCGCGGCCGAGGCGGTGGACGAACTGCGCGCCGCCCTCCGTATCGCCCCCGACAACCTGGAAATACTGACCTTCACCGCCCAGGTGCTGGCCGCGTCGGAAAACCCTGCCGCGCGCGACGGGCGCGACGCCTTCCTGCTGGCTGCCAAGGCCAATCTGCTGAGCAACGGCCGCCGCCACGCCACGCTCGACGTGCTGGGCATGGCCTGTGCGGAAATGGGTAAATTTGACGAGGCGCAGATGGCCGCGCAGTCCGCGCTCGAAGTGGCCACAGCCTTGAAAATAAATAAAACCGAGCCGATCCAGCAACGACTGGAAGGCTATAAGCATCATCAGCCATGGCGGGAATCCTTCGGCGCGACCCAGGGGCCGTAGCGGCGCACCGGCAGCCCTCTTTTCTGAATCAATAATGCGGCGCTCCGCCGATGAGAGCACTACGCCACAAGAAATTTTGCTTAGCGCCGTTCGCGACTAAAGCAATTGTTCCAAGGTTCGCCGGACCGGCGGCATTCCCAAAGCATCGGCGGGCGAAATCTTTTTGCCCAACCACGGGAGCGATAGGATTTTTCCCGGCATTAAAAACGGTTCCAGCAGAGTGGCGTTGGCGGCCGTGGCAGAATCTGGCTTGGCCGGCGCCATCAAAACCACCTTTGCCCGCGCGCGGAACCATTTTGGCAGCGCCGCCAGCGTCAGTAAAATATGATTTACCGCCCCCAGCCGGTTGGGGGCGACAATGATTGGCGTCGCCCGCAAGGCGATAATCAAGGCGCGCGAATCAAAATCTTCGCCCAGCGGACTCAGCAAGCCGCCCGCGCCTTCCACCAGCGTCACGGTGAACTGTTTCCGCGTCGAACGAAGGTGCGCGAGGACGTCCGCCAGCCGGACCGGTTTGTTTTCCCGTCGGGCGGCGAGCCGCGGCGCGATGGCCGCCCGGAAGTGCCACGGATTGATTTCGTCCAGGGTAAGGGCGTCCGGAAGGGCATTTCGCAGCAGGCGGGCATCGGCGCGACCGCCCGAACACAGCGGCTTGAGGGCGGCGACGTTCACGCCACGGGCGCGCAGAAACGCCGCCAAAAGCGCGGTCAAAACGGTTTTGCCCACGCCGGTGTCCGTGCCGGTGATGAAGAAAGTTGACTGCATGCGCGCACATCAAAGCGGAATCATCCAAATTCCGCCACCAAAACAATTTGCCATCGGGCCGCCGGTTATTTATGCTGCGCGGCTCGTTTAACCTTTAATTTACTGTGAACGTAACTGTTGAAAATTTGGCCCCGTGCAAAAAGCTCGTACGGGTGGAACTCGACGTAACCGCCGTGGACACCGCGTTTGACGCCGTCACGAAGGACTATCAGAAGCAGGCCGCGTTGCCGGGCTTCCGTCCCGGCAAGGCGCCGCGCGCCATGGTCATCAAGAAATATGACGTCGAGATCAAGGATGAAGCCAAGCGCAAGCTGATCGGCGACGCCTACCGCAAGGCGATTGACGAACAGAAGATCCAGGTGGTCGGCTATCCCGACATCGAGGAGGTTCAATTTGGACGGGGACAAAGTCTGCAGTTCACCGCCACGGTGGAAACCGCGCCGGATTTCCAGCTCCCGGAATACAAGGGATTACCGGCCACGCTGGAAACGAAGTCCGTGACCGAGGCGGATGTGGAAAAAGCCCTGGAACTGCTGCGCAGCCAGCACGCGGCTTACAACACGGTCACCCGCCCGGTCGCCAGCGGCGACATTGCGGTCGTGAATTATACCGGCACGTGCGAGGGCAAGATCATCACGGAACTCGCGCCGACGGCGAAGGGCCTGACGGAGCAGAAGAATTTCTGGGTGGAAACGACGGATGGCACGTTCATCCCCGGTTTTGCCGCACAACTCATCGGCGCGAACGCCGGCGACAAACGGACAGTGAACGTTGATTTTCCGGCTGATTTCGTCACGAAGGAATTGCAGGGCAAGAAAGGCGTCTATGACGTCGAGGTAGTGGAAGTGAAGGAAAAGGCCTTACCGGAGTTGAACGACGAACTGGCCAAGAAATTCGGCGCCGAAAACCTTGAGATCCTCAAGGCCGGCGTCCGCGCGGATCTGGAGAACGAGCTCAAGCATTCGCGCTCAAAAGCGCTGCGCGGGCAGGTTGTTCGCGAATTGATGAACAAGGTCAGTTTTGACCTCCCGGAATCAGCCGTCGCCAACGAGACGCGCAATGTAGTTTATGATCTGGTGCGCCAGAACACCCAGCGCGGCGTGGCGCGGGAGCTGATTGAGCAGCAGAAGGACGAGATTTATGCCAACGCCGCCGTCAACGCCAAGGAGCGCGTCAAGCTGGCGTTCCTCGTGGGCCGGATAGCGGAGCAGGAAAAAATCCAAGCCTCGCAGGAGGATGTGATCAAGCGCGCGCAGCAGCTGGCGATGATGTACCAGATGCCGTTCGAGCAGTTCCTCAAGGATTTGCAGAAGCGGAACGGCGTGAACGAACTGTACGAGCAGGTCCTGCACGAAAAAGTGCTGGAACTCCTCGAAAAGACCGCCACCATCACGGAAACCGCCCCGGCAAAATAACCTTTTGGTTACTTTGCGGCGGTCAGCGGCGTCTGGTTTACCAATGAAAAAAATCGGTGCCCTTTTAATGCTGGCCGCAGGCTTGGCCGGATTGTCCGCGCAGACGAACAGTCTCGCGGGCCGTCCGCTCTCGTTGACGGATTGCTTCACGGAAGCCCTCAAGCACAATCTGAATTTGCAGATTGTGCAGACCGTCCCGCAGATTTCGCTCTACAACCTGCAGTCGGCCTACGGCGGCTACGACCCGCAGTTCACGCTCAGCGGCACGCATTCCTACAATGATTCCGGGGCTTATTTTTCAGGCGGCCAGCTCGTGCTCCCGACGATAGACCAAGCCAACACCTTTAATTCCGCGTTCACGGGGGCGACACCGTGGGGCATGAATTACAATCTGGGCGGCAACATCACCGAGCAGCACATCGGTAAAACCATTGGCACCAATTTTCTCTCCGGGGACAATTCCAGCGGCGCCATCGGCCTCAGCGTCACCCAGCCGCTCTTGAAGAATCTCTGGATTGATGGCAATCGGCTCACGATTCTCATTGCCAAGAACCAGCTGAAGATTTCCGAACAGGCGTTGCGCAGCCAGATCATCGCGACCGTGACCGCCGTGGAGAATGCCTATTACGAGCTCATCTTTGCGCGCGACAACGTGAACGTCGAAGAGGAGGCGCTGGCACTCTCCCAAACCCAACTTGATCAGGACAGGCAGCGCGTGCAAATCGGCAGCGTGGCCGAACGCGATGGAACCATCGAACAAGATGAGTCCCAGGTTGCGGGGAACCGGGCGGCCTTGATTGCAGCCTTGAGCACTCTGGGCACCGACCAACGGGTGCTGAAAAACCTGCTCACTGACCAGTATTCCAAATGGTTTGAAGCGGATCTCCAACCGACGCTGGCGTTGGCGGCCCCGTTGCAATTATTCGATTTGCAGGACAGCTGGAACAAGGGCATGTCGAGCCGGCCGGACCTGATTCAGGCGCGCCTGAGCGTCGAACAGCAGGGCATCCAGTTGAAGTTTTATCGCAACCAGCTTTTTCCCGAGGTGGATTTGATCGGCAGCTATGGTTTCAATGGCAGCGGCAATGAATATCGCGACTCGTTCAGCCAGATGAACGATGGCAGCCGGCCGTTTTATTCCTACGGCGGCCAGCTGACCCTGCCCCTGAGCAACGCCCGGGCGCGAAACAATTTGAAAGCCGGCAAGGCGACGGAAAAACAACTGCTGCTCCAGCTCAAACAGCTTGAGCAAAACATCATGGTGGAGATTGATAACGCCATCGGCGTGGCGCGGTCCGCTTATGAAAGCGTGGACGCCTCGCGCCAGGCGCGCATCTACGCGGAGGCCGCGCTGGACGCCGAGCAGAAAAAATACGCCGTCGGCAAAAGCACCACCTTCACCGTGTTAACGCTGCAAAGCAAGCTGACGGGCTCACGCTCCCTGGAAATCCGCGCGCTCGCCAATTACAATCAGGCCCTCGCCAACCTCGCGGCTGCCGAAGGCAGTACGCTCCAACGGCACAACCTCGAAGTTGAGGTGAAGTGAGGGGCATGGCGGTCGACGACCATAAAAAATTCCGCATCGGCTCGGTGCCGTATCTTAACGCCGCGCCGCTCACCCGCGACCTCGACAGCGAACTGATTTTTGCCACGCCCGCCCAGCTCGCCCGCATGCTCCGGCACGATGAACTGGACGCCGCACTCGTCAGCATCACCGAGGTGTTACTCAATGACCGCTACGACATACTGGACGGCGTAGCCATCGGCTCTCTGGGGGAGGTTTACAGCGTGCTGCTGGCGCACAAAAAGCCATTGTCGGAAGCGAGCGAAATCTTCTGCGACACCGCCTCGCTCACGAGCGTGAACCTGCTGAAAGTGCTGCTGGCGGAGAAACATTTATTCCCCCAATTCAAGCCGCTGGAAGATTACGCCGCCGCCCCGGAAAAAGATTTTGTCCTCCTGATCGGTGACACCGCGATTGAATTCCAGCGCACGCCGCATACCCACGAAATTTTTGACCTCGGCCATGCGTGGACGGAGCTGACGCATCTGCCCTTTGTTTATGCCGTCTGGGCGCTGCGGCGCGGGATGGAGAACAAGTCCCTGCGCAACGAATTGCGGCAGGCGAAACGCTTCGGGATGGACACGCTCGACCACATTATCGGGACGCGCGCCGAGTTCGACGAGGATTTCCGGCGTGATTATTTTGAGTGGCACATCCAATACCATCTCGGCGAGGATGAAAAGCGCGGCATCGCGAAATTCTGCGACCTGCTCCGCAAGCACCACCTCGGCCCGGTCTTCGCTCCGCAGTTTGTGCAGTAAACGATTCGGACGAAAGGGCAGCATCTGCAGAAGCCACTTCTGAGACGCTGCTCCTTCCGCCTCAAGTCCGAGCTTAAAACTTCGTGAGCTTTTCCAGCTCTTTCACGCGCTTCTCGATATCCGCGCGCTTGGTTTTCGTCGTGCGGTTCAGTCCAAAACCTTCACAGCAGAATGAGGCGGTGACACTGCCATAAACCATCGCACGACGAATATTGGCATCAATCGACCCGCTGGCCGTGGCCAGATACCCCATCATGCCGCCGACGAAGGAATCACCCGCGCCCGTGGGGTCTTCGACGGTGTGCAGGGGATATGCGGGACAGATGAAGACGCCCTTGGGTCCGGAAAGAATCGAGCCGTGCGACCCTTTTTTGATGATGACGTATTTCGGGCCCAACTGGTGTATTTTCTTGAGCGCCACGAACACATTGTCTTCCTTGGTCAACTGGTGCGCTTCACTGTCGTTCAGCACAAAGCCGTCCACCCGTTTGAGCAACTTAAGCAAGTCCGGCAAAGCGATGTTCAGCCACAAATCCATGGAGTCGGCCACAACAAATTTGGGTTTGCGCATCTGGTCCAGAACACTGAGCTGGAGGGCGGGAGCGATGTTGCCGAGCAGCACGAAGCGGGAGCTCCGATAAGCCGCCGGCAACTTCGGCGAGAAAGTTTCGATGACGCCCAGCTCGGTGGCGAGCGTGCGACGGTTGTTCATGTTGACCTCGTATTCGCCAGACCAGTGAAAGGTTTTCCCGGGCAAAATTTGCAGGCCGGCCAGATCAATTTTGTGGCGGCGGTACAGCTCGATGTATTTTTTGGGGAAATCCTCCCCCACACCGCCCACCAATTTCACCGGCGAAAAAAAGCTGGCCGCGACCGCCGCGTGGCTGGCGGAACCGCCCAGCAAGCGCGGGTTTTCCTTGGTGGGGGTTTTGATGGAATCGAGTGCGGTGGTGCCGACGATGAGAACGCTCATTTTTTAGTTCAGGAGTTGGGGGTTGGTAAAATCAGGCCGTTACTTTTTCTGGATCAGTTCGATTTCGTAGCCTTCGGGGGCATCAATGAAGGCGAAGGTGGTGCCGCTGGAACTGGTCGTGGGGCCGTCCGAGTATTGGAAGCCGTGCCGGGCCAGGTGCTTTTCAAATTCGGCAAGGCTGTCCACCTCGAACGCGAGGTGCGTCAGATCCGGCTGCACCTGCACGGACCCGCTGCCAGGAAAGCTGGTGATTTCAATCAGCTCTTCGCTGCCGGGCGTTTTCAAAAAAACGAGTTCCGACCCGCGCGGTGACTTGTGGCGCTTAATTTCTTCCAGGCCGAGAATCTCGCGGTAAAATTTCACCGTGCGTTCCAGATCGTTCACGCGATAGCGGGTGTGCAGCAGTTTGGTCACTTTGCTCATGCCGGAAGTTTAGCGGGAACTCCAAACGGAGCAAACTCAGAAAGCGGGTCCCGCCAAGGGACGCCGGGACGAAGCGCCGGTAAAAACCCTTCGTTGCCGCGGCGCGTCCCGCTTACCCTCCGCAGTTTTTCATTTCCCGCCGCGTATTTCTGCGGCATGATGCTTTCATGGGCAAACGACGCGAAGCGCGTGAACGCGCAGTGCAATTTCTGTTTCAGCACGACCTGAACCCGCCGGACAACCTTGAATTGGAGCTGGCGACGTTCTGGAATTCCCAGCGCGCCGCCGCCATCGAGGATGAAAAGTCCGGCATGGCCAAGTGGGGTGAGGTCACCGAGCTGCCGCCGCCGACGGCGGACGAGGCGGAACTCCGGGTGTTTTCCGAACCGCTCATCAAGGGCGTGCTGCAGCATCGCGACGCGATTGACGAACACATCAAGAAGCACACGCGGAACTGGGATTTCCACCGCATCGCCGCCGTGGACCGCAACATCATGCGGCTGGCCATTTACGAAATGCTGCACCGGCAGGACATCCCGCCGGTCGTGAGCATCAACGAGGCGGTGGACATCGCGAAGAAATTTTCCACCGAGGACAGCGGCAAGTTTGTGAACGGCATTCTGGACAAGGTACGCGGCGAAATTCTCCGACCGGCGCGCAACGTGAAATGAAATTCGCCGACCTCCATCTGCATACGCATTTTTCCGACGGCACATTCACGCCGGAGGAACTGGTCTTGCGCGCGCAGAACGCCGGTTTGGCCTGCATTGCGCTCACCGACCATGACACGGTGGAGGGCTGCGCCCGCGCGGCAGCGGCGTGTGCGGCGGTCAAGATGGAATTCATTGCCGGCGCAGAACTCACAGCGGAACACGAGGACACGGAGGTTCACATCCTCGGCTATTTTCTCGACACACAAAACAAAGTGTTGCTCGACCGCATCGGCACGTTTCAGGCTGTCCGGCAAAATCGCATCCACGAAATGTGCGCGGCGCTGAACCGGCTCGGGATCCCGCTTAAGGCGGAAGCCGTGTTTGCGCTGGCCAACTGCAAGTCGCCGGGCCGCCCGCACGTAGCCCGCGCGCTCGTGAAGGAAAAACTCATCAGCAATCTGGATGAGGCGTTTGAAAAGTATCTCAAAAAGGGCCGGCCCGCGTGGGTACCCAAAACCAAGATGTCCGCGCTGGAAGCCGTGGAGCTGATTCATCAAGCCGGCGGTCTGGCGGTCATGGCGCACCCCGGTTTGAACCGCACGGACGACATCATCCCCGACCTCGTGAAAGCGGGCCTGGATGGCATCGAATGTTTTCACACCAAACATTCCACTGTGATGGCCGAGCGGTATCTGGAAATCGCGGAAAAACATGGGTTGCTTGTCACCGGCGGAAGTGACTGCCACGGCTTCAGCAAAAAAGCGCCACTGATTGGCACGGTGAAGCTGCCTTACGAACACGTCGAAAAACTCCACACCGCCAGAAAATCGGCTACTGCCCGACGCGCGGCCGCGAAATAAACTTTCGCCGTATAATCCTGCCTTTTCACCATGGGTTTGTTTTCCAAATTCAAAGCCGGCCTGGCCAAGACACATGCCAAGCTCACGCATGAACTCAAGCGCATCGTCACGCGCTCGCCCAAACTGACGGCGGAATCGCTGGAAGAAATCGAGCACGCCCTCATTGCTGCGGATCTCGGCCTGGCCATGACCACCCAGATCGTGGCGGCGGTGAAGCTGGCCTACGAAACCCAGGGCACGGCGGGCCTCGACTATCTCGCCATCGCGCGAACGGAAATCGAGAAGAGTCTTTCCACGAACATTCCGGCGCTCCGCCACATTGCCGGCAGCACCTGCGTCGTTTCTATTGTCGGCGTCAATGGCACCGGCAAGACCACGACCAGCGCCAAGCTGGCGCATTATTTTCAGGCGCAGAAAAAATCCGTCTTGCTCGCCGCATGCGACACCTTTCGTGCGGCGGCGATTGAGCAGATCAAGCTATGGGGAGTGCGCTTGAAGATTGATGTCATCGCCGGCAGTTACGGCGCGGATGCGGCGTCCGTGGCGCACGATGCCGTCACCGCCGCGCTGGCGCGCAAGGCAGATTATCTCTTCATTGATACGGCCGGGCGCTTGCACACCAAACACAATCTGATGCAGGAATTGCAGAAGCTGCATCGCGTCATCGGCAAGCAGCTCGCGGGCGCGCCGCATGAAGTGCTGCTGGTACTGGACGGCAGCACCGGCATGAATGCACTGAACCAGGCACGGGAATTCCACAAGTCCGTGCCGCTCACCGGCCTCATCGTGACCAAGCTCGACGGCACGAGCAAAGGCGGCATGGTGGTGGCGATTCAGAAAGAGCTCGGCCTGCCCATCAAATTCATCGGCCTTGGCGAGCAGCCGGACGACTTGCAGCCCTTCGATGCCAAACAATTCGCGCAGGCGCTGTTTGAAGAATAATCCCCGGCCTGCCCGCCAGAGCGGGGCTCACTTCCGGTTCTGTAGTCGCGCCGCTGCGCGCAAACTTTCGGACACTTCCAGTCCGGCTTCCTCATAATATTTCACGGTGCAACTGGGACAGCTGCCATGGCTGAACTTGGCCGCGGTATGCTTGGAAACATAGGTCTCAATCTGATTCCAATAGCCCTTGTCATCGCGTACCTGCTTGCAACTGGCGCAGATGGGCAGCAACCCGCTCAAGGTCTTGACCTCTGCCAGCGCGCCAGTTAATTCCTGGATCAGCCGCTCCCGATCTTCCTCCGCCTTTTTCCGCTCTGTAATTTCCGTGCGGATGGCCACATATTGCGTCGGCTTGCCGTCCGGGCCCATGAACGGAACGATCGTGGCGTGTACCCAGTAAAACGTCCCGTCCTTGGCGCGGTTGCGCACCTCGCCCTGCCACACTTTCCCGCTGGCGATGGTTGTCCACATGGCCCGAAAAAATCCCTTCGGATGCCAGCCGGAGTTGATGAGGCGATGATCCTGACCGAGCAACTCCTCGCGGGGATATTTTGAAATCTGGCAGAACTGGTCATTCGCGTAGGTGATGCGCCCCTGCGGATCGGTGATGGCGAGGATCGCGTGCGCATCCAGCGCCGCCTTGAAACCCGCCAACTCCTTCAGGGTTGCATGCAGCTTTTCCTCCGCCTGCACGCGTCCTGAAATATCCCGGAGCGCGCATATCGTCAGCGGCCCCTCCTCCGTGTCCAACTGGCTCAGACTGATCTCCACGGGAAACTCCTCGCCGCTCTTGCGCCGGCCGAACAACTTGAGCCCCGCCCCCATGGGCCGCACGCGCGGCGCAGCATCGTAATGCGCCCGGTGCCCGGGATGCTTTCCGCGAAACCGCTCCGGCAACAGCTGTTCCACTGATTGCCCCATTAATTCCTCCCGCGCATAACCGAAGATCGTCACCGTCTGCGAATTGATCAGCACAATCTCCCCGCGCGCATTGGACAGCAGCATCGCGTCCGGCGCAAATTCCAGCAGGCTCCGGAACTTTTTTTCGCTGGCGCTGATGGCATCGCTCATAGGACGGGAAGTAAACCAAACCGGAAAGCCCGCACCAGATAATTTATGCTGGGACCATCCGCACCTTGCCCGCCGGCCTGACCGGGAAGCCGCGCTCACTTCCGGTTCTGCAGTCGCGCTGCTGCGCGCATATTTTCGGGCACTTCCAGGCCAGCTTCCTCATAATATTTCACGGTGCAACTGGGGCAGCTGCCGTGACTGAACTTGGCCTTGGTATGTTTGGAAATGTAGGTCTCGATCTGGTTCCAATAGCCCTGGTCATCGCGCACCTGCTTGCAACTGGCGCAAATGGGGAGCAATCCGCTCAAGGTGCGGATTTCGGCGAGCGCTTTTTGCAATTCTGTGATGAGTTGCTCGCGCTCCAGCTGCTGCTGCTTGAGGGCCGTGATATCACGGAGAATCTTTGATATGCCGATGATTTTACCTGCGGGGTTCCGCACGGGAGACATGGTCACCGAAACCTGCAACTGCCGACCATCCTTTGTGACCCGCACCGTCTCGAAATATTCCACGCGCTCCCCTTTGGCCAGCCGCGCAAGAATGTGTGTTTCCTCTCCCAATCGGTCGGGCGGAAACAGGCGTATCATCGGCTGGCCCACAATTTCCGCCGCCGTTTACCCGAATAGGCGTTCCGCGCTGGAGTTCCAGCTGGTAATGATGCCATCCAACGTTTTACTGATAATGGCGTCATCCGAAGATTCGACGATCGCGACCAGCCACGCCTGCAATTCCCGCGCTTTTTCGTGGCTGGACTCCATAGAATGACTACGCCTGGGAGTAAACCTCTGCGCCTTTTTCCACGAACTCCTTCGACTTGGCTTCCATGCCCTTTTTCAGCGCTTCTTCTTCAGCAAGGCCCTGTTCGGCGGCGTATTTGCGAACATCTTCTGTAATCTTCATGGAACAGAAGTGCGGGCCGCACATGGAGCAGAAATGCGCGGTCTTGGCACCGTCCTGCGGCAGCGTTTCGTCATGAAACTCGCGCGCGGTCACGGGGTCGAGGCTCAAGTTGAACTGGTCTTCCCAGCGGAATTCAAAGCGCGCCTTACTCAAGGCGTTATCGCGGAACTGGGCGCCGGGATGGCCTTTGGCAAGGTCGGCGGCGTGGGCGGCGATCTTGTAGGTGATGACGCCATCTTTCACATCCTTCTTGTTCGGCAGGCCGAGGTGTTCCTTGGGTGTGACATAACAGAGCATGGCGCAGCCATACCAGCCAATCATCGCCGCACCGATGCCGCTGGTGATGTGATCATAGCCGGGCGCGATATCGGTGGTGAGCGGCCCGAGCGTGTAGAACGGCGCTTCGCCACACCATTCCAACTGCTTCACCATATTCTCCTCAATCATGTGCAGCGGCACGTGACCCGGACCTTCGTTCATCACCTGCACCCCCTTGGCCCAGGCGCGCTTGGTGAGTTCACCCTGCGTTTCCAGTTCGCCGAACTGCGCGCGGTCATTTGCATCCGCAATGCTGCCGGGGCGCAGGCCGTCGCCGATGGAGAACGCCACGTCATAGGCGGCCATAATGTCGCAGATCTCGTCCCAGTGCGTGTAGAGGAAATTTTCTTTATGATGCGAGAGGCACCACTTGGCCATGATGCTGCCGCCGCGCGAAACAATCCCGGTCATGCGATTGGCGGTCATCGGCACGAAGCGCAACAGCACGCCGGCATGGATGGTGAAGTAATCCACCCCCTGCTCGGCCTGTTCGATGAGCGTATCGCGGAACAGTTCCCAGGTCAGGTCTTCGGCGCGGCCGTTGACCTTTTCCAGCGCCTGATAGATCGGCACGGTGCCGATGGGCACGGGCGAATTGCGCAGAATCCATTCGCGCGTGGCGTGAATATTCTTGCCGGTGGACAGATCCATGACGGTGTCCGCCCCCCACTTGATGGACCAGCGCATCTTCTCCACTTCCTCCTCGATGCTGGAGGCCACGGCGCTGTTACCGATGTTCGAATTGATCTTCACGAGGAAATTGCGGCCGATGATCATCGGCTCGTTTTCCGGATGGTTGATATTGACCGGAATGATGGCGCGGCCGGCCGCGACCTCCTCGCGCACGAACTCGGGCGTAATTTCCTTGGGAATGCGCTGCGGGAACTTCTTGAAAACGGACGGCGTGTATTCACTGCTCGCGAGCTGCTGGGAGCCGGCGTGCTGCTTGTCGAGCTGGTTGCGAACAATGTCATTCGCCATGTCCGAAATACGGGCGCGCCCCATGTTCTCACGGATGGCGATGAATTCCATTTCCGGCGTGATAAGGCCCGCGCGGGCGTATTGCAACTGCGTGACGACCTTGCCGGCCTTGGCGCGCAACGTGCGGCGGCGCTGGCTTTTCAGGCCGGGGAACTCCACCAGTCGGTTCTTCTCGGCATTGCTGGCGAACTCGGCATGTTTGCCGGAGAGATAGCCGTTGTCCTGCGGTTTTACTTCGCGGCCGGCGTATTCCTCCACGTCGCCGCGCTTCAAAATCCATTCACGGCGCAGCGCGGGCAGACCCTCCTCGGACGTGCCGGTGAACGCGGGGTCGCCCCACGGGCCGGAGCAGTCATAGACGCGCACGGGGCGGTTTACGGTCACGTCGCATTCGTTGAGTTTGGTGGGCGAAAGTTTGATCTCACGCATCGGCACGCGCACCTCGGGATGAAGTTTGCCTTCAACGTAGACACGTTTGCTGTTGGGCAATTGCTCGCTGCTATGCGGTTCGAATGAGTCTTTGGTCGCGATCATAAATTGGGCATTTCTACGGCGGTCACAGACCGCCGCTACAACTGATTCAGAAAGGCTGAAGGAAGATTGGCCACCAGGGCCCTCCGCAAGGAGTTCCTACGCCAGCATTACCTGGATCAGGTTCTTGGGTCTTCGACGTTCCGCGTCGAACTCTCAGCCTTCGTCGTCCATTGGACGGCCGGTTGGCTCCCCGTTCACTGGCCTCAGAATAAGCGCGCGAACGCGCGAACGCCATTGCAAATTTCTTGAAACAATCAATGGCTAGGCTTGCGCGATCATTTTCAGGTCAGCAAAATGTCCGCCGCATCCGCAAACCGTCTTTTAACTATTTTACCAACAAACTTATGGCTGCCCCCCTTCTTTCCAGCCCCCCGCGCACTGGCGACGCCATTAGCGAAGCCGCCGCCCATGAAATCCCCGAGGTCCTGCAAAAGCTCGGCACGTCGGCCGGCGGCCTGACGGAAGCCGAGGCCGAGGCGCGCCTGGCGCAATACGGCCCCAATGAAGTCGGCCAGGAAAGCCGGCACGAATGGCTGCATCGGCTGTGGACGGCCATTCGCAACCCGCTGGTGATTTTGCTGACCGTCCTGTCCATCCTGTCGTATGCCACCCACGATATTCCCGGCGGCACCGTGATGCTGATCATGGTGATCCTCGGCGTCGCCCTGCGGCTCGTGCAGGAAACCCGCGCCGGCAATGCGGCCGCGAAACTCAAGGCCATGATCAAGGTTACCGCCACCGTGGTGCGCGATGGACAGCAAAAGGAAGTTCCCCTGCAACAGCTCGTCCCCGGCGACGTGGTGAAACTATCCGCCGGCGATATGATCCCCGGCGACGTGCGGCTGATGGCGGCGAAGGATCTGTTCATCATCCAGGCCACGCTGACCGGCGAATCGTTGCCGGTGGAAAAAACCGACGCGCACGACCTGCGCACCAATGTTTCGTCCATCGAACACACGAACATCTGCTTTCTCGGGACCAGCGTGGAAAGCGGCGCAGCCACGGCGGTGATCCTGACGACCGGCGCCAACACCTATTTTGGCAAGGTGGCCAGCAGCCTCGCCGGCCAGCAGCCCGAAACGGCCTTCGACAAGGGCGTCAAAAAATTCGTCTGGCTCATGCTGTCGTTCATGCTGGTGATGGTGCCGATGGTGTTTTTCATCAACGGCTTCATGAAGCACAACTGGAAGGACGCCTTTTTCTTCGCGATGGCCGTGGCCGTGGGCCTCACGCCGGAAATGCTGCCAATGATCATTTCCGTCTGCCTGTCCAAGGGCGCGCTCGCGATGTCGAAGAAAAAAGTCATCGTCAAAAAGCTCAACTCCATCCAGAACTTCGGGGCGATGGACGTGCTCTGCACCGACAAGACGGGCACGCTGACCATCGACCACGTCATCCTCGAACTGCACGTGGACGTCTTCAAAAATGAAAGCGAAGTCGTGCTGCGGGACGCCTATCTCATCAGCCATTTCCAGACCGGACTGAAAAACGTACTCGACCGCGCCGTGCTGAAATACAAGCAACTGCACGGCGAACTCGGCGTTGAAAAATACCGGATGGTGGACGAAATCCCGTTCGACTTTTCGCGGCGCATGATGTCCGTGGCCATTGAGTCACCCACCGGCGAGCGCGAGTTGCTCACCAAAGGCGCGCCGGAAGCGGTGTTCGCCAAGTGCACGCACTTTGAGAGCGACGGCGAAATCTTCCCGATGGAACCCATCCTCGTTGGCGACCTGGTGCAACAGGTCAATGACTTGAGCGAGGACGGCTTCCGCGTGCTCGCCGTGGCGACCAAAAAACTCGGCGCACAAACCACGTTCACCAAAGCCGACGAGAGCGAACTGGTTTTGACCGGCTATCTCGCCTTCCTGGACCCGCCCAAGGATTCCGCCGCCAAGGCCATCACGGCGCTGCGGCAGAATGGCGTGACCGTGAAAGTGCTCACCGGCGACAACGACCTCGTCACGCGCAAGGTGTGCAATGAGGTCGGGATCCACGCGGAAAAGATCCTGCTCGGCAGCCAGGTGGAAAAGTTGACGGAAGACGAACTGTGCAAGGAAGTCGAGACGACGGACGTTTTTGCGCGCCTGTCACCAGCGCATAAAAAACGCGTCGTGCAGGCCCTGCAGAAGAACAAGCACGTCGTGGGCTTCATGGGCGACGGCATCAACGACGCCCCCGCGCTCCGCGCGGCGGACGTGGGCATTTCCGTGGACACCGCGGTAGACATCGCCAAGGAATCCGCCGACATGATCCTGCTAGAAAAGGATTTGATGGTGCTGGAGGAAGGCGTGCTCGAAGGTCGCAAGGTGTTCGTGAACATCCTGAAATACATCCGGATGGGTGCCAGCTCCAACTTCGGCAACATGTTCAGCGTGCTCGGCGCGAGCGCGTGGCTGAAATTTCTGCCGATGCAGCCGATCCAGGTCCTGACGAACAACCTGCTCTACGACTTTTCGCAGGTGCCGATTCCCACCGACAACGTCGGCACGGCGGTGATCTCCAAGCCGCGCCCGTGGGCGATGGGCGACATTGCCAAATTCATCATCTTCATCGGGCCCATCAGCTCGATTTTTGATTATACGACCTACGGGCTTATGTGGTTTTATTTCAAATGTAACGATCTCAACCTGCTGCCAACCAACCCGGAACTCATGAAGCGATTCGCCGACATTGTCGATCCGGACAAAACCTATGCCGCCCATCTCTTCAGCACCGGCTGGTTTGTGGAATCGCTGATGACGCAGACACTCATCGTCCACGTCATCCGCACCAACCAGATTCCGTTCATCCAGTCCCGCGCCAGCTGGCAACTGACGATGACGACCCTGGCCATCATGGGCATCGGCGCGTTCCTGCCGTTCTCGCCGCTGGCGCAGTATCTGGGCTTTGTGCCGCTGCCCTGGCAGTTCTGGCCGCTGCTGGCGGTCACCCTGGTGTGCTACGTCGGCCTGACGCAATTGATCAAACAGTGGATGGTGAAGAAAAATTGGATTTGAACTCCGTTTAAAACCAACGCCGTTCCGGCCCCACCGGAACGGCGTTTTTTATTAAGAGCCGGCCGGAAAATGTTCTTCCACAACGCGGGACAGGAAAGCGACGTGAGCCCGCCGACGAAGCCGACTCCAGTCATCCCATCAAGGCCGGGCCGGATTCCTCCATGCGACACCCTACCCGGCATCCGCTGTGGAGAAGCCATGCGACGAGACCAAACCGAAAATCCACCCTTTATTGATCAGGACAGGGCAAACATGCTGATGTCATCGCGTGGTCGCCCACGCCACAAGGGAGTCCCACTGATTTCAGGGAACCGATCTTAATTTTTAAACGCGGCTTTTTTCTTTTCCAAGGCGTCTTTCAAGGGCGGCAGCAAGGATTCCATCCGGTCAAAGAAATTGGTGGGGCAGTTATCTCCCGCCAGCAGCGGCAACGCGAGCAGACCGGCCTTCTTCACCCAGAAGGCGTCCGCCGTTTCATGATCGCCCAGCCCCCGGCCATAGCTGGTTTCAAAAACGTCTAGATAGTTTTTGAGGGCGAGGTCGAGCAACGCCTTTCGCGTGTCGAGCGGCGCCCCCTCGGCCTTTTTCTCCAACACCCGGCCCTGCCCGACCTGGGCGCGACTACGGAGACCGGCGCCGGCGTAGGGGGAGCCGACCACCTGCGCGTAGGCGTTCGTGGCCGCCTCCAGCGCGCCCAGTTGGAAATAGCAATCGCCCAGTTCGCTGCCAGCGAGGGCGCCCAGCTCGTTGGTTGGATTGGCCGCCTGGATGGACGCAAACACATTGGTGGCCAGTTCAAAATTGGCGAAGGGCCGGTTCGTGTCCGGCGAATCCATCCGCATCAGCACCCCGCCATAGGCGAACATCGCCTGCGTCCGGAGGGCAGGCGGGCAATTCGTGTCGCTGACCAGCCGGGTCAGGTAGTTGGCCGCGTCGGGGAACCCGAGCCGCCCGGCGGCGGCGCGGCCCGCCATCAATTGCGCCGGGTAAACCAGAGGTGAATTCTGCCACGCCGGCGTCTGGAAAATCAGCTCGTAGTTGGTCTCGGCGCCCACAAAATTGCCGGAGCGGAAATAATAATCCGCCACCCACCACTGGGCCAACGGGGCCAGGTCATTCGTGGGAAACTGCGTGATCAGCGCCGAAAACTGTTCCAGCGCATTCGTTTCGCTCCCGGCCTGATAATGGGCGCGGCCCAGCGCGTATTGCACCTGGGGAACCAGGTCATTGGTCGGGTAAGTTTTGAGCCAGCCGGCATAGCTCGTGATGGCAGCCGGCCAGTCCTGCCCGCGCTCGAACGTCCGCGCCACCGCCAGCGCCACCTGCGGGGCGAGCGCCGAATGCGGAAACCGCTGGATGAATTCATGGAACACTTTCAGCGCGTTGGTGGGCGAGGCAAAATCGGAAAGGCCTTCACCCAGCAGCAGCAGTCCATGATCCGCCAGTGCGCTCGCGGGATACTCTTTCAAGAGCCGGCTCATCGCGGCGTCCGCGCCGGCACCGTCCTGCAACGCCAGGTCCGTCCGCAGCAGCTGGTAGAGCGCGCGGTCGCCCAGGGATTGGGCCACCTCGGGAAAATCCTCAAACCCGTTCAGGACGGCCAGGTAATTCTCCCGGGCGCTGGCATAATCCTGGAGCACGAACGCGGCGTCCCCGGCCTTGAATTTGGCCACGGCCAAATCCACGGAGGAGGGCAGCCGGAGTGCCGCCGCGCGAAAATCCGCGAGGCTTTCCTGATATTTCTCGGCTTTCCAATTGCACCAGCCGCGATCCAGGCACGCCTTGCCCGTCAGCGGACTGTTGGTGAACGCGCCAATGAACTGGTCGAAATTCGTCTGCGCCGCCGAGAGCTGATCCACCGCCGCCGTGGTCATAAACGCTTTCAACTGCAATTCCCCCAGCGTCAGCAGCGCCAACTCCGCCGCCGGGGCGTTGGGAAACTGCGCCAGGTATTTTTCCAGGCTCGTCACTGCATTGGTAAAATCATTTTGCGCGGCCGCCAAAGCCGTTATTTTCAAGATGGCCTCGCGCTGGCGTTCCTCCGGCGCGGTATTGGTCAGATTGCCCGACCACGCGACGACCGCCGCGTTCGGCCGATTGAGTTTTTCCAGCACCGTCGCCAGCATCGCCATCCCGGCCGCCAGGTGACTGGCCTCTTTTGCCGACTGCACCAGATTGGTGGCCACCGCCAACGCCGCATTCAAATCCTTCAACCCGAGCTTCACCTGATACAACAGCACCATCCGCCCCCAGTCCGGTTCCGCCGCCAGCCGGGACGGGTTCAGCAGCGCCAGAATTTTTTCGGCGGCGGCACAATCGCCCTGGGCCAGTTTGGATTGCGCCAGCGAAAGCCGGCCGTTGACCACGAGGGCATTGTCCGGATCGAGCTGCGCCGCGCGGGCAAAGACGCCGTTCGTGGCCTCGAGCAGCGCATCGTGGCGCGACCAGTCGGGGAAACCGGCATACGCCCCCGCCGCCTCGACCACAGCCGTCAGGCGCAACGGCGAGGCAGGAAAATTTTGGGTGAGCGCCACAAAGGTAGCGACCGCGTTGGTGAAATCGCCCCGGGCAAACTGCGCCTCGCCGAGCCAATAGGCATACGTATCGGCCAGGCTGCCGGCCATCGCCGAGTGCGCTGACAGCAAGGCGCCGGCCTCGGCATATTTGCCCTGCTTGAACTGCGCCTGGGCCTGCGCCAGCACCGCCGCCGGCACGTGACTGGATTTGGGAAAATGCTGAATAAACTGGGCGTATTCCATCTCCGCGCGATTCCAGTTCTGATCTTGAAAGGTCGCCGTGGCGGCGGCAAACGCGCGCTCCTCGCGCCCGCTGGCGGCCCCCAGCGGACCGCTGCCCAAAATGAGCACGGTGAAAATCAAAAGCCAACGCCGCAATAAAGCCATGCCCTAAATCTAAACGACGTGGGGAAATGACAAAAGCGTGAAATCCAGAAGTTTTGTCCGGGAGGCGAAACCTGAAATTTGAAACCTGAAACCTGAATGGAATCAAAAAGCGGAAAGCGGAAAGCTCATTTCACAAAATCGTTTAACGCTTTTTCAAGCATTCTGAATGTTTCTTCCAAGCGCAACACCAGCGGGGACATTTTTTGCCAGTCCAAGTCAAACGAATAAGCATTGCGAAACACATGACGGAAACGCAGATATTCATTCAACGTGTCGTGAAGTTCTTCCGACAGCAACGCCGGTCGGTGCGCGGTCGGCGATTTCATCCGCAGCAACAGTTCACGATGCCAAGAATCGCCACGCACCGGCTCGCCATCCAACTCCACCGCCACGCGCTTAAAAATATTTTCGACTCCGGTGTAAAATGAATGGAGCAAGGCCGCGAGCGCGGACAATTCAATTTCAGTTGGGGCGGTGGTGCGGCATTTGGCGAGAAGTTCGTGCATTCCAAACACCAGACGCTGCAACTGTTCGCGTTCCGTGGCCTGTTGCTTGCGGAATTTATCCAACTCGGACGAGTTCATTTTCCGAGCGTAGGTAGCGGGTGAATGGCGTATTAATGTCCAAGTCAATTAGGTCAACCGAACGGCCAATTAAATCGCTGACCCGCGCGCCCATGCGATAGAAAACCGACGGGGGCAGACCGGAAACCGCCAAGTCGAGATCGGAAGCGGCATCACCCGTCCCTTTGGCAGCGGAGCCAAAGATATAAATTTCCCGTGCGCCAGCCGTTTTGAGTTCAGCGGCGGCACGCTGGATTAAAATGTTTATCTCGGTGCTCACGCTGTTTTTGATTCTGCGTCGTTTGGGCCTGAAAGTCAAAATGTTCCCGCCCTCTCGCGACGGGAAAAGGGCGAACTGTGAATGCCAGCCGCCCGCCGACAAAAGCGTAAAGCGAAAACAAAAGACAGAGTTAGAGAAACGTCCGCCCTCACCCTAGCCCAGGTGACTCGTTCGCCTTCGCTGACAGCGAATTCCTTCTGCCACTTCCCAAGTGGCAGAAGTCCCCCGGCGAGGGAACCACGACGGACACGCGGCGGGTGGTTTGGGTGATTGTCTGGTTATCCAATACTGGGGATTTCCGAGACGCGAAACCTTGAAAGGGAACGCGATTAAAAAGGTTCAGCGGATGCACCTTGTGGGTTGCTGCGCCCGGGGACGGGCGCGCTCCGAGAATGACTGGCCATCACGCGCTGGGATTGCCGAGACGCGGGCGGCAGGTGGGTTGGATATCGAGTTTACCCTGGCAGCACGCTCTTCAGATAGTGCCCGGTGAAACTTTCGGCGCAGTGGATGATTTTTTCCGGGGGGCCTTCCGCCACGATTTTTCCGCCGCCGGAACCGCCTTCCGGGCCGAGGTCGATGATCCAGTCCGCCGTTTTAATCACATCCAGATTGTGCTCGATGATGAGCAGCGTGTTGCCGGCGTCGCGCAGACGGAACAGCACTTCCAGCAGCTTCGCCACATCGTGAAAATGCAGGCCGGTCGTGGGCTCGTCCAAAATGTACAGCGTCTTGCCCGTGGCCCGGCGGCTCAACTCCGTCGCCAGCTTGACGCGCTGCGCCTCGCCCCCGCTCAACGTCGTGGCCTGCTGGCCCAGCCGGATATAGCCCAGGCCGACTTCCGCCAGCGTCAGCAGCGGATCGAATATTTTCGGCACCGCGCGAAAAAACGTCACCGCCTCTTCCACCGTCAGATTCAACACGTCGGCGATGTTTTTGCCCTTGTAGGCGATCTCCAGCGTCTCGCGGTTGTAGCGCTGGCCGTTGCACGCCTCGCACGTGACATAAACCGCCGGCAGAAAATTCATTTCAATCTTCAGCACGCCGTCGCCCTCGCATTTTTCGCAGCGGCCGCCCTTGACGTTGAAACTGAACCGGCCCGGCTCGTAGCCGCGCACTTTGGCCGCAGGAAGTTTCGCAAACAAATCGCGGATGTGATTGAACATCCCGGTGTACGTCGCCGGATTGCTGCGCGGGGTGCGACCAATCGGCGACTGGTCGATGACGATGACCTTGTCGAGGCCCTCAAAACCTTTCAGCTCGCGGTGCTCGCCGGGCCGCTCCTTCGAGCCAAAATATTTACGGAACAGGGCGCGGCGGAGGATATCGTCCACGAACGTGGATTTACCGGAGCCGCTGACGCCGGTGACGCAGGTGAAGGCGCCGAGCGGAATCCGCACGTCGATGTCCTGCAAATTGTTTTCCGTGCAGCCGAGCACCTCCAGCCAGCCCTTTTCTTCCGTCGGCTTGATCCGCTTTTTGGGAACCGGGATGGCCAGTTCGCCATTCAGGTATTGGCCGGTCAGTGATTTCTGGCAGGCCAGGATTTCCGGCAAGGTGCCGGCCGCCACCAGTTCGCCGCCGTGGACGCCCGCGCCCGGCCCGAGATCCAAAATATAATCCGCCGCGCGGATGGTGTCGGCATCGTGCTCGACGACGAGCACGGTGTTGCCCAGGTCGCGCAGGCCCCGGAGCGTGGCCAGCAGCCGGTCGTTGTCGCGCTGATGCAGGCCGATGCTCGGCTCGTCCAACACATAGAGCACGCCCACGAGCGCCGCGCCGATCTGCGTGGCGAGCCGGATGCGCTGCGCCTCGCCGCCGCTCAGGGTGCCGCTCTCGCGATCCAAGGTGAGATAGGCGAGGCCGACATTGCGGAGGAAGCCCAGGCGCGCCCGGATTTCCTTAACGACTTCGGCGGCAATTTTCTGCTCGAACGGCGTCAGCTTGAGCGCGGCGAAAAAGTCATCCGCCTTTTCCACGGACAAGCCGCAGACATCCATGATGGACAGGCCGGGGATCTTCAGCGTTTTGGCTTTGGATTTTTGCGTTTTGAACTGCGACGAAAACTCCGCGCCGCCCAGGGTGACCGCGAGGATTTCCGGCTTGAGCCGCTTGCCGCGGCAGGCGGTGCAGAACTCCGGCGCCATGTACGCTTTCAGCCGGTTGCGGATGAATTCGCTTTCGCTATCCGTCGCCAGCCGCTCGAGATTCGGCAGGATGCCCTCAAACGGACGGCTGATGGAGCTGACTTTGCCCGCGCGCCAGAACTTGAATTCGATGTCGTCCTCGCCGGAGCCGTGCAGCAGCACTTTTTTGAAATCCTCGGGCAGGTCCTTGTAGGGCGTCTCGGTGCTGACGTTAAAGTGCGCGGCGACGGAGCGCAGCATGGCCTTGTAATAAATGATCAGCCGCTTGCCCGCACGCCGCCAGGGCTGGATGGCGCCGTCGAGCGGCAGGTCCATGTCCGGCACGACAAGGAGTTCGTCGAAAATCATTTTCTGGCCCAGGCCGTGGCAGACCGGGCACGCCCCGGCGGGCGCGTTGAAGGAGAAATGCTTGGGCGTGGGCGGATCGTAACTTTTGCCGGTCGCCGGCGAACACATCTTGTTCGAGTGCAGCGTCTCGATCCATTCATCCGCTTGCGGATTAGCGGCGGCGGGCGCGGCGGCTTTGGACTTTGGACCGGGGACTTTAGACTCGGCGGGCAATTGATGCAGCGCAAACATCACGCCTTCGCCCAGGCGCAGCGCGGTCTGGACGGAATCACCCAGGCGGACGCGGCTTTTATCATCCATCACGAGACGGTCCACGACGGCCTCGATGTTGTGGAATTTCTTTTTATCGAGCTTGATGCGCTTGTTGTCGTCGCCGAGTTCCAGCAGTTCGCCGTCCACGCGGGCGCGGACAAAGCCCTCGCGGGCGAGGCGCTCGAACACGTCGCGGAATTCGCCCTTCTGCCGACGCACGACCGGCGCGAGGAGCATGACTTTGGTTTTGGGCGGCAGCGGGAGGATTTTATCCACGATGTCGCTGGTGCTCTGCGTGGAGATGGGCACGCCGGTTTCCGGGCAATGCGCCTGGCCGATGTGGGCGTAAAGGAGGCGCAGGTAATCGAAGATCTCGGTCGTGGTGGCGATGATGGAGCGCGGGCTGCTGCCGGAACTGCGCTGCTCAATGGCGATGGCCGGCGACAGGCCCTCGATGAAATCCACGTCCGGCTTTTGCAACTGGTCGAGGAACTGGCGGGCGTAGGCGGACAGGCTCTCCACGTATTTGCGCTGGCCCTCGGCATAGATGGTGTCGAAGGCGAGCGAGGACTTGCCGCTGCCGCTCAGGCCGGTGACGACCACGAGTTTATCGCGCGGAATCTGGAGCGTGAGGTTTTTGAGATTGTGCTCCCGCGCGCCGCCGATCTTGATGAATTCCTTGCTCATGTTGCGAATTTTGCCTTCAGCCGAAAGAGGGAAACTACGCCACAGGGAAAAAAAAGCAAAGGGGGAATACGGAAATTCAAAGCGGAAACGTTTTAGCCGCGAAAAGGCGCAAAAGGCGCAAAAAAACAAACCTGAACCCTGAAATTCATTCACCGCCAAGGGGCCAAGGACGCCAAGGAGGAGGCCTGGCGGGTTTTGGCGTGATTTGGCGCATTTTTCACCCCGTTTTGCGTGCGCGCGACAATGCGCCATGGGTAAAGGACGCCGTTTCAAGCGCCGGACCAGACCAAACCGGTTTTAAGAAAAAGCGGAAAGCGGAAAGCGGAAACTGTAAATCAAAATTGAAAAGACTTTGGCCGCCAAAAAGCACAAAAGGCACAAAATACACGAAAACGAATGAACCACGGATGCCACATTGAAAGCGGAAGCCGGAAGGCGGAAACTAGCATTGGCCTCCCCTTTCAGGTGTCCGGTGGTGGATCTAACCAAACCTAACCAAACACAACCAAACCGAACCGGTTTTTAGAAAAACGGACCGCTTTTTTCTTTACCGGTTTCTTTACCAGACAAAGGGGTAACTTTTGTAAGTCGTTGATAGAGCATCCAAAACTGACCTTTTCTGACCGCCAGAGGGCATATTTTTTTCTGGTCAGCTTCCTATTCTGAAAGAAAAACCGGAATATTTGAACCACGGATGGGAGGGGGCAAAGCGGAAAGCGGAAACAAAATGGCCGAAAAAAGCGGAAAATTATAATGATGACGCCCGCCCTTATCCTAGCAGGTGACTCGTTCGCGCCCGCTCACTCGGCCCGCGACGGGCCTTCGCTGACAGCGAATTCCTTCTGCCACTTCCCCAAGACGAAGGAACCGCACCGGACACGCTGCCTGTGATTTATAAACGTCACTGACCTATCCAGTGTGAGGTGGTCGATTGGGGATGCCGGGCGGGACGCCGACGCTCCGGGGTGAAACTGAATTGAACCGCCAAGGCGCCAAGGACGCCAAGACACGAAGGGCAATCCTGAAGGATAAAATGCGATGACTGGAACACGGAGCTGGAAAACTCCGTAAACCTGCAGGTTGGGAAAGCCGCTTGGTAGAAATGCTGGCGGAGCGCCTCCCCCTCATCCGGCCTTCGGCCACCTTCTCCCCCACCGGGGCGAAGGCCGGGCAACGCGGTTTACACAAAATCGACATGTCAAAGAACGGTCTGCAACCGCTCCGGCTCAATACACCATCCACTACCCCATCGAAAATCAGCCGCATCGGGCGCTGGTCAGCTCCTGCCGAAATGATCCGCAGGGCTGCCAGACTGATATAAGTTTTACACCGCTCGCATTATCAGTCAATTAGTTTTTTGAGACTGATTTACACCCCTCCAGCTCTATTTCCGGCAGAGATGTACAGAAGCGAAAGCCGGCCGGATTTTAGATGGCGGCGTGCTGCCGAGCCGCTGTTAGGGCAACAGGAGCAGACGGTAGAATTCCATGACCGACACTGGGTTGGTGTCCGTGAAGGAGAACGCGCCGTTGGTCGAGGTGAAGATGACTGGCGAAATATTATTCGGATAAAACGTCCACGTCCCCAACGCGAGATTGGTGGTCCATTGGATTTTAAACTGTTCATTGGTCAGCGCGGTCCAGTGCAGGTTCATCAACCCATTGGTGCCCAGGGTGGCGCCGCTGAGCAGCGGAATGGGATTGACGATAATGGTGAGCACATTGGTCGCGCTCAGGTTGGGCGTGCCGTTGTCGGTCACAATGGTGGTCAACACATTGGTGGTGCCGGCCTGCGCGAGCGAGGGCGTCCAGGTGATGACGGCGGTATTCGTGTCGAACGCCGGCACATTCGTGCCCGCCACGAGATTGGAAAAGGCGTAAGTCAAAAGCTGCGCGGGCACATCCGCATCGGTCGCCGCATTTGTGACGGTGAGCAGGGAGAGCGGCGTAACGAACAGGGTCGCCGACGGCGGCAGCACCGGCGGGGTGTTGGTGGGCGGCGCCCCGGGGCTGACCAATTGCAACCGGTAGAAGCGCGTCGGATCAAAGCCGCCGGTCTGCGACCCGTCGTCAAAGAAGTTGAACTGGGCATTCGTCGCACTGGCCGGGAAATTCGTGTTATAGCCGATGGTCGCCGGGAGGGCAAAGGTCGTCCAGGTCACGGGCGCGAGGCTGGCCGTCCATTGCACGTGGAACAAGTCATTGCTCGGCGCGAACCACGTCAGGAGATAGCCGTTGGTGCCGACGCTGTTCGTCGTATAGACGATGCTGGCGATGGAGACGGCATTGGTGACGGCGTTGGTGGCCAGCACCAGATGGAAATCCACTTCCAACCCGTACGTCACGGCGACGAGGTTGGTGTTCTGCACGGCCAGCCAATAGAACGCACTGGGCACCAGCAGCGGCGCCGTGCTGGTATTGAGCACAGACTGACCGGCAGTGGCATTGGTGAGGAGTTCCGCGTCGGTGGCATTGGTGATGGACGGAGGGGTGTTCGTCGTGAACCAGAGGTTCAAGGCGCCCGGCGTGGCCGAGAGCAACCGGTTGGTCGCAAAGTCTGCATTCGTGGGCACGTTAACCCGATAATACGTGAGGCCGCCACCCACAATGGTGTTGGTCTGCGGCAGCGCATTCGTGAGGCTCAACGGCGGCAGCACGGTCACGGTGAAACTATTAGTGGCGCTCAAGGCATTGTTCGTCAACGCGTAGGCATTGGTGTCGGTCACAATGGTCGTGAAGGTGTAAGTCGTATTGGAACCCTGCGGCACACCGGGCAGCCAGGTGAGGATGCCATTGGCGGAAATACTGGCGTTCGTGACGACGGGCGACGCGGACAAGGTGTAGGTCAACGGATTCACCGGGAGGTCGGAGTCGCTGGCGGTGTTGGTGACGACGAGGGTGTCCAGGGCATGCACCGTGTAATTCGTCTGAGCGGGAATATTCGCCGGCCAGAACGGGGCGGTATTCACCTCGTTGACCACGACCGTGAAGTTGGTGGTGGCGCTCAAGGACGGCACGCCATGATCAGTGACAATGACGGTGATATTCGTCGATCCGGGGCCGTCCACTTCCTGCGGCAGCAACGTGATGACGCCGCTGTTGGTATCGATGCTCGCCCACGCCGGCGAGTTGGTCAGCGCATACGTCAGCGGATTCGCCGGAATATCCGAGTCCTGGGCCGTCGCCACCACGGTGTTGGTGGTCAATTCATCCAGCGTCACCGGCGGGAAGGCATTCGTCCAGAACGGCGGCGTATTCACTTCAAGCACCGTCACCGTGAAACGATTGGTCGCGCTCAAGGATTTGGCGTTCACGGCCGGCGGGTTGGTGTCGGTGACAATCGTGGTGAACGTATAAAAGCCCGGACCCTGGGCCTCGGTGGGCGTCCAGGTGATGATGCCGTTGGTATTGATCGCGGCGTTCGTGACACCCGACGACACGGACAGACTGTAGGTCAACCCATTGGTCGGGATATCCGAATCGCTCGCCGTGTTTGTGACCGTCAACAGTGTCAGTTCGTTGACCGTGTAATTGGTCTGACTCGGAATATTGGTCGGCCAATACGGCGCGGTGTTCACCTCGTTGACGATGACCGTGAACCGATTGGTCGCACTCAAGGCCGGACGGCCATTGTCGGTGACGATGGTCGTGACGACATTGGTGCCGGGACCATCCACTTCCTGCGGCGAGAGGGTGATGACCCCTTGCGCGTTGATGGCGGCCCAGGCCGGCGAGTTGGTCGAAAGGAGGTACGAGAGAACCTGCGCCGGGATGTTGGTGTCCGTTGCGGTGTTGGTCACCGACAACGTCGTCAGCTCATTCAGGGTGAGGGTGGAGAGGTTGAGGGCGTTCGTCCAGAACGGCGCATTGTTGGTCTGGTTCAGGCCGTAGATGGAGGAGAGCGCCAGACTATGGAAACCGCCGCCGGCGATGGCCACCACCTGGGTCAAATTCGTGGGATACCCGTTCAACTGGCCCGCCGTGGTATCCCCCCACTGGACCACCGTGCCGTCACTCTTGAGCGCGAGGCTGTGGAAACCGCCACCCGCGACGGCGACCACATTGGTCAGGCCGGCGGGGACATTGGTCTGACCATCCACATTGTCGCCCCAGGCCACGACCGTGCCGTCGCGCTTCAAGGCCAGGTTGTGATATTCCCCGGCGGCAATGGCCACCACGTTGGTGAGGCCGGCGGGCACATTCGTTTCGCCATCGTCGTTATAACCCCACGCCACGACCGTGCCGTCATTTTTCAAAACCAGCGTGTGCAAATCGCCCCCGGCAACCGCGACCACGTTGCTCAAGCCGGCGGGGATACTGGTCTGACCGTCGCCGTTGTAGCCCCAAGTGACCGGGCGGCCATCGTCACGCAAGGCCACGCAATGAAAGCCGCCGCTGGACGCCGCCACGGCGTTGGTGAGATTCGCCGGCGCATTGGTCTGCTTAAACTGATTGGACCCCCAGACGAGGACCGTGCGGTCGCTGCGCAAGGCCAGACTGTCCTTCTCGCCCCCGCTGACGGACACGGCGTTGGTCAAGCCGGCGGGCACATTGGCCTGGCCAAACGTGTTGTCGCCCCAGGCCGCCACGGTGCCGTCGTTATTGACCGCCAGACTGAAATCGTAGCCGGCCCCCAAGCCCACCACGAGGTTGGTCAAGCCCACAGGCAGCGGGGTGCTCTGACCGAGGAAGTTGCCGCCCCAGGCGACCACGTTGGCCTGATCAAAGACCTGGTCGAACCCATAGGTCACGCCCACGGTGTTACTCACCACCAGATGGAAGTGATAGGGCACATTGGTGATCAACCCCGTGATCGAGTTGGTCACAAACACCACATTATCATTCGTACCGAGGGCGACGGCGGGCGTGATCACGCCATAGTTGGTGCTGGTGCCCCACTCAAACCAGGCCGAGGCGGCGGAGCCGTTGGGCGTGGCAAAGCCGTTCAACTGGGCGTTCGTGCCGTTGGCCAGGGTGGCGGGCGCGGTAAAGGCGAAGGGCAGCGGACCGGCGAACGGATTGGTGAAGGTCAGGATGCCGCCGTAGTTGGTGCCCAGATTATTCGTGGCGATCGCCTGGAAATAATAGACGGAGCCGGGCACGAGGTTCGTGACGCCAATGCCAAAGTAGTTGGTGGCATTCAGATTATTCGTCAGGAACAGCGACGGGGAAAACAGCGTCGTGGCGGCATTGGTCCATCCATTGGTGGACAGGCCGTATTCAAAATACAGCAGGGTCGGCGCCCCGCCGGGATTCACAAAGGCGTCCAAGGTGGCGGTGGTGGCCAGGATGTTTGTGGCCGGCGCGGTGATGACGGTGGGCAGGATGGCCAGATTGGTAAGGGTCAGGTCGCCGCCGTAATTGGTGCCCAGACTATTGGTGCCGATGGCCTGGAAATGGTAGATCGTGCCGGGCAGCAGATTGGTCACCCCGATCCCCACCAGATTGGTGCTGGTGAGATTGACCGTCAGCAGGGTGGACGCGGAGAACAGCCCGTAGTTGGTATTCAAGCCGTATTCAAAATAGACGGTGGTATTCAGGCCATTGGGCAAGACCGCCGCATTCAGGATGGCGTTGGTCTCCGTCACGCCGGTCGCCGCCAGAGTGAGGAGGGACGGGGCAGCGGGCAACAGATGGAAGGTCACATTCACGGCGTACGTGGCGCCGGCCGTGTTGGGATTCTGCACTCCGAGATAATAGCTGCCGCCGGGAATAATGAACGCGGTGCCGATGACCACCGGGGAACCATTCGTGCCCAGCACGGCGGTGCCGCCGGTGGAGTTGGAGAGCATCGGCACATCGCCCGGCGCATTGGTGGTGGTCGGCGGCGCGTTGGTGCTGAACCAGAGATTCAGGGGCAGCGTGGCGAACAACAGGGAATTGGTGGCAAAATCCGCATTGGTCGGGACATCAATCAAATACCACTGGATGGCACCCCCGGCCAGAAAGTTGGTCACCGGACCCGTGCCATTGGTGAAGTTGAGAGTCGGAATGGTAAAGTTGGTGTTGGCGAACGTGAAGCCCAGGTCCCAACTCACGAGGTTGGCGTTATTGGTCGCGCCGGCACGATTATCCAAAATCTCCAAGGACCAGATGCCGTAGGCACTGGTGCCCTGCAAACCGGAGATATCCTGCTCGGGCTGGTAGGTGAGATTACTGGCGCCCACCACCACGTTGGTCGTGATATTGGTAATGGAGGTAATGCCGCTGATGGTGACCGAATCCAACAGCAGGCCCGGCTCGAGACCGTCAAACTGGAAGGCCGTGGCATTGCTGGTGGCCACGAACGTGATGGTGTTGGTCTGCCACGTGTTATTGTCACCAAAGATCACATTGGTGGTAACCCCGCCCACGGTCACCAGAGCCTTGGCCAGATTTTGAGGGAAGCCCGCGGCGGCGTCATATTTGCCGGCCGAGCCGGCGGTGTAGATGGCATTGATTTCGCTGGCGCTCAACGCCCGCGAGTACAGGGAAATTTCATCCAACTTGCCGTTGAACGGAATATAGCTCCAACAGGGCGTGCCGGTATTGCCAATGCCCAGACTCGGCTGTTGATTGGAGATCAGGGGCCCAAACGGGCGCATGGCCGTATTGGCCTGCGCCGACAGCACCCCATTGATATAAATACTCATGTTGCCCGTATTGCCGTCCAGGGTCGCCGCCACATGATACCACTGATTACTGGAAAGGACGGCGGTCGTGCTGACGCCCGTGCCGGCCCCCGTGGCATCGCAGATGCCAAAATTGAGCGTATTATCGCCGTTTAATTGGAAGTAATAAGGGTCGAAACCGGAGCGACAATCCCCGCGCCACAGAATGATGCCCGAATTGCCAGAAACACCGGCGGGATTAATCCAGCCATCGATGCTCAGCGAATTGGTGAGTTCGTAATTGGGCTGGTCGGGGATTGAAATCATATACTGGGGCGGCGAAGGCGTGTAAACGAACACAAAGGCCTGGCCAACTTCGCCCGGAGCATAGGTGACCAACTGGGCTGTCCCGTTGTTGCCGTAGATGGCGTCCGAGGCATTGCCATCCCCGCGCCAGAAGCCCGCAATGGCCGGCCCGCGGAAGGCGTAGCTCAAGACATTGGTCGTGCCGATCGTGGTGGGCAAGCTGCGGACAATGGAGCCATTGGCCAGCGCGAGGAACTGGTTGCCGGATTGGGCGTTCGTCGGATCATTGACCACGCTCACTTGATTGCTGGAGACACTCCAGCCGTCCACGGTGGTGGCGGCCAGATAAGCGCCCGCGGACACCCCATCAAAACTGCTCAGCGACAGCGACGCGGAATTGGACACCGTGATCACATTCGTCAAATAGACGACATTGGTTTGAAACACCGGCACAAACGGCGGCGTGGCATACTTGATGGGCGTGGTGGTCAGATTGGTATCCTCGGTGAACTCCAGATACTCGAAATTGGTCTGCACCCCGCCCGCCGTGTAAGTCCAATTATCCGCAGTCGCATTATTGCTAAACTGGTTCATGACGATGGTCAGCCAGGTGGAATTGGCGGGCACACCCGGGGGCGGAAAGGTGACCGTGAAAGTGGCGGGGATGGTATTGGTGGGACTGGGCGTGCCCGTGGTCGCCGGCGGGTTGTTGGTCATGCCGGTGTCGTAAAGCAGATAATTCGAGGTCAGCGGGTTCGTGCCGTAGTAAACGGTCATCTGATCGGGAGCGGTGTAAAAATTATAGGTGATGGGGAAGGAGCCGGAAGTCACCCCCACATTGATGTAATTGGTGTTCGGCTGGGCATTCCCGTTGGCGGTGGCGCTGATAATGTTCGTGGTGATCACGGTCAAGCCGCAGCCATTGGTGCTCTGGCCGCCGCGATTCTCCATCAGCAGATAACGGTTGCCCGCCGGGCTGATGAGGGTAAACACCAGGTCGGAGATGCGGGGATGATCCACCCGCAGGCCCACGTTAAAGCCCTGGATGGCATCCGTGTTCGTCACGGTCCGGTAAGCATACGTCACCGCATCGTCCAGCAGCGGTACCGAGCCCGTGGACGCAAAGGCCAACGTGGAGATGGCCGAAGCGTTGAAGCTTAAAATTGCGCCCAGCAGCACATTATGCGAAATGGTGTCAGGATTATACAACCCGACCCAGTAACGTCCCGGCTGCAGCGGCGGGCCATAGGAAATCGAGTTGCCCGGACCGGGAACGGTGCCGTTGGTCAGTCCGACAATGGCGATGTTATTACTAAAGGTCGGCGCGGTATTGAACTGGAGCGCCAACAGGATGGGCGGCACGGAGGTCGGCGGCAGATTGGTGGCCACCACCGTGATGTTCGTATAACCCACCGGCACATCCACATAATCATAAAACCAGGACTGCGGGGGCACGGAGACGGTCGCGAACGGCTGGCTGGTCAGGTCGATATGCGGCTCAATCTTCATCTGCAGGTTCACGACGCTGCCGGTGGCTCCCGGGGAATCATCCACCTGGTTCATCAGCCACAGGCCGATGCCGTGCACACCCTGAAAATCCTTCAGCGAACCCGGCCCGTCCGAGTGCCGGGCGCCGGGGACATCCCCCTGCCCGCTGTCGTCGTAAATCAAGGGGTCATTGACGACGAAACTGAACCCGTCGTGGCTGTTCAGGGTCGCGTATTTATTTTCATGACTCAAGGTGCCGAGCAGATCGCCAAAATTCTCATGCGTCACGGTATTCGTGACAATGACATTCCGCACGGTCATGGACGGATTGGAGGGGATGGCCAACGCCAAGACATAGGCATTGCCCGGGTAGCGGTTATTGCCGTCGGGAATGGCCACGGGGACATTCAGCGCGTTGACATAGACGTTGCCGTTGGCGTCCTGGGTGCTGAATGGATTCTGGCTGAACACCGCCAGGAAGCCGTATTGGGCCGCCGTCTGGTCCGAACATTCCACCCCGACATAATAGATGTTGCTCTGCGCGGCATTGGTGTAGGCGATAAATTTCGTCCCCCCGCGCGCCAGAGCGGCGCTGTCGCCCAACGCGCCCACCACACAGTTGGAGAGAATGAGGGGACTCAAGCTGATCAAGCCGCTGGCGCCTGGGTCAGAAGGCCCGGCCACAAACAAATTGAGGTCCGCCTCGGGCGTGGTGGAGTTGGCGTCCGAGCCGGCAAAGACGCCCTGGCGCGGCAGGGCCTGGGTGTTGGGGATGAAGGTGACAAAGGCGGCGTTGGTAAAGGACGTCGTGTTGGTGACCACGTAGAAGTGCCACTGATTGGTCTGGCCGAGGGAGAGATTGGCGTTGGTGGCGTAAGGGGAATTCGTGCCGAACCCGAGGGTGTTGGTGTTCAACCACGGCGCGTTCGCCCCGGCGAACTGGTTGAAATAAATTCCGTTGGTGGTGCTGCCGGCGATGTAGGTGATCTGCGGCGCGAGGGCCGGCACCAAGGCCGGCGCGGCGGCCACGACCGAAATGCCGTTGGTATTGCCGCTGTCGGCACACGCCACCACCAGCACGAAATCCTGCACCACATTCGTCTGCTCGGCCGTCACGGCATTCACATTCACGTCGCGCCCGATGATGGTGATGGAATAATTCGTCCCCAGCGTGGCGGGAATGACGACATTCTCGACGTTGTTGATGGCATCCAACACCGGCGCATCGTTGGTCTGCGAGGCAAAACTGTAGGGCGGGTCCGACGGGGCAAAATTGTTGCCGTAATAAATCTGGCCGGTGGACAGGTTGGTGACGACGAGGTCGAGATTGTTGACCAGCTTGATGGCGGCGGCGGGGTTGCCGGGCGGATCGGTCCAGGCCAGCGTGATGCGCAGGGGCACCGCGGTCGAGCCGGCGGGCACGGTGACGTTGTAAGTCCGGCTGTCGCCGGTGGCGAGGACGTTCGTCGGGCTCTGGTCGACAAAAAAGAGCGGCGTGGTGCCGCCGGCAACGCCATTGGTCAGCGCGGCGGGAATGGAGTTCGGCAGATTGACCAAGCCCCAGCCCTGGTAGTTGAGTCCGTTTGTGACGGAGAATTCATTCCCCCCCACGGCCCGCGCGCCGTTGATGAGCAGCGCCTTGAGCAGGGCCGGACTGGGCGTGGTGCGTAGCGTGTTGGTGAAGTAATCCTGCATCAGGGCCAGCACGCCGGAAACGTCCGCGGCCGCCATGCTGGTGCCGGTTTCATAGCGGTAATAGTTGGGCGCGGCGCCAATGGAATTGTTGAGGTTGCTCAGCACCGTGAAATAATTCCCGTTGTCATTCGTGGTGATGATTTCGGCAATGGCGTCAAAATTCACCGGAAGGGGCGTGGTATCCACCACCACGAAACTCACAATGCCCGCGGCCACGGCCGTCTGGACATAATTGGCGGGGCCGTCCGGAGGGATGCTAACCGTGGTGTTCGTCTTGGAAAAATCAAACGTCGTGGGATCGGCCGGATCCATGTTTTGACCGTCGGTGGCCGACACCAGAATGTCCAGCGTGGGAAACGGGGTGGTCGACAAGGCATTCGGCACGACAAAGAAACGAATGGCCACCGCGTTCGTCGGCACGTTGACCTGGAAGGGGCCACCAAAGGCACCCACATTCGTGTCCGTCAACTGGCCGAGGAACACTTTGGTATGATAATTCGTGGGGTTGTAATACGCCTTTTCATCCCACGTGGACGAGCGCGTGGAGAGAACGAACGTTCCCGGCGCGACCACGTCGGGCTTGAACCGGCCATAAGACCCTTCCGTGCCGATGCCCACATTGCCACGGGCCGAATAGGACGCCACCTGCGAGCTGCTGTCCGTCCACGCGGCCCAGGCGGCGGCCGGATTGGTCGAATCGAGGGGCAGAAAGGTGTTGGTAATATTCCGGTATTGCTCCAATGAGCCGACGGTGAGGACGTTCTTGGCCGTGGCGGGCGAAAGGATGGAATCCGAATTGCCGCCGCCGCCAAAATTATTGCCGCCGCCGTCATTGCCCGCCGAAAACACGAACAGCACCGGCTGCGGGCCGGTCCGTTCCGGCAGCGCATCGCGCACGGCCGCGTCGTAGCTGGCCGCCGACAGGTCATAGTCCGCCGAGCCGTCGTTGTTCCAACTATTGTTCGAAATCAACGCATTGGTGGCCGCCGGCGCCTCCTGCAAATACCAGTCAGGAAACTGCGTATTGAAATAATTGGTCGTGCCCACCGTGCCCTGCAGATAAATGGACGGGCCGGGAATGAAAAAGTCCGTCTGCCCAAAGACAAAGAAATTGGTGTCGTTGCCGCCGAGATCAATCCGGTCCGCCAGTTGAATGTCATTCACACCGCCGTGCCGCCCAAGGCCGCCGACGGAAAACAGGCTGGCCGCCGGTGCCATGCCGCGAAATTGAAAGGGCGAACCCGTCGGTCCCGGAGTGTTCGTAATGATGGACCCCGAGGCGTTGGTGGTGACGGTGATGGATTCCAGACCGCTGCCGGCAATCTGACCCGCAATGAAAGTGCCGTGGCCGTCCGTATCGTAGCCGCTGCCGGGCGAATCAAAAAAGAGGCGCCCCGCCAGATCCGGATGGTTGGCGTCAATGCCCGTGTCGTTCACCTCAACCAGCACGTTCGAGCCGGAGAGGTTCAGGTAATTGGTGGGGGTGGTGGAAGTGAGCGCCACGCCCAGCGTCGTCCGCGAGAGGTCGTTGGCCGTCACGCGCCGGTGGGCCGGCTCCACGCGCTGCACGCCGGGCAGTTGCGCCAGGGCCAGCCAATTGGCCGGCGGCTGCACATGCAGCACCGGTCCGAACGGCGAGCGATCCCGTCCGAGAATCTGACCGCCGAGCTGTTGGATCTGCGCCTCGGTGGCCGCCGCGCTGGCGGTCAGCAGACCGAGCGTGAGGTAGGTATCGGCCGGCAGCGGCTTCTGGTTCACCGCCAGGCCGAGCAGCGACGCCTGCACCTTGTAATAGGGCGCATACGGCAGGACGGTCTGAACCAGCGGATTGCCGGTCAACGCCGCGGCGCCCGCGCCGGACAACTGGACAAGATACGCATTGTTGGGGATGTAGGAAACGATCTGGCCGCCGGCCGCCGCCAGGGCCGCGCGAAACGGCGCATCCATCACCCCGCGCGCCTGCACCAGATAAGCCCCCGGCTCGGCCGCCGCGCGCAGATGCGCCGGGATGGCCAACGCCGTTTTTCCCTCCGTCTCAATCAGCGCGTTCTCCAGCAAAATGGCGTGCGGCATCCGGGTCAATTCGCCGATGGTCTTGCGCGTATTGGTCAGGCGGAACGTTTCGCGATTGGTGCTGGCGGCGGAACGGGTGCCGGGATCCGCCACGGCGGCGGCAGTCTTCGGGGTCGCCGTGACTCGGGCGACGGCGGCGGGCGCGGGCGGGGCGGCGGGCGTTTTCAGCGCCGCCACCGGAGGGCGGGCGGACGGCCACAACAACCAGGCCGCCAACAACGGCAGCAGGCACAACAAAATCAAGACTGTCTTACGCATAAAATTTTTTGAACCGCCAAGTCGCCAAGGACGCCACAGTTTTCATTTTTAAAACTCAGGCACCTGCACGGCTTGCAGCTCGGTATAAACTAATCGCTGTATTCTATTTCTTAAAACCGCCAAGACGCCAAGGACGCCAAGAGCTTCATTTTTGAAACTCGGGCACCCGCACGGTTTGCGGCTCGGTATAAACCACTCGCTGTATTCCATTTCTTAAAATCGGCCAACACGCCGACCTATTTCCAACTTTGAACCGCCAAGTCGCCTCGCCGGTTCTTTCGCCCCGTCCGGGGCTGCTTTCAAAAGCCACTGTTTCCCACGGCTGTCGCCATGGGCTACTTTCTGCCGCGCCGGCGGCGCTCCCCACACACGGGCGCTGAACGCCGCTCACTGCGAGTGGGGACCACTCGCGCTCCGTGAGAGATGGCGACGGCATTCCCATGTCAATTCGACGGCAGCGGGTTGAAACTTTCGATCACGGTCGAATAATTGGTGCCGGTGGCGCTGATATGCTTATCCACGCGGATGACCGCGCGGGCGGCGCTCTCGGCCGTCACCTGATAATTGGTCACCAGCCCGAACCCGGCACTGCTGGTCACCAACCCGTTGACCGCCGGCCGCAGGGTCTGGCCATAGCAATAGATCACATACCGCGGCGTGCTGTTCGCACGGAGCAGGCCCAGCGTCTGCTGCGGCAGCCATTCGTACAACGCGTCGCTGGTTTGCGTTATCCCGTTAAGGCCGGCAAGGAACGGCGAGGCTTCACTTAACTGCGGCGTGCGAAGAATATCGCCCACCTGCTCAAATGCGCCCACCACGCCATCGGCATTGGTGAAGGTGGCGCGGGCGTAGTTGATGTTGGTCACCAGCGGGCCCAGATAGGAAGTGGGATCCCCAGCCCACCCCGCCGGACCGGCGGGCGGAATGACGACGTAGCCGCCGGCGAGATTGTTGGGCACCGCCAGGCCGCTGAACAGGGCGCTCCACGCGGCGAGATTCATTTGATTGACCGAGAGTGTGCCGCGCGTGGCGTTGGCATTGGGCGTGGCGGTGAAGAGACTGAACAAATCCCGATCCTGCACCGGGGCGCTATTGGCCGAGTCAAAGTAGGCGATTTGACCGGATTGGTTGGTCGCCAGCTGCGTATTGCCCGTCCATTTCGCCCACGTACTAGAACCGTTGAGGCCTTGGGCAATGGCGTCGGTGGCATTGGTGAGGACGTCGGACGCCTTCAGATAAACGGTCTGCCACGGCGTGCCGCGATGGACCCGGCCCAACCAGCCGATAGCAGGGTATTTGTTGGTTGGAAAATTCCAATCATCCGAACGCCAGATCCCAGGATCTTTCAACTGCATCTGCGTGGCGCCACCACTGATGCTATTGCCAAAGTTATAAGCCTTGTTCCAGGGCGAATAGCGCTTGGTGATATTGTTCAAATTATCCGGACCATTGATCCCCAGGATCGTCGAGAGCGTCCCAGCGGGATCATCGCTGGGGGGATTATCGACAAAGCTGGCATCGAGATAGGTCAAGTCGCTGGCCAAATAATGCACCAAGGGATCGTTGACCTGCCAACTGATGTTGGTGTAGATCATGCGCGTGGGCGTGTACGGCGCCTGCACCGTCAATAGTGTGTTGGTGTACGCCTTACCATTGTAGACATATCGGCCGTATGTGGATGCAGTGACGTTGTACACACTGGCGAAAAACGCCTGCTCGGCCGGCTGGGTCTTTGGTAAATAGCTCGGATATTGCGGCGGAGCCTGCCAAAAATTAGGTTTGGCATTCGCTGGGCCCGGATTACCGGCGGAATAATTAATCTGATTGATCACGCCATACGGGGTGCCGTTGACATTGGCCGTGGCGGGATTGGTATTCCAGAGATAATATTTAAGGTTTGTCGGATCGTAAGGATCGGCCAATTCCGCATTAATGTCGGTACTGCTATTCGGGCCGGCGAAGTGGACGTAATCCAGGACGTGATAGTTTCCGGCGGTGGCGCCATCAAGAATGAACACCCGCAACCGGTTGGTCGTCTGCAGGCCAAAGTGGGGCAGCGCCGGCGTGTACACATTGGTCTGCCAGCCGGGCGACGCATCAAAATACGGATTGGGCCCACTGTAGCCGCCATAGCGATAGATGGCATTGGTCATAAACGCAAATGGACCATTGAACGGGACGATGAACGAGTTGACATTGTTCAGCACTGTGGCCGAACCAGTTCCGCCCCACGACGTGCCCGGCCACGAGTTGGTTTTGATGACCACGGAGGCAATTGGCAAGTTGGCATAGCCGATGGGCGCAAAGCCCGGCGCATCATTGGTTAAAACCATCGTGATAGTGTCACTGGCCGCGATGGTGAGATTGCCCACATAGTTTGAGACATAGGAATTCCAGAGAGAACAGCCGAGCGAGTTGGTGATGCTGAACTGATAGAGCTGGTTCGTATAAAACGATCTGATGGGAGGGGTGGGATTGGCGGCGGTAATGGGCCGGGTGACCTGCAGTTTGCGCGTGACCTGAACTCCGCTGAGCATGAAAAACTGGTTAAAACTCGGCAAGCCCTTCTTGGCACCGATGATCCAGGGCACGCCGTAGACATTGATGGTTGTCTGCTTTGACCCGGGAAGCGCTAAAGCCAGGGTCTCGGCATCCTCCGGCGTATTAAAATAATTCGGGTCATTCTCATCCTGAACCTTGTTAACATAGGTATAGCCGTTGATGTACACGTTTTTGAAGGTGTTCTCATTTGTGACCCAAAATGTCGGCCGGAAGACGGATGGATAGAAATTCGTGACCGAGGCGTCATACAAGTTGGCCGCGAGCTGAAGGATGCGGTTGACTGCGGGCGAATAGACGAACTGGCCGTTGATATAAACCGGAATATTGGTCACACTAAATGCACTGGTGATGTTTGTCCCAAAGGTATTGGTGTAAAACGCGTAATTCGCATTGATCCAATTGGTAGTGTAATGGCGCAACATCCGGTCGGCGGCGGTCGTAAAAAAATCTAGCGGCAGCCATGGTTGCGCATTAGTTTCCGCTCCTGGATAGATGGTTATATTCGTCACAACCCCACTAGCGTTGTAAGAAACGAGGGCATTGGAGTAATTCAGGTTCATCCGGCTGTCGTCGGCGGTGGAATCCGTGCCGAGCTGGTCGAGCAGCCGATAGAAGGTGTAACGGTCGTAGTTATTGGTGCTGGCGCTGGCCAGCACCAGGTGGTTGGTGAAGGTGTTCAGCCCGTAAGCCGACTTGGCTGGATCGAACAAATCCGTCGGCAACGCGAAGAAACGATTGGTGTTGTCGGAGCCGTCCCACGGGCCAACCGCTTTGATGTTGCTGTTGGGGATCGGCAAAAATGTGGTCGTCATCAGCGGTCCCAGCGTGTAGCCGTCCACAGCTCCCTTTGCGAGGGCGTTTAACATACTCAGCCCCGGCGTGGCCAGATTGTTGAAGTTGTCGGCATAGCGCCACGCCAGCAGCGACCCCGCGTCGTAAAAAGCATTGCCGTTGTTTGCAATGTTGCCAGGTCGTAAATAATTGTAGGGCGCAATCGTATTATCCCACTGGTTCGTATTCAAATCGGCAAGGAACGCGGCAAGGTTCAATTCCCACGACCCGACGCCTTCATTACGGAAATAGCCATCTGAAGCGCCGAGGCTGGCGAGCAGGGTAGAGCTGGGATTGAAGACCTGGTTGTGAATGGCATTCAGGTCTAGCGAATTACCGATGGGCTGGGCCAGGAACGCGTAACGCGCCACAAATTTGTTATTGGCGCTGTGCGGCTGGTCAGGCCGTTCCAGCACGCCCACCCATTCAGGATCCCCGGCGGTGCCGGTGAACGGGTTATTGGTCTCAAACTGGCCATTGCGGTTCAGGTCGAGATAGAACCGGAAGTCATTTGAGCCGGTGTTGCGGTTGTAGACAAACACCGGTGCGCGCGGCAGTAGATAGAGGTTGGTGACGACCTCGACCAAATTGTTGCCAGCCATCAGATTTCCGGTTAGATCGAAATAACTGATGTTATTCAGGGTCGCCGCGCCGGGGGTGATGCCGCCCACGGTGCTAAAATTGGTCGAGACGAGCAGGTTGTAGAGGTAGGCCCCGTTGTTGGTCGCCAGGATGTTGGCGGCGATCTGGGCCGAGGCGGCCGCCAGGGCGGTATCGGTGGCGAGCCGGGCGGTGGCGGTGTCGGTGGTGGTGGTGACGGAATTGCGCTCGCGCCGCGCAATGGCCAGAAACGCCACGGCCATGACCAGCGTGATGGAGAGCAGAATGAGCGTGACGATGAGGGCGATGCCGCGACGAGATTGACGAGGGGAAAAGCGGAAAGCGGAAAGCGGAAAGCGGAAAAAGGCATGATCTGCCTCACCGCTAGCCCGAGCCTCCATAGGGGAGGAAACGGCCGATTGCCGATTGAGGAAACGGGAAGGTGAAAAGGGAAGTTTCATTGGTAGGCCGTGGGGTCAACGTTGAGGATGTTCACGCGCTGGCGGAACAGGTGGACATTGCCGGACTTGTCGGACAAATACGTATTGCGCAGGGTCGTCGTGGGGAGCGCTTCGGCGTGGGCCAATACCCGGTCTTCCAACACGCCCAGTTCCAGTTCCACGGAGGCGGGAACCGTGTTGCTGTACATATACATCTGCGGCTCGCCGTAGCCGGGATTGCCGGAGACGAACAGCGTGTTCAAAGCATTAGTATAGGGCAAGGCGCCGAAATTATTAATCCACACGCCGTTGGTGTCGTAGGCGTGCAGGGTCAAATGCACCACCCCGTCCATGAGGTGGCTCAGGTTCGTGTACTGGTAATTATTGATCATAGCCGCAAACTGATTGACCAATAGTTGGGGGGAATTTGCCACGTTCGTTTCCGCATAAAACCGGTAGAGCGGATACAGCGGACTGGAGTTGGTCGTGTCCACGATGTAGCCGGTACCCGTCCATTGGGTGTTGTTACGGCCCAGCACAAAGAAATAATTCAGCAGGTTGTTGCGCTGCACGGTGCTGCCCGGCAGCGTCTGCGTCAGCGGCGTGTAACCACCATTGGCGACGACAAAGAAATTCACCGGCCCATTAGCGAAGCTATACGTACTGCCAGACGGGGTCAGGCCGCGCAAATCCGAGGACATCAATTCCATCGCGGAGCGGCTGCCTTCCAGGACGTCGGACTGAGTGACGCTGGCACGGAAGGCGCGCTGCGTGCTGCTGAACACCTGCATCAGCGCCAGCACGATGAGGGACATGAGCGACACCACCACCAGGATTTCAACCAAAGAAAAGGCGCGCGGGGAAAAGCGGAAAGCGGAAAGCGGAAAGCGGAAAAAAGAATGACCCCCGGTGGGGGAAACCTGAAACTTGAAACCTGAAACCTGACCACGCGAAAAAAAGCGGAAAGGTGCCGCAATATCCGCCGGGGCGGAGGGACGGGGGCGCAACTTGAAATGGGGCGAGGAAACTTTCATGGCGCGTTGGTGAAATATTGCGAACGGTAAAAGTATAAACCCGGATTATTCACGTCGGGCGCGAGCTGGCCGGCGACGGAGACGCGGAAGGTCTGGCGACCATTGCCCAGGTTGCCGTTGGGCAGTTGCGGCCAGAGGAACGTCATCCGCAGTTCGTGGAGATTGCCGTTGAGCTGCTTGCTGAAGCCGCCCAGCGCACTGTTGGGGTCAAACGCCACCGCCGAGTTCACGCAATACAGGCGGTAGGTAAAAGTGTCCTCCACCATGATGGTATTATTCTGGGGCGGCTTTTCCGCCGCCGTCCCGCTGATGGAACGGACATAGGCAATGATGTGATTGCTGTAGCCAGTCACCGGCCGAAACGCGTGGGGATTGCCATTGATATCCGTAAATTCCGGCGTGCTTAAAAGACCGACAATGTTCGCACCGTTGGTCAGGTAGCTGGCCGTGCTCCAGCCGGGAGAGGTGTAAGTGGGCGGCAAACTGGCGTCGAAATAGGCGCGGTAGTTGGTGATGGCGTAGACGTTGTTCGTGAGGTTATCGGCACCGCGCGTGGCGTTGCGGATGGTTTCCAGCAGCACGGTGGCGTCCTGATTGACGACGGTCTCCTCGCGATTATCGCGCTGGGTGTTCATGCCGTAGGGCAAGACGCCGATGATGGCCACGAGCGCAAAGCCGATGATGGCCAGGCAGATCGCGATCTCGATCATGGTGAAGGCGGAGGTTGAAGAGGGAAACCTGAAACCTGAAACCTGAAACCTGAAAGGGCCGCGCGGGGAAAAGCGGAAAGCGGAAAGCGGAAAGCGGAAAGATGAATGACCTGCCCCACCGCTAGCCCTATCCCCCAGAGGTGAGGTTTTTTTATGGTCGAGGTGGGTAGAAGAAACTCCGGACTGGAAAGTCCGGATCACCAGCAGACTGGAAAGTCTGCCCCACACAGAGGCGAGGAAATTGCCGATTGCCGATTGCCGATTGCCGATTGGAACAAAACTAGGAAAACAACGTCCGCCCTCACCGGTGGGGGAAACCTGAAACCTGAAAGGGCTACGCAGGGAAAAGCGGAAAGCGGAAAGCGGAAAGCGGAAAAATGAACGGCGGCGCGCCGGGGGGGGCGGGGGCGATTTGAAATTGGAAAGCGGTAATTTCATTGGACTTTCTGCTGCAACTGGATAGCGCGACCCGTGAGCCGGTCGATGCGGATGACGTTGAACATGGAGTTGGTGCTGTTGCCCAAGGGATTCTCCGTGGCATCCGGCGCGGAGAGCTGAAGCGCCTTGGTGGTAGGATCGGCGGCGTAGAAGACGTTGCCCTGCGCGAGCGGGATGTATTCATCGCGCGGCGCCAGAGTCAAACCATCCACGGTGAGCTGGCCGAGATAGTTGAAGGCGATGTAAGGGAGAACCGGGGTCGCCACCGTGACGGCATTCGTTTCCGACGGAAAGGGAAAACTGTTGGCGTAATTGAATTGATAGACCGGATAGGCCGCATTGAGCGAGTAATCGGTGATGACGGAATAGGGGGTGTTAAACTTGTTCGTGGCGATGAACGCACCGTCCGGCAGGGCTTTCCACTCCGAAAGATACTTGGCAAAGGACTGCCCGGGCTGGTCGCCCACCGAACGCAGCGACACGAACGTGTAGCCGGTCAATTGCTTGTCCAGGACATTGGTGACCGCGAGGCGATCGACGGCGCTGAGGGAGTTCCACCAGGTGGTATTGAAGGTGCCGCTGGACGTATTCCAAAAGTATTCCGGCACGAAAACCATGTAAACCGTCGTGTGGTGGCTGATGGCGAGTTGGCGGGCGTGGCCGATGTCATCGAGCATCTGGCGACCGGCACTGACCTGGATGTTAGATTTGCCGAGGTTTTTCAGCGCCGGCACGGATAAGCCGGCCAGAATACCCATGATGGAAATGACGACGAGGAGCTCGAGGAGGGTGAAGGCGCGGGAGGAAAAGCGGAAAGCGGAAAGCGGAAAGCGGAAAGATCCCAGGCGGGCGGAGGCATTACTGATTGCCGATTGCCGATTGCCGATTGCCGATTGGGAAAAGGGAAAGCGGAAAGATGAATGACCTGACCCACCGGTGGGGGAAACCTGAAACCTGAAACCTGAAACCTGAAACCTGCGCGGGGAAAAGCGGAAAGATGACCGGCGGGCGGAGGCATTGCCGATGGCCGAGGTTTGAGCCTCCTCACGTCGGCTGCTACAAGGAAGGGAACGGGGCGGCGGGGGGAGTTCCCCGCCGGCGCTGACTCCGCATGAACGGATGGCTTGCACAAGAATTTTACCAGCTGATCACATTGTCTTTGTTGACCCCGGCGTTGGCATGACCGGTGTCGTATTTTCCATCCGGACCGGCGGACCACACCATGACTTTGCCGTGGTAATAAAAATGATCGCCGTTGCCGTTGGCATCCACCGGATTAAAAAGACCATTGTAACCGTTCACGCCGTTTTGCTGCGAAACACTTTCGAGCGAGTACAAATAATCGCTGGTGCCCAGATCGCTGTAGCTGGTGTTCATGGTGATAACATACGGATTACCCCACGGGTCGCGGTAAACGCCGTTCCGGTCCACGCCGCCGGGCGGCTTGGGATCAGTACTGGTGTTCTGGTCATAGTCCGACAGCTTGGGGGTGAGGTATTTCACCTGCTTGGGATTTTTGGCGTGACCGGCATTGGCGGTCGCGTTGCCATTCGGATACGCCGTCAGATCCATGAGAATGGCGATGGTGTTACTGTTATTGTCGGAACTGTAGCCCTTGGTTCCCGCGCCGGGACCGAATCCATATAAGCCGGTGGTGAAATCATTCGTGCCCGCCGCCGTCTGCTCGACTGTGGTCATGGGGAACCGGCTGTAATCCTGATCGTAGGCCTCGATGGCGGTGACGATGGCGCTCATCTCCGTCCTGGCTTTGGCCTTTTTTGCAGCGTCGCCCACCCGGGCCAGCACCGGCAACAACATCGCCGCCAGGATGCCGATGATGGCGATGACGACGAGGAGTTCGACGAGGGTGAAGGCAGGGGCTGAAGAGGGAAACTTGAAACCTGAAACCTGAAACCTGAATGACGCAGGGCCGGGCGGGGAAAAGCGGAAAGCGGAAAGCGGAAAGCGGAAAAATGAACGGCGGGCGCTAGCGGCCCGGCCGCCCGGGAGGGGGGAGGACATTGCGGATTGGCGGAGGGCGGATTGCAGATGGGCAATTGTTTTCATAGGTCAAGGGAGGGGGTTGTTGATTTGCACCTGGCGGCTCCAGTTGCAGATGAGGTTGGTCTTGCCGTTGATGACGAGCTGCACCCACAGGTCGTAGGAATTGGGGTTGTTGACGCCGGGATAGACGTAGCGGAACGGATTTTCATCCGGAACCCCCAGGGGCTGGTAGGTGGCATCCGGACCGTGAACCGAGGTCATGAGGAGGGCGGTATTGGCCACCGCGTTGTTGGACACCGACCCGAATTGGTTATGACTCAAACCGGGCAGAAAGTTTTTGGCTTTCGTCGCATCCTCACTGCCGCCGCCGGCATCGGAATAGTTCATGATGCCGCCCACGCCGTAGGCGGTGAAATAGTCGGCTTCGGAAATAGTGGCGACCCCATCCAAGGTGGTAAAGGTTTTGGCGGCGACGTTGTGGGTGACGCCGGTCAATTCGTAATACAACTGGGGAAACATCGATCTCGCCAGCGGCGCCTTATAGGTCGGGATGGGGGCGATGGCATTTTGATTGGAGGGCGGATACGCGCCGTATTTGGCCTTGTAATTTTCCAGGGCGGTCTCAATCCGCTTCAGTTCGGCACGGGCCACTTTTTTGTATTGGGCGCCCTTGATGGTTCCCAACGCGGGCAGGGTCAGACCGGCGAGGACGCCGATGATGGAGATGACGACGAGCAGCTCAATCAGGGTGAAAGCCGAGGCCGGTGAGGGAAACCTGAAACCTGAAACCTGAAACCTGAAAGGGCTACGCAGGGAAAAGCGGAAAGCGGAAAGCGGAAAGCGGAAAGATACAAGGGGAGCGGAGGCATTGCCGATGGCCGATGGCTGAGGGGAAAAGCGGAAAGACGAACGGCGGCGCGACGGGCGCGGGGCCGGTGACATTGCGTGATGTGACATTGTATTCATAGCTACTTCAATTCCTGTTCCATCCGTTCACTCAACCATTGCTTGATCATGCTCTGGTAATTCAAAAACCGCATCCGGGCGATGCGCTTGACGCGCGCCAGCATCCGCGGATCAATGCGCAGGGTGATGGTCACCGACTCGGAGGATTCCACGCTGCCGGCGACGGCGGATTCCATGAGCCGGACGCCGGGCCGGTTTTCCGCCCAGAAGGCCGCCTCGGACGCCTCGCTGTCGAACAGCGGCACGTCTTCCCAGTTGGCGAACGTTTGCATTAAAAATTCAGGCTCGGGCGCGGGGCGCTAGGCGAGCGTTTGGTCCATTTTTTTCTGATAGAAGAAGCGCTCCTCCGGCGCGAACGGCCGCGCGAGCAACACGCGAACGAGCCGGCCGTTCGTGCGATAGACGCTGTAAACGCCCACGCCGCCCGCCGACATGCCCAGATTGAAAAACCGCGCCTGCACGCCGAACCGGGGCGTGTCCGGCATCAGCCGGACGGCGAACGGATCCTCAAAGGACTCTTCTATCTCCCGTTGGGTCAAAGAACCTAGCTCAAAGGGCGGATTATTCCAATCAAACTCCATAGTTCAGAGATGAATTATTCGCCCAGGCATTGTGTATACAATGTATTTACACACGGTGGCGGGGTTTGTCAAACGGGAAACGGGGCAAAAGCGGAAAGCGGAAGGCGGAAAGCGGAAAAAGAAAATCAACCGCCAAGGCGCCAAGGACGCCAAGGAGAGGCGGGAAGCCAGACCTGCCCTGCCCCGCAGAAACGTTTTAACCAGGGATGAGGGCAAAGGCGGAAAAAATGACAAAAAAGTGCAAGCGTGATTTTAAACCAAAGATGCGGAATTTGCTTATTTAAAGCGACGGGTGGCAGACGTTGCTGCGCCCGGGGACCGGGCGCGGTCCGCTGTTCGCCGAAACCTGAAATTTGAAACCTGAAACCTGAATAAAAAAGGGCCAGAAATGGAAATTGAAAACAGGAGTCAGGAGCCAGGAGTCAGAAGGAAGAATGCACAAAAAAACTGAAACTTGAATTAAAAACAACAACCGCCATCACCTGAGTCCAGGCGACTCTGGTAAATGAAGGACGGTTAAAAAGGAGTTGCGGCGGGTAGCTTGTGAGTTGCTGCGCCCGAGGACGGGCGCGCTCCGCTGGCACCGAAGCGTTCGGGTTAAATCACTTCGCCGGGAGGGGCAGGATTTTCACATTGCGGAAGGAGACGCGGCCGTGATCGCCTTGCAAGGCGATAAAACCGCGGTCGAACTTGGCAAAAAACGGCATCTTGCCGAATTTACTTTTGGCGATGCGCGCGTTGAAATCATCGCTGCCGAGGACGTATTCAAAGTATTTCACGCCATTGATTTCGTGCACGCACTGCCCGGGCGTGACGAGCAGACGAACGTGGTTCCACTCACCCACGGGCTTGGTCGCATCCAGAATCCGGCCGGTACTGGCATCCAGCGGCGGCTGATAGAGCGCATACAGCCAGCCGCAACGGATGTGGTCGACGGCCTTGACGTTGTCCTCCAACTGAAATTCCGGCCCGGTTGCCCAAGCCGCGTTGCCAGCATCGGTGACGTGGAACATGATGCCGCTGTTGCCGCCGGAGGAAATATTGTAGTCGAGCTGGAGCTCAAACCACTGGAATTGATTGGAGGTGACAATGTCGCCGGCGGTGTGCGGGTCGGCGCACACCAGCGTGCCGTCCTGGATCTGCCACCCGGGACGCACCCCCGCTTTTTTAAAGTTATGCCAGCCGTGGAACGTGCTGCCGTCAAAGAGCAACTGCCAGCCGGCGGCCTTTTCGGCGTCGGTGAGAGTGTTGGGGACGGGCGTTTCGGCCGCGGATAGATTGAGCAGACCGAGGGCCAGAACCAGGGCGATCCGGGAGGTGATTTGCATGGGGGAACAGTACAACAGCCGCCGCCGCGCTGGCAATACCCGTCAAACCCACCGGCGCAGGGCACGCCGGGTTCAGAGCGCGGCCGTGCCGGGATTTTCCGCCGCCGCGCGATCGGCGAGCAGGCGGGCACGACCGGCAAGCACTTTTCCGGCGGGAATGGAGACATCGCCCGCGCGGAGGCGCCCGAGCATGGCCCTTTTTTCCGCACCCGTGACCACCCACAAGATGCGCCGGGCACGGTTGAGGAGCGGATAGGTCAACGTCATGCGCCGCCGGTTTTGATAAAGGCCCGTGAGAGCCACATCGCGGTCGGTGACATTCAGCACGGGATCCCCGGGGATGAGCGACGCCGTATGGCCATCCGCACCGAGTCCGAGATGGACGAGATCGAGCACGGCCGGCGCGCCGCCGATTTTTTCCAGCGTGCGGGCGTAGTCTGACGCGGCGGCGGCGAGGTCGGCGGCCTCCACCGGCATGGCGTAAATATGTGCAGGCGGCAGCGGGGCATGCGACAACAAGCTTTCGCGCAGGTGCGTGAGGTTCCGGTCGGGATCGCCGGCGGGCGCCATGCGTTCGTCCACCTGCACGACGTGGACATGGGGCCAGGGAACCACTTCGTGGGCGAGGGCGCGGAGCATCTGCCACGGGGTGCGGCCGCCGCTCACGGCCATGATAAATTGACCGCGCGCCGCGACGGCCGCCCGGGCTTCGGCTGCGATCATTTGGGCGGCGGCCACCGCCACGGCGTCGGCGTCGGCAAACACTTGAAATTCCATGCGCAGGGATGGTGCCAAGTTGGCAGCGGCGGGCAAGCGCCAAGCTAAAACCGGAATTAAAAGCGGAAAGCGGAAAGCGGAAACTAAAAAATTAAACGCCCAGGGCGGAGGCCGTGCGGCTGACCTGGAAAACGGCGAGACAAACCTGGGCCGTGGCCGGATCGTTCAGGCACAGCGCGCCCGACCGGATGCGCGGCAACGGTTCGCCTTCGAGTTGCAGCGGGTCTTTTGCCGCCAGCGCGCTTGCGTAGTCGGTAAAATGCGCATGCCCCTCCGAGCGCAACTGCGCGGCGTTCACCAGCCGGAACGTGCCGTGACTGTTTTGAAAGGTCTGCCGCATCAGCTCCACCAGCACGCGCCCCATCGTGTAGCGCGGGTTGATTTCCACCACCGGCTTTAATTTCACCGCCCCGCCCGCCTCGCGATACACAAAGGCATCGATGCCCAGCGGCCCGGTGAAGTCCACGCGGCGCAACTCGGTTTCCAGCGCCTGAAATACACCGCCGTAAAATTCCAGCAGCCGCTGGGAAATATCCGCCGGCTCCCGGAACAGCGAAATGATTCTGGCCGGGATCCGCTTGTGATGATGCGATTCGGCGACGTTGGCCACGAACTGGCCGCGCGCATCGTTGAGCAGTCCGGTGTAACCGCAGAGCTTCAAGCCGTGCGCCGACATTTCCAGCTGGATGGAAAAATCCAGGGCGCGGTCCAGCCACGGCTCCACGACCAGCTCGCGTTTTTGCGCGCATTTGTTTTCGAGCCAGCGCCGCTGCGCGGGCAAGAGGTCAGGCTCAAACAGACGCAGCGCATTGCTGCCCGCCACGCCAAACGCCTCCTTCACGACGATGGGGTGATGGCCGCGCGCGCGGATGGCGGCGATCGCCGCGAGCGCTGCCGCCAGCGAGGTCACCGCCGTGCCGACTTCATGTTCGGAGCACAGCCAGGGCTCGTTTTTGGATTCCAGGATTTTCCGTAAAAACGCGGCGCTCCACGCTTTGGAATACAGCGCCGCGAGGGCGGGATTGAAGCGCTGCGCGTCGGCGCGCGACTCGCCGGTGACGCTGGCAAACACCGGTTTGAGCCAGTCAAAACTGTCCGGCCCCCACGCCCACGGGCGCAGGCTGCCCAGCTTGCGCGGGACGAGGCTCGCGATGCCCCTGGCGCCCGTGGCGGCGGCAAGCGGCGGCGCCAGTTCCACAAATTCCGGCAGCGAAAAACCCGCCTGCTTGACCTGACTTAAAAAGCCCACAGCCGGTTTCCGGCTCACCAGAACAATGTCGTCCTGCCGGCAGAGGAACTGGGGCAGATTTTCCAAATCGCGCGCAAGCTGCGCCTGGTGTTTGGTGGGATTGAAGGTTTTGCCCTCGGCGATGCGGCCCTCGGCAAACGGGTTGAAAATAAACACGCTGGGCGTGCGGCCTTTGGACTGCGAGTAGACATTGATTTCCGCAATGAATTGCGGATCAAACCCGGCGAGGCGGCGGCCTTCGACATTCAGGGAAAACCCTTTGGCGCGCTGCGGCGAGAGCGGGAATTTCAGCGTGCGGCAGAAGGCCTCCCAGTCGCTTTCGTCGGGATTCTTCCAGCGCCGAAACCATTTCAGACCGTAGGCGACGTGGCCGATTTCATCGCGGTAAATTTTTTCCAGCAGGAGGGCCGTCTCGCGGTCGCCAATGCCGGCAAAGCTTTTGGCAAAGTGGCCGGCGAAATCGAGGTTGGCCTGCTCGAACGTGAGGCAGAGGCTGGAGACGTAATCAATGGGATGCTCCATCGTTGAAACGCAGCGCCAGAAATAGCCGCTCACGGGAAAATCGCCGAGCTGCACGCCGCAGGCTTTCATCCGCTCCATGTACAGCCGCGTGTGCTCCTGTTCGTCCTTGAGCGTTTTTAAAACGCCCTGGCGGAAGGCGGCGGGCGCCGCGGGGAATTTCAGCAGCACGAGCGCCATGAGTTCGGTGGCGAGGAGTTCGTGGTTGCCGAAAAAATGCAGCAGCTTGCCGCGCTCGGATTGTTTTTCGAGCTGGTGCAGGCCGGGGAATTCGCTCTTGCCGGACGCGTGCGCCTTGAAGATTAAATGATCCGGCCGGCCGGGCGCGGCCGGGGTGACGAGCGCGGTGCCGGGATGGTCATCGGTGAGGACATCCGGCGCCCGAAGTTTTTCTTCGAGCGACGTGGCGAACAAAATCTGTTCGGCAAATTCACGCAGTTCCATCGCGGGAGACCTATCAATTCCGGCGGGGTCTGGAAATCAAAAACGGCGGCGTGAAGGGGGGTTCACGCCGCCGTGCGGAAAGGATTGGAGGGGTGCCGGACGGTTATACCGCGCGGTCTTTGTTCTCCAGCTTCTGCCACACCATGCCGTAGAGGGCAATGAAGACGAAGCAGACGAGCGGTAGCGCAAAGCCCGCGCGCATCGAGGAACGGTCGGCGATGTAGCCCATCAGCGGCGGCGCAATCGCTCCGCCCACGATGGACATGACAATGATCGACGAGGCCAGCTTGGTGTGTTCCCCCAGCCCGCGGATGCCCAGTGCGAAAATGGTCGGGAACATGATGGACATGAAGAAGAACGTGCCAAAGATGCCATACAAGCCCAGCTTGCCGCCCACCATCGCCAGCGTCGTGAGGATGATGCAGGCGATCGCATACGTGGTCAGCACGCGCTGCGGTTTGAACTGGCTAATGACCGCGCTGCCGCAGAGGCGGCCGGCCAAGAAGAGCACAAAGCCGATCGCCCCCAGCCAATAGGAGGCTTTTTCATTGGTCACACTCGGGTCGTTCTCCACGACGTAGTTGATGAAAAAGCTGAAGATGCCGGTCTGCGCCGCGACGTAAAGAAACTGGGCCGCCACGCCGAAGGTGAAATGACTGCGCTGCCACAGGGGTTTTTTACCGGTGCCCAAAACTTCCGCCTTCACCTCTTCCTCCGCGTGGAGGTCCGGCACATAGGCCAGGGCAAAGACCACGATCAGCACCGCCGCGGCAATGCCGACGCCGAGGTAGGGCAGATACAGTCCGGCATTGGCGTTCGCCGCCGTGGCCGCCGTGGCCTTGAACGCAAAATGGCCGCCCACGATCGGTCCCAGAATCCAGCCGATGCCGTTGCAGCTTTGCGCCATGTTGATGCGCGTTGCGCCGTGTTCCGGCGCGCCCAGAACCGTGGTGTAGGGATTGGCGATGGTTTCCAGGCAGGTCATGCCCGCGGCGAGGATGAACAGGCCGGTCAGGAAGGCCCAATAAGTGCCGATGCTGGTGGCCGGGATGAACCAGAACGCGCCGGCCGCAATCAGGACCAGTCCGACGATGATGCCGCCCTTGTAGCCGAATTTCCGGGCGATAATGCCGGCGGGAATGGCCATGAGGAAATAGGCGATGTAATTGGCGAACTGGACGAAGCCGGACTGGAATTTACTGATGTGCAGCGTTTTTTGAAAATGGCTGTTCAAAATATCGATCATGCCGTTGCAAAAGCCCCACATCAAAAAGAGGGTGGTAACCAGCGCAAAGGTCACGAAGAGGTTTTTGCCGTCCGGCGTGCGAAACAAACTGCCGCCTTTGGCACCCGAGGCTTTTGAATTCTGAACAGGTGTAATCATGTTTTTAGAGAATGGTTGCAAACGGATTGTTAAGAAATACCCACACAGGTCAAGTTCGGATTGTCTGCAAGGCCCACGGCGTGGATTGCACTTCGCCGGGCAACCGCTACGATGACGCCATGTCCGACGATTACCGGCAACTCCTCGACGCGACCCTTCAGCACCTGGAAGGGCTGAAATCGCGCGGGGTGCGGCATGTCGCCGTGGCGCCGGAAACGCTCCGCGCGTTGGCCCAGCCGGCGAAGCTGTCCGTCTCCCCTTTTACACCGCCCCCGGCCAGAATGCCGGCACCGCCCGTCGCCGCGCCGGAACCCGTTATTGCCATGCCCCCCAAGAAAATCATTGCGCCCGTTCAACCGGAAACGGTTACTGCGGCTCCCGCCGGCCTCCGCCCGCCGCCGTCGGCCACGGAAAAAGCCGCCGCCTTCACCGCGTTACGCGAACGGGCGCTGGCCTGCGTCAAATGTCCGAGCCTCGCCGCAGCGCGCACCACCGTCGTGTTCGGGGTGGGCAATATTGACGCGCAGCTCATGTTCATCGGCGAGGCGCCGGGCGCGGATGAAGACGAGCAGGGCGAGCCGTTTGTGGGTCGCGCCGGCCAGTTGCTCACCAAAATCATCCAGGCCACCGGGCTGTCGCGCGCGGACGTATACATCGCAAACATTTTGAAATGCCGGCCGGACACGCCTGGCCAGTCCGCCGGCAACCGTCCACCCACGCCCGAGGAACGGGCCACCTGCATCCCGTATTTGCAGGAGCAGATTGACCTCATCCAGCCCCGGGCCATTGTGGCGCTCGGCGCGACGGCGGTGGAAGGGCTGCTGGGCAAGACCCTTGGCATCACCAAACTGCGCGGCAACTGGCAGACGTACCGCGGCATTCCGCTCATGCCGACGTATCATCCGGCGTATCTGCTGCGCAACCAGGCGATGAGTGAGAAGCGCAAGGTGTGGGAGGACATTTTGCAGGTGATGGAAAAACTCGAAATGCCCATCAGCGCCAAGCAGCGGAACTTCTTTTTGCCGACGTGACGTCCACCGTTTGACGCTTGCCCCAGGTTAATTTTCCGCTATAAACCACGGCTTCATGCATCAAATCATCCAGAGCCTGAGCGATTGGTATAATCACGCGCTGCAAACCGGCGGCTATCCCGCGGTCGCCCTCATGATGGCGGTGGAAAGTTCGCTGTTCCCCTTGCCGAGCGAGATCGTCATTCCGCCGGCGGCGCATTGGTCCCAGACGGGGCAGATTTCACTTTCGCTGTGGGGCATCGTGCTGGCGGGCACCCTCGGCTCGTGGCTGGGCGCGACGGCGATGTATTGGGCCTCGCGGCTGGCCGGGCGGCCGCTGGTGCTGCATTTCGGCAAATATTTTTTCATCTCCGCCGAGAAGGTGGCCGGCGCCGAACGCTGGGCGGCGCATTATGGTTCGATGGGCATTTTCATTTCGCGCCTGCTGCCGGTGGTGCGGCATCTCATCGGCATTCCGGCGGGCATTGTGCGGATGAATTACCTGAAATTCTCCCTCTTTACACTGCTCGGATCGGCCATCTGGTGTTCCGTGCTGTGTTACGTGGGCATCAAGGCCGGGCAGGATGATCAATTGATGAAGGGCGAGTATCACCGGCTCACGCTCTGGCTCGCCGGCGCGATGCTGGTTCTGGGCGGCCTTTATTATTTCTTCGTCCACCGGCACATGGCGGCGGGTAAAGGGAACAGCGGCCCGCCGAAAGCGAAATAAATTTCCCGGCCGGCGAGGGGTTCCCGAACCGGTGGTTCGCCGGCGGTGGCGGGGTAAATTTCCTTTGCACCGGCTGCGCCTTTGCGGGAGAGTTCCCCGTGCCTGTCTCCGAAGCCATCCGCAAAAAACTGAGCACCGTGCCCCACAAGCCCGGCGTGTATTTGCACAAGGACCGCTTCGGCACGGTCATCTACGTCGGCAAGGCGCTCGATCTGCGGAAGCGCGTCAGCCAGTATTTCCAATCCAGCCGGCGGCAGGGCTGGGACTTGAAGTTCAACGCGCTGGTGGAGGCGATCCACGATTTCGATGTGCACGTGGTCCGCAGCGAACCCGAGGCGCTGCTGCTGGAAAGCAAGCTCATCAAGGATTTCAAGCCGCGCTTCAATATCAGCCTGCGCGACGACAAGCGTTTCCTGATGCTCAAGGTGAATCTGAACGACCCGATTCCCAACTTTGTCTTCACGCGGCTGAAAAAGGACGATGGCGCGCGGTACTTCGGGCCGTTCGTGAATTCGCTCGCCCTGCGCAACACCGTTGCGCTTGCGCGCAAGATGTTCAACCTGCGCGGCTGCCGCGTGTTCACGCCGGGCGAGGCGGATTACAAGCATTGCCTCTACGCGCATCTGAAGCATTGCACCGCGCCGTGCGTCGGCAACGTCACGCGCGCGCAATATCTGGAACAGGTGACCGCCGCCTGCAATTTCCTCGAAGGCCAGTGCCGCGAGATGCAGGGCCAGCTGGAGGCGGAAATGAAAAAGGCCGCCGCCGCGCATGAGTTTGAGAAGGCCGCCGACCTGCGCGATCTCATCCGCGACCTGCAGGACACCTGGAAGAAAACCGAGAAATTCGCGCGCGTGCCTTACACCCTGCCGCTGGCGATCAACCCGGACAATGATTTGGTGGAACTGGCGAAGGTGCTGGACCTGCCCGCGCCGCCGCAGCGGATTGAGGGTTTTGACATCTCCAACATCAGCGGCACGTTCGCCGTCGCCTCGCTGGTGAGTTTCAAGAATGGCCGGCCCGACCGCGCGAATTATCGCCGCTTCAAAATCAAGACGGTCGTGGGGCAGGATGATTTCGCCAGCATCGCCGAAGTGGTGCAGCGTCGGTACGCGCGGCTGAAGCGCGAAGCCAAGCCGCTGCCGGATTTGATTCTGATTGATGGCGGCAAAGGCCAGTTGGGCATGGCCTGCGCGGAATTAAAAAAGCTCGGCCTGGAAAAAATCCCCGTCCTGGGCCTGGCCAAGGAATTTGAGGAGATTTATTTGCCGGAGCGGAGCGAGCCGCTGCGGCTGGGCCTGGCGCATCCGGCGGTGAAACTGCTCCAGCGCCTGCGCGACGAATGCCATCGCGTGGCGAACAGCTACAACGCGCAGTTGCGGCTCAAGAAGATCTCCGAGAGCGTGCTGGACGAGTTTCCCGGCATCGGCGAACAGCGCAAGAAGGCGCTGCTGAAGAAATTCGGGTCCGTGCAGCGCCTGAAAATGGCCACCCTGGAACAGCTCGCCGAGGTGCCGGGGTTCGGCGGCAAGGCGGCGGCGGAACTGAAAGCGTTTCTGGAAGCGCGCAGCGGCGGCACGACCGGTTAATTGACGTAAGGCCGGTCGAAATCAGGCGGATACGGATGGCTGGGGACGCATTGGGGGAAATTCGTGATGATTGCGTCTCATTTCTTTGCGTGTCATTCGTCTCTTTCGTGGTTAACTTTTTGCCGCGATGATTCAATACCTCGATTTGCTCCGGCACGTCCAAGAACACGGCAAGTTCAAGGCCGACCGCACCGGGACCGGCACCTATTCGCTGTTCGGCGCGCAAATCCGGTGTCCGCTGCGCGATTCGTTTCCGCTGCTCACCACCAAGAAGGTGCACACCAAATCCATCATTTATGAACTACTCTGGTTCCTGCGCGGCGAGACGAACATCAAATGGCTCAACGATCACGGCGTGTCCATCTGGAACGAATGGGCGGACCAGGACGGCAATTTGGGCCGCGTCTATGGCGCGCAATGGACGGACTGGCGCACTGCCGACGGCCGCTCGCTTAACCAGATTGATGAGGTCATTGCGCAGATCAAAAAGAATCCCGACAGCCGCCGGCTCATCGTCAGCGCCTGGAATCCGGGCGAGATTCAGGGCATGGCACTGCCGCCGTGCCACACGCTGTTCCAGTTCTACGTCAGCGACGGCGAGTTGAGCTGCCAGCTCTACCAGCGCAGCGCGGATATTTTCCTCGGCGTCCCGTTCAACATTGCCAGCTACGCGCTGCTCACCTTGATGGTGGCGCAGGTCTGCGGCCTGAAGCCGGGCGATTTCGTCCACACCTTCGGCGACCTGCACCTGTACGCGAACCATGTGGAGCAGGCCAAGCTGCAACTGGAGCGCGCCGTGCGCCCGCTGCCGCAGATGAAATTGAATCCGGCGGTGACGGACATCCATGATTTCAAATACGAGGATTTTGAACTCGTGGGCTACGACCCGCATCCGCCCATCAAGGCGCCGGTGGCGGTTTAGTTTTTTAGACAGAATGACAGAATGGACAGAATCAATTTCGGAAAAGTCTGTTGTTCGGTTGAAAATTCGATGAAACATTTTAAAGCCATTGCCGCGATGTCGCTGAACCGCGTGATCGGTGCGGGGAATAAAATCCCCTGGCACCTGCCGGAGGATTTCAAGTGGTTCAAGCAGATGACGTCCGGCAACGTGGTCATCATGGGGCGCAAGACGTTTGAGAGCCTGGGCAAACCGCTGCCCAACCGCATCAACATCGTGTTGAGCCGGCATCCGGGAAAATTGCAGAAGGATTTCCCCAAGGTTTTCGGCGAGGCTTGGGTCGGGCGCGGCAAAACGCAGTTTCCCGACCGGCCACATCAGTTTGAACTGCCCAAGGTGGGCGGCGCGGCGACGGTGGATCTGCGCATCATCAAGGATTTCCTGAAACTGGATCCGGCGAGTTCGCCGCTGGAATTTTTCATCGCCGGCGGCGCGCAGATTTACGAACAGGCGCTGCCGCAGTGCTCCGACCTTTATTTGACGCTGGTGAAACGCGAGGTGGCAGGAGGGGACGCTTTTTTCCCGCCGTTCGAGGATAAATTTGACCTGGTGGCCACGCTACGCGACGAGCCGGAGTTCAAGATTCTGCACTATCGGCATCGCTCCCTGTTTTCCCTGACGGCGGAGAGTTGAGCGGATTTTTCCGCTGGCATCCCATATGCTAAAGGGTCACTGGAACAGCCAGTGAAAACTACAAATCCATTTCAAATCCCGCCTTGTTTGCAGCGGGCCGACCTGCAGCAACGCCGCCGCGCGCGGTTTATTAAAATCGTCGTGAGCTCAGTGGCCGGAGTTGCCGCCTTGCTGGTGGTCCTGTTGATTGAAGGGTGCATGAGCGAACATGCCAAGACGGCCGCCGCCAAGGGTCCGGTGACGCAAAAGTCCACTTCCTGACGCTTTTCAACCCGATCCCGGCAGCCGCCCACGGAGAATGAGGCGCGCGCCCCAGCGACGCGCGGCCGTCCCTCCGGCGCAGCAGTGACACCTCCAAGCGGTTGGACTTTTTGACGATCGGGCCGTGTCCGGGTGCAGCGGTCGGGACCGTCGCCACCCCTCCCGCAGATAGTCTTTTCCTCGGAGTTTGAATTCAAAGCGCGGCTGTCTCAAAACTGAACCGGCAGTCTCATTCTTCACCAATAAAAAAACGGCGGACTGTTTCCAGTCCGCCGTTTTGAATTTTATGTCCGGAATTATTCCGAGATCTTGACGTCGTCGAGCGCGTCGAAGGCGTGTTGCAGGGCAACCAGATCTTCGCCGGGCTTGAGCGCGTCGAGGATCTTCTGCTCTTCCTTGATCTGCTCGTCGGTGTAGCTGGCGGCCTTGATGGACAGGCCGATGCGGCGTTCGTTGCGGTCGATTTTCACGACGCGGGCGCTGACATCCTGGCCGACCTTGAGCACGTTCTTGATCTTGTCCACGCGCTCTTCGCTGATCTGGGAGATGTGCACCAGGCCGTCAATCTCGTGTTGGAGGCCGACAAACGCGCCGAAGCTGGCGAGCTTGGTGACTTTGCCCTGCACGAGGTCGCCGACTTTGTAGAGGGTCTCGATGTTGGCCCACGGATCGGTTTCGAGCTGTTTCATGCCGAGCGCGATGCGCTGGTTGGCGCGATCGACTTCGAGCACGGTGGCTTCCACAACGTCGCCCTTCTTCATCATTTCAGAAGGATGATTGATCTTGCGGGTCCAGGACATGTCCGAGACGTGCACCATGCCGTCGATGCCTTCTTCGAGTTCGACAAACGCGCCGTAGCTCGTGAGGTTGCGCACCTGGCCTTTGACCTTGGTGCCGACGGTGTATTTGGCCGCCGCGCCATCCCACGGATTGCTTTCCAGCTGGCGGACGCCGAGGGAGATTTTCTGCTCCTCGCGGTTGATGCCCAAAACGATGGCTTCGACTTCCTGATCCTGCTTGAGGACGTCGCTCGGTTTGGCAACGCGCTTGGTCCAGGACAGTTCGGTGACATGGATGAGACCTTCCACGCCGGGTTCGAGTTGCACAAACGCGCCGTAAGGCACGAGGCTGACGACCTTGCCCTTGACCTTGGTGCCGACGGGGAACTTCGTTTCGATCTGGTCCCACGGATTGGCGAGCTTCTGCTTGAGGCCGAGGCTGACGCGTTCTTTTTCCTTGTTCACGTCGAGCACCACCACGTCGAGCTCCTGGCCGACCTTGAGGATTTCCGACGGATGGCCGAGGCGACCCCAGCTCATGTCCGTGATGTGGAGCAAGCCGTCGAGGCCGTTCAAATCAATGAAGGCGCCGAAGTCGGTGATGTTCTTGACGATACCCTTGCGGATGTCGCCGGGGACCATGTCGGCCAGCAATTTGCCGCGCTTCTCGTTGCGCTCGGCCTCGATGAGTTCGCGGCGGGAGAGGACGATGTTCTGGCGTTCCTGGTTGATCTTGACGACCTTAAATTCGTAGCTATTGCCGACGAAGGACTGGAGATTCTTCGGGGTGATGACGTCGAGCTGGGACGACGGCAGAAACGCCTCGACGCCCACGTTGACGATGAGGCCGCCCTTGACGACGGCGGTGACCTTGCCGGTGACGCGGCCGCCTTCGTTGCAGATGGAGAGGATGCGTTCCCAGTTCTTCTTGAACTCCGCCTTCTGGTGGGAGAGGACGACGGTGCCTTCCTTGTTCTCGAGCTTTTCAATCAGGACGTCAACTTCGCTGCCGACCTGGATGGTGGTGGGTTCCAGAAATTCATTGAGCGGCACGATGCCTTCGCTTTTGTAGCCGATGTCCACGAGGACTTCCTTGGCGCGGAGTTCGATGACGGTACCTTTGACGATTTCGCCTTGTTTGACGATCTGCTTGCTGCTCTGTTTCAGAGCCTGTTCCATGGTGAGCATAACTTTACGGGGATCAACTGCGGGAGGCTTCGTTCCGTTGGGAACTGGAAGACTCCATTGCCTAACTGCCAACAAACGCTGCCGGGGCAACGGAGGTTAAAGGTTAGGTTATTGGTTAACTGTTTTTTCTCAGCCTCAATCGAACATCCGCACACGCGGCGTTCAGGCAGTGTCGAAGATAAGCGAAGCGCGCCGAATGGCAAGGCGAAATTACCCGGGCGCCAGCCCGGCTGAGCGTTACAGATTCACCACCGCCGGGTCGCCGTAGAGGGTGAAAGATCCGGTGCGCTCGATCTTCACATCCATGAGCTGCCCCTGATGGCGGGCGCTTCCGTCGAACAGGACGATGCGGTTGCAGCGGGTGCGTCCGGTGTAGCGGGCGGCGTTCTTCTTGCTCGGCCCCTCCACCAGGATCTCCACTTGGCGACCGATGAAGTCATCGTATTTGCGGGCGGCGATGGCGTTCACCAGTTCCAGCAGGCGATGGTTGCGCTCCTCGCGGATTTCCAGCGGCACCTGATCGGGCATTTCGGCGGCAGGCGTGTCGCGGCGCTGCGAATATTTGAAGATATAGGCGTTGTCGAACTGCACTTCGCGACAGAGCGAAAGGGTCTGCTCAAAGTCCTCCTCGGTCTCGCCCGGAAAGCCGACGATGATGTCCGTGGTGATGCCGATCCCCGGCTTGGCCTGACGCAGTTTCTCGACGAGATGGAGGAACTTTTCGCGCGTGTAGCCGCGGTGCATGAGCTTGAGCAGGCGGTCGCTGCCGCTTTGCAGCGGAATGTGCGCGCTCTCGCACAGCTTGGGCAGCCGCGCGTAAGCCGCCACCAGATCGTCGCCGTAGCCCTTCGGATGCGGCGAGGTGAACCGGATGCGTTCCAGTCCGTCAATCTCGTGAACGGCATCGAGCAACTGGACAAACGCGGATTTGCCCTCGAGCAGGGGATAATCCCGCTTGCCGAAGCTCGTCACGATCTGGCCGAGCAGGGTAATTTCCCGCACGCCGCGCGCAATGAGTTCGCGGCATTCGACCACGATGTCAGGGATGGTCCGGCTGCGTTCCTCGCCGCGCGTGCTGGGCACAATGCAGAACGTGCAATGCTGGTTGCAGCCCTGCATGATGCTGACGAACGCGGAGACGGACGTCTTGGCGCTGCCGTTGAGCAGATGTTCGCGGATGGTTGCCTCACTCTTGGCTTCGGCCTCCACATCCACGATTTTCTGGCGCGTGCCGGCGAGCAGTTCGTCCAGATATTCCGCCGCGCGATGAAATTTTTGCGTGCCGAGCACCAGATCCACGTCCGGCAGTTTATCGATCAGTTCCTTGCCCCGGCTTTGCGCCATGCAGCCCATGAAGCCGACAATCTGGTCGCGCTTCTCGCTGCGCGCCGTGCCGACGATGTTTTTCATCTTGTTGATGGCCTTCTGCTCGGCCAGGTCGCGCACGCTGCACGTGTTGAGCAGGACCACGTCGGCGGCGGATTCCGACCGGGCGAGCGTATAGCCCTTGGCCACGAGCTGCGCGGCCACGGCCTCGCTGTCGCGCTCGTTCATCTGACAACCGTACGTTTTGATGAAAACACTGGGCATGATTCGGGTGCCCAGCATAGCACGGACGGGGACGATGAACAGTTGAAACGCAGGGACCGGGGCAACGCCGCACTTGCGGGCGGGCGCGAACCTTGTATTTTCAGTGGACGGTAATCGCATGGAAAACCAATTGCTTAAAGTTTTGCTGATCAGCGGCGACGACAGTTCCGCAGGCCGCATCAGCAAACTGCTGCTGTGCGCGGCGGACACGGTGGACGTGACCGTGGAACCGACCTCGGACGCCGGCTTGGCCATGGTGGCCACCAATGCCTTTCACGCCGTGCTGTTCGACATTCCGGAGGTGAACACCGCCGCGCTGTTTCAGATTACGCTGCTCACCACCAAGGCGCCGCAGCTGCCGGTGCTCGTGATCGGCCCCAGCGAGGATGAGGCTTTTCTCGCCGAAGCCGTGTTCAGCGGCGCGCAGGAATACCTTGGTCGCGAGCAGATCGCGCCGGCCACGCTGCGCCACGCCATCCATTGCTCCATTGCGCGGCAGCAGGAGCGCATTGCGCTGGTTGAGGAAAAGGAGAATTACTACGGCATTTTTGACCACCTCGTCGAAGGCATCTTCCGCACAACGCCCACCGGTAATTACCTTTTGGCGAACGTCGCGCTGGCAAAGATTTACGGCTACGACTCGCCGGTCGAGCTGATGGCGAACATCAAGGACATTGCCAATCGCCTCTATGTGGACCACGGCCGGCGCGAGGAGTTCGTCCGGCTCATGCAGGAGAACGACACGTTAAGCGGGTTTGAATCCAAGATTTTCCGCAAGGACGAAACCATCATCTGGATCGCGGAAAACTGCCGCGCCGTCCGCGACGGCCAGGGCAAGCTGCTGTACTATGAAGGCACCGTCCAGGACATCACCGAGCGCAAGCGCGCCGAGGAACAGATCCGCCGGGCCACCGCCGAGCTCTCGCGCAGCCGCGAGGAGCTGCGCACCAAAAATGCGGTCATGGAGGAAAACTTGCGCACCGCGCGCGAAATCCAGCTCACCATGCTGCCGCAGCAGTATCCTACCTTCCCGCCCAGCGTCGCCCCTGAGCAGAGCGCCTTTCAATTTGTGCACCGCTACGAGCCCGCCGAATCCGTCAGCGGCGATTTTTTCAGCATCACGGCCATTTCCGACACCGAGGTCGGCGTGTTCATCTGTGACGTGACCGGCCACGGCGTCCGCGCCGCGCTCGTCACCGCGATGATCCGGGCGCTCTCGGAGGAGCTCAAGCCGCTCGCCCGCGAACCGGGTAATTACCTGCGCAAGCTGAACTACGATTTGTGCAGCATCCTGAAAAACACCGGTTCGCCGATGCTCACCACCGCGTTTTATGTAGTGGCGGATTGTCAGGCCGGCACCCTGCGATTTGCCAATGCCGGCCATCCCAAGCCGTTGCTCTTCCGCCGCTCGCTCAAACAGGTGGAGCCGCTCGCCAATGCCTCAGGCCGCGGCCAGCCGGCGCTCGGCCTGTTTGAGAACCCGTCCTATCAGGCCACGGAAACCACCCTGCAGCCCGGTGATTTCCTGATGCTGTTCACTGACGGTCTCTACGAAGTGCAGGGCGAGAATGAAGAACTCTATTCCCAGGAACGGCTGCTGCTGGATATAAAAAACCTGCTCGGGAATCCGCCAGGCGTTCTCTTTGACGAGTTGCTGCAAGTCATCCGCGGCTTTGCCGTGGGCGGCGCGTTTGATGACGATGTCTGCCTCGTGGGCATGGATTACCTGGGCCAGCCAACGGCGAAACCTTGAACGGCAGCAAAAAAAAAATCCCCAACCTTGCGGCTGGGGATTTTTGTTTGAATTCTGTTTTATTCCTGCACGTACTTGATGATACGCGTCTTCTCGGTGCGGCGGCGCAGACCTTCGTCGAGCACTTTCTTGCGCAGGCGCAGGCTTTTCGGCGTGGCCTCGACGTATTCGTCCACGTCAATGTATTCCAGCGCGCGTTCGAGCGAGAGTTTCATCGGCGGCGCGAGCTGAATGCCTTTGCCGTCGCCCTGGGAACGCATGTTCGTCAGGCGCTTTTCCTTCACGGGATTCACCGGAATGTCATTCTCGCGCGAATTTTCGCCGACGATCATGCCGACGTAAATCGCATCGCCCGCCTCGACCATGAGACGGCCGCGTTCCTGCACCATGTTCAAGGCGTAATTCGTGGCCTCACCGTTGTCCATGGAAACGAGGGAACCATTCTTGCGCGCGGCAATTTCGCCGCAGTCCGGACCGTATTCGTGAAAGAGATGGCTCATCACGCCCATGCCCTTCGTCGAGTTGACGAGGTCGGTTTCAAAGCCGATCAGTCCGCGCATCGGCACGAGGGCCTCGACGGAAACCTGATTGCCGATGTGGTTCATGTTCGTGATTTGCGCCTTGCGGCCGGACAGATTCTCCATGATGGTGCCGAGGTTTTCGCTCGGGATTTCCACAAACAACTTCTCAATCGGCTCGAGCGCGTTGCCGTCCTTGTCCCTTTTCCACAGCACTTCGGGGCGCGAGACGAGCACTTCGTGGCCTTCGCGGCGCATCTGTTCGATGAGAATGGCGATCTGCATTTCGCCACGGCCACTGACGGCGAAAATCTTCGGGTCGCTGGTCTGCGCGATGCGCAAGGCGACGTTCGTGCGAATTTCTTTCACGAGGCGATCCCAGATGTGGCGCGCGGTGACGAGCTTGCCTTCCTGACCGGCGAGCGGGCCGTCGTTCACGGCGAATTCCATCTGGATGGTCGGCGGATCAATCGGAATGTAGGGCAATGTGGCGCGCAGTTCGGAATCGCAAATCGTTTCACCGATGAACACTTCCTCGAAGCCCGCCAGGCCGACGATGTCGCCGGCGTGCGCTTCCGCGATTTCGATGCGCTTCATGCCTTCGAAATGGTAGATCATCGTGATCTTGCCCTTGGAGATCTTGCCGTTGCCGTGGCGGCAGATGGCGGGATCGCCGACCTTCACTTTGCCTTCGACAATTTTGCCAAACGCGATACGGCCGACATATTCGTTGTAATCCAGGTTCGCGACGAGCAATTGAAAACCGTCACCCGCCTTCGCGCGCGGCGAGGGAATGTGTTTCACAATCGCGTCAAACAAGGGTTCCATCGTGCCGCTGACGTGTTCGAGTTCGACCTTGGCGTAACCTTCCTTGGCCGAGCAATAGATGAAGGGGAAATCGAGCTGCTCGTCCGTCGCGTTGAGCGACATGAACAATTCAAAAACCTGGTCGAGAACTTTTTTCGGGTTCGCGTTTTCACGGTCAATCTTGTTGATGACCACGATCGGCTTCGCGCCGGCTTCGAGCGCCTTGCGCAAGACGAAGCGCGTCTGGGCCTGCGGGCCTTCAGCGCTATCCACAACGAGCAGCACCCCGTCAATCATGTTCATGATCCGCTCGACCTCGCCGCCGAAGTCCGCGTGTCCGGGCGTGTCCACGATATTGATGTGGTAATCTTTGTATTTGAACGCGGCGTTCTTGGCGCGGATGGTGATGCCCTTTTCCTTTTCCAGATCCATCGAATCCATCAGGCGTTCCTCGGACGATTCGTGCTGGTTGGCGCGGAAAGTGCCCGATTGTTTGAGCAGACAATCCACGAGGGTGGTTTTGCCGTGGTCAACGTGCGCGATGATGGCGATATTTCGAATGTGTAACATAGGATCTAAAATAGTCGAATAGAATGCCATTTGGGCGGAAAAGGTCAAGTCAAGCGTGTAGGAAAATGGAATCGTCACCCGATTGTCACCCGGGACTCAGGCGCTGCCGTCGCCATGGGCTTGGGAGGCTGACTGTTAGCCCAACTGCAGATCGATGCCCTGCTTGCGTAAAAAAGGGCCGGCTTTGGTACGCGGCCTAAAACAAACTGGCCTGCTGCAGCGTGCGCACTTCGGCGGGAGCTTTGAACGTGGCGAGCGCGGTCTGGCGCTCCGTCCGCGAATGGTGCTGCTTGAGCCTGGCAATCTCACGGTTGGCCAGCCCATCGCAGCGTTCATTGTCGGCATGGCCGGCATGGCCTTTCACCCATTTCCAGGTGATGCGATGCCGGGCGGCTAGTTCGTCCAGCCGTTTCCATAAATCCACATTCTTGACCGGTTCCCGGGCGGCCGTGACCCAGCCCTTGCGTTTCCACCCGCTGATCCACAGGGTGATGCCGTTCTTGAGATACTGCGAGTCCGTGAAGACACAGACCTCGCTGCCGGCGTCCAGCGTGGCGAGCGATTCGATCGCCGCGCGCATCTCCATCCGGTTATTGGTGGTGGCGAGTTCGCCGCCGGAAAGTTCGCGGACGGCCTGACCGCAACGCACCACCGCGCCCCAGCCGCCCGGTCCGGGATTCCCTTCGCAGCCGCCGTCGGTGTAGATGACCACGGAGTTCATCGAGCGGAGCGGCTAAATCAGCTTCTTTAACCGCGCATCGCTGCTCAACCGCTTCACCAGCTCTTTAATTTTCTGGGCCTGCGATATGTGGGCGAGCAACACCGCGTCGTCCGTCTGCACCAGAATGGAATCGCTGACGCCGACCAGGCAGATGGGGGTGCGGTTTTTCGTGCGCGCGTCGTAGATGATATTGCGCGCGGCGTCCACCTGGATGAAATCCGCCACGGCGGCGTTGCCGGCGGCGTCCTGCTTGACGTGGCGGGCGATCGCCGGCCAGGCGCCGAGGTCGTCCCACGCAAACGCGCCGTCGGCCACGATGACATTCCGGGCCTTTTCCAGCAGCGCAAAATCAATCGAGATTTTTTTGATGGCGGGGTATTCCTTCGCCAGAACTTTCGCCAGCTTCGCCGGCTGGTTCGCCACCTTGAACCAGCGCTGACACGCGGCGTACATTTCCGGCTGATGCTGCTCCAGCCCGTTCGTGACCGTGATAAAGCTCCAGACAAACATGCCGGCGTTCCAGCGATACTGGCCGCTGTTGACGTAGGCTAGCGCCGTTTCATAATTGGGCTTCTCCACGAACCGCTCCGCCTTGTAGAAGATCGTCCTGGTTTTCTTCGCGCCCGCTGGCGTCGGCAGCTCCGCGCCGGTGTGGATGTAGCCGTAGCCGGTCGCAGGCTCGCTGGGCTTGATGCCGATGGTCACAATCGCCTGTCCCTGCGAGGCCAGCTCAAAGGCGTCGCTCAGGACCTGCTGAAATTTCTTGGGTTCGGGAATGACGTGGTCCGCCGGCAGCACGGCCATGATCCCCGTGGTCGAACGCGCGCCGACCAGCGCCGCGCCCAGCGCCACGGCGGCGCAGGTGTCGCGCCCCACGGGCTCGGCCACGACGTTGGCCTTGGGCAGCTTGGGCAATTGTTTACGCACGGCGGCCGCCTGCGCAGTGTTCGTGATGATGAAAATGTTTTTGAGCGGCACGAGCGGCAGCACGCGCTCGACGGCCTCCTGCAGGAAGGACTTCTTGCCCAGCAGCGTGAGCAGTTGCTTGGGCCGGGTCTCGCGGCTCAACGGCCAGAACCGCTCCCCGCGGCCGCCGGCCATGATGACCACAAAACGATCGGCGGCATTCTTTTTGAGGCTGGTTTTCATGGTTTTCATATCGGGTGTTTGGAAATTCAAGCCGGACCGTTGGATCCGGCGGCGCTGCGTTTCAACAAACCTAGCATTTGCCGGAAGCCGGTGGCAAGCATCGGGTAATGCCCACCCCTAACCGGCGGCGCGTTTCAAGCCGGCCTGAATCCGCGTTGTCAGCCTTCAGTCGTGGGGACGTGGGATAGGAAAAATACTTAGCCGCAATAGATTAATACGACATCCGAGCAGTATTAATATCTTACATCAATGCCGTTGACAAAAAAGGCCTCCCGCACAATAAATGATTCAGCTTCAGCGTTCGGGCTGAAAAGGAGAGTTAACCAAACAAGGATCCATAAACAAACACTAGAAACGACACATTAAAAAACATATGAAAATCACTCAAATCATGCTCGGGGCTGCGGTTGCGGGAGCGCTGGCGTTTGTCGCCAGCCAGGCTTCAGCCTTCCCCTTAAAACTAACGTCCTGCAGCGGCACCCTGACCGTGACGCCCAGCTATGCCGCCATTGCCAGCGCAAACAGCGCCAAGCCCGCAAAGGCGTCCTTCGACCTGAAAAAGGTGATGACAATTGTTACCAATCAGGTTTTCCTCAATTCAACCAATCTTCCCCCCAACGGCTCATATGTGGTGAATGACCCCTACCTAGCCCAAACCTACCTGACCAACAGCAACGGTTATTATTACGACCTGAGTACCAACAACGTCCTTAACCTTACCGCCATCGTTTCTTTTGGAGTCTCGGACATTGCCACCTCCTTCAAAGGCAATGCCAATGGGGGAACTGAAAACGACGTGTGCATCGGAAAGTTTTCCGTGGCGGGTTATGGCCCCGATGGGCTTTTCTACGCGGTCCAAACCTCTGGCCAGACAACCATCAATGCCAGTTACAAAAGCCGCACGAGCACCGCCAAAGTGACCATTTCCGGCACCGGGTCCGGCTATGGTGAATTTAAAAGCAGCACAGATGGCGTAGCCAACGGCAAGTTGACGATGACCGGCTCCGGCACGCCAGAGTGGGGGAATCGTGCGTTTTCCGTTTACTACGAAGGGTTTTGATTTTCTTTTCCCTTCGGCCAAGCCGGGCGCGTTGCCCGGCTTGGCTTTTGTATTCCATTCGGATCCAAATCCGCCAGAATTTGTTTTGAATGCCACCCTCCCCTCACAAATAACCACAACGAACGGAGCCAAGGGTGGAGTTGATGTTTAGTCTGCCGATCCTATATGAGACCGAAATTTATTTTAGGGCTGCTCTCGTTGGTACTGCTCATTTTATGCGCAGCTCTTTTTTTGAAGCAACACGTGGGAAACGTTTCCGCCCCGGCTCCAGCCAGCCCTGAAATCGCAATTCCTGCGCCGGCGGAGGCCGCCAACCTCGCAGCAAGCCTTCCGCCGCCCCCTGCCGCTCTCCCCCCAGTTCCCGCAGCGCCGGCGGCCGCCAATGCCCTGACCGACGAACAGCGTCAGGCCGCCATTGAGGCCGAGACCGACCGCCTCCGGCAATGGTCTCTGAACGACGATTCGGCATCGCTCTCGAACATTCTCACCGACTTGACCAATCCCGAAAAGGAGATCCGTGACGTTGCCATTGATGCCGCCAGGGAATTCGGCAGCACGAACGCCATTCCGGTTTTGAAAGCGGTGGCCGCCAGCACGGCGGATACCGAGGAACAGATCGCCTTGCTCGAAGCCGCCCATGCGCTCTCGCTACCCAGCTTGGACTTCAGCGGGCCAGCGGTGCCCCCATCCCCGGAGCAGTTCCAAGCCGATGCCCTAAGACACGCTCAGCGGGATCCGCAACCCCCCAATCCTTCAGACCTGCCACCCGCCGGTCAAGATCTTCCAGCGCCTCCCAATAATAATTGAACTGGCGGATTGATTTTGGATTTATCCATCCTTTCCTGAGTCCCCGGCCCCGTCACAATGCGCTGCCCACCCGGCAACCCTTCGCCATCAGGTTGATGCGGCCCCAGCAGCCTGGTTTCTCCGTGCTCCTCCCCGGACCGCGAGTTGTCTCACTCGCAGCGCGCAGCCAAGCCTGAACCCATCCGTATTATTTAAATTGAAATGCCGGGGTCCATTCCAAAGGCCTGCTTGCCAGCGGGTCAGCCTCGCACCAAACGGGCATCCAGAAGAGGGCGCCCTTTCGGGGCAGAGCACCTTGGCCCCATCCCACCAACCGCCGCCAGAACTGACTGCACCATTTTTTGTTTCGGGTTTGACAAAAAACGGCTGCATATTCCATAATCTCAAATTATCAGGAGATAATGCCAAATTATGGGTGAATGACCTCCCGTGTCTTTGGCCAAGTAAACCAACTAAACAACCAATAAAAATCGAACCACATGAAACTGATTAAAACCGCCTCCGCCCTCCTTGGGGCCGCCCTCCTTTTGGGGGTCAGCACCGTCAGCGCCGTCTCACAAGGCTACAATTATATCCCCGTGTCCTTTGCGCTGACCTTGCGCCAGCAGAACAGTGATATTAGCACGAATGCGACGACGTTCTACAGCTTCACCACGGTGAAGTTGGGTAACAAGGACATCCTGAACATCCTGGCAGACATGGCTTCCGTTACCAATTGGCCGTCTGGTGCCCAGTTGGGTTACGATGGTTATAGGCTGGTCGTGCTGGATAAAACCGGCACCAATGTCCTGGATAAAAATAATGGCTATTACCACATTACGCTCGCGACCAAAAGCTGCAGTAGTGGCGGGGTGACAAGCGGGACCTATGTGGATAAAACCCCGGGTTCAGATAGTGAACGCTATTTTGAGCAGGGCTATTTGTATATTTATGACGACAATAATTATTACATTGATATGACCGGCTACGGGCTGACCAAGGAAACGTACAATGACCAATGGTTCTTAAATGCCCCCAATAAGTACAATGATTCATTCAACTTCTCGCCGGTTTGCACGGGTTACTTTAACGGCTACTCTGCGATTCTGACGGGTGACATCAGTGCCAGTGGCAAGTGGTCGAACGTGAATAACTAAGATCACCATTTTTTCGAATCAAGCTGGTTCAATGCGATTTCTCGTGTTGAACCAGCTTTTTTTGTAGGCGGATGGTGAAATTATTGTCAAACTCTGGGCAATGAACTGGAACATGAGCATGCAGCCGCATTGGGCCGGGGTGATGGTGGCGCTGACCCTCAGCGCCGGCGCAGCGACGGGGCAGAGTCTGGCGTCGGTGCGCACGAATACTGCCCCGACTGCCGCCCCCTTGGTCAAGGCCCCGACACTTACGGCTGAGGAACTGGCTCATAAAAAATATCAACGGGAGACCATGGCGCGGCTGGCGGCCCTGGAGATGAATGACGATGCCGCCTCGCTGGCGGCCATTCTGGTGGAAATGAAAAATCCGGACCCGAAAATCCGGTCTGCCGCCCTACAGGCCACTGTTCAATTTAACGACCGGTCAGCCATTCCCGCCTTGCAGAAAATCGCCGACGAAACCCAAGACGCCTTTGAAAAAACGGACATCCTCAAGGCGATTGAGTACATGAAGCTGCCCTCGTTGACGGAGTTGATGACCCGCAATCATTCTGCCGGTGCGGTTCACTCGCCGTCCAATGCTCCGCCCATAATCGCCGTGCCGCCGTCGGCCGCCGGTCATCCCTGACCTTGTCGCAGGCTGCCCGCATTATGAGACCTTCAATTGTCATTGCCTGCCTGGGAGTGCTGGGAGTGGTTTTCCTGGGGATTTTCTGTTTCAAGCGGGAGGTTCCCCCGGTGTTGCCCTCCGTCCCAGTCAGCAGCGCCGAGGCGCCGCCCGTGCCGGTGTCCGTCCTTCCCAAACCGGTGCCTGTGACGGTAATCCCCCCCGTGGCCACACCGATTGTCGACCCCATGCCGGAGGCGGTTGCCGTGGCGCCGGCTCCGGACGCCCCCGTGGCCGCCGTTTCTGAGGAACAGCATCAGGCCGCCATTGATGCGGAAACTGGCCGGCTCCAACAGTTGACCCTGGGGGCAAACCCCGCTGATTTGCCCAGTGTGCTGGCGGATTTAAAGAGTTCCGAACCGGAAATCCGGGAGGCGGCCATTCAGGCCGTCAAACAAATGGGTAATCCGGATGCCGTGCCGGCCTTGAAAGCCGCCGCCGCCGCAACCGATGCCCGGGAGCGGGTGGAGTTGCTGGACGCTGCGGATTTTATCGCCCTGCCTGACTTGCCCCCCCCGGTGGCCTCCGCTCCTAAAACTCCGGAACAAATTCAAGCCAACCAGCAAAAGCAGGCGCAAACTCAGGCGGACAAACTGGGCAAGTTTATGGCGGAAAACCACATCCCCTACAACACGGTGCCGACGATGCCCGCAGCCGATCCCGGCTCTGCGCCGCCGCCGAATCCGTGACGGGATTGGGCGGTGTTCGGGTCTTTCGGTAGGCTCTCCATCGCACCGCCGGCCACGCCGGCATCTAACTCCACCAGAGTCCTTTGTGGGGTATTATTCGGAATTTGACAAAAGTCGGCGGCAACCCTCATAATCCCACATTATCAGACGATAATATCAAGTTGTGGGAGGGTGACCTCCCGTTTCTTGGGCCAACCGAAACCACGATAACTAATAATAACGCACCACATGAAACTGATTAAATCCGCCTCGGCCCTTCTGGCTGCCACCCTCTTGCTGGGAGGCATTTCCGCCACCGCCAGCGCCGGCCCCTCCCGCGGCTTTGCCCCCGTGTCCTTTGCGCTGACCTTGCGCCAGCAGAATAATAATATCTACACGAATGCGACGACGTTCTACAGCTTCACCACGGTGAAGTTGACCAACAAGGACATTCTGAACATTTTGGCGGACATTGATTACGGTACCAACTGGCCGTCCGGCGCCAAGTTGACTTACGACGGCAATCAGTTGGTCGTGTTGGACAAAACGGGAACCAATGTCCTTTTTTACGCCTACTCTAGGACAGATTACGGTTTCATCAGCTTCTACCCGTTTGAATATTACGGGGTCACCAGTGGCACCTATGTGAACAGCACTCCTGGTTCAGAAAAAGAACGGTATTTTAAACGGGGTTATATGGATATCTATGACTCTGGCTATAACTATAATCGCTTTAATATTTATGGCTACGGTCTCACCACGGAAGCGTATAATGACCAATGGACCTCCACCACGGACAAGGGCAATGAATCCTTCAATTTCTCGCCGGTGTGCACGGGGACCTTTGATGGTTCGTCAGCGATACTGACGGGTGATATTAACGGGAATCTAAACTGGTCGGGGCCGTCCATTCCTTAAGACTGCCGCTATTTCAATCAAGCTGGTTCAATGCGTTTTTCGTGTTGAACCAGCTTTTTTGTAGGCGGATTAGAAAATCAGAGGGCTGCGCGGAAAGGCAATGAAACGCCAACGTTGAATGGGCTGAATGCCGCACTTCTTCCGCGCCACGGCAAGCGATGAACTGCAGCGGTTCCGGTCAGCAGGATTTCACCGCGTCCGCCAGCGACTTCACGAACGCGCTCACCCTGGCGACGAGTTCCGGCGACTTCCCGTGCTCGGCGATTTGATTCACAATCGCGCTGCCCACCACGCAGCCGTCCGCCGCCGCCGCCACCGCCTGGGCCTGCTCGGGATTGGAGATGCCGAATCCGACGGCGATGGGCAAGGACGTGTGCGAACGCAGTTTGGCAATCTGCGTGGATAGATTCGTGGCCACGCTGGTCTGCATGCCGGTTACGCCTTCGCGCGAGATGTAGTAGATGAACCCCGCGCCGCGCTTGACGATCAGTTCCATGCGGTCTTCCGGCGTCGTCGGCGCCACCAGGTAAATGTGGCAGAGGCCGTATTTCTTCATCAGCGCCTCGTAGTTGTCCGATTCCTCCGGCGGCAAGTCCAGCACGAGCAAGCCGTCCACCCCCGCCGCCGCGCAGTCGGCAATGAATTTTTCCAGGCCGACCTTGTGGATGAGGTTGAAATAAATGTAGAGAACGATGGGGATCTGCGAGTCTTTGCGAAGGGCGGCAATCGTCGCCAGCAGCTTTGGCGGCGTGGTGCCGGATTCCAGCCCGCGCTGCGCCGCGAGCTGGTTCACAAGGCCGTCGGCCAGCGGATCGCTGAACGGCACCCCCAGTTCGAGGATGTCCACACCCGCGCGGTCGAAAGCGAGCGCCAGCTGCCGCGTGGCTTCGAGGTTCGGATCGCCCGCGCCGATATAGACCACCAAACTTTTTTGGCCGGCCGATTTCAACCGGGCAAACTTCTCAACAATGCGGTTCATTCGCGATAGTTTCAGGGTTCGCGGTTCACGTTTCAAGTTTGGAAAACGGGTGGCTGACGGCCTTCACGGAAGAAGGGGGGCCCGCTCCGTTCCTGGGGACCGGCCTCAAACGGCGGTCCCGTCGCTCCGCATTTGACCGCGCGGCCGATTTTCCGCACACTCTGCGCATGGCAAGCAGCTTTGGACACCTGTTCCGCATCATGACGTGGGGCGAATCGCACGGCGGCGGCGTGGGCGTTGTCGTGGACGGATGCCCGCCGCGCCTGAAACTTTCCGAGGCGGACATCCAACCGGACCTGGATCGCCGGCGGCCCGGCCAGTCTAAAATCGTCACCCCGC